>JACCDM010489196.1_pt1 | contig 10838 bp, 8 predicted proteins | sample 7445851 | NCBI WGS metagenome assembly JACCDM01 (sample SAMN15323438, study PRJNA562643) | freshwater metagenome | isolation source: river surface water | place: USA:Blue River Watershed | collected 2017-08-16
AAAGGCGCTGATGGTAAGATCATGGATGACGAAGATGACCCCGAAACCACCGCGAAAGAAGGCCTCCAAGCCGCGATGCAAAGGGAGATGCAACGTCGCGGCGGTGGTTCGGGTCCTGCTGGACCATCTGCAGGGCCCCGTGACCGATCAAATACGCGAGTAAATGAGAACAATGCACACGATGACAACGTGGTTGAAGATAACATGGCGGATGTCATGGCGTCGATTTCCGACAGCGAAGTCGAAGATAAGAGGGATCTTGAGCTACTTGAAGCAATGTACAATCAGTGATGATGCGAAATCTTTTTTTTGACAGAGCATATACAAATGAAGACACAAGATTTTCTTGTGCGGATGGATTCTGTGCATTTCGAAAATCGCTTTGCTGTCGCAGCTTGGATGCGTGTAAGGGCGGCCATCGAGAAGTTCCCAAGTGTAACAAATGCGTCGATTGAGGCTGGACCATTCACTCCCAGCATGAAAGTTCATCTGAAGAAACTTCTGGTGGAATCCACTCCAAAGACATCTATACTTGATCAAATCGCTGTTTTGCCTGGTATGTCCATCGACTCAGCTAAGCCAATCGCACAGCAAATCAAAACAATGACTGATCTCAAGAAACCCGCGATTTTCGAGCAACTCCCGGTCATCACTCAAACACATCTCCTGTATCCACCAAAACGTATAACGTATGCCGAGATCGCGTCAATCGAGAAGTCATTGCTTGCTTTGGGTGCATTCGCTATTGTCGGAAGTTATCGAAGGCGAGTAAAAGACTCGAAAGATGTCGACATCATGATCATCGGGGAGAAAGAAAAACTCGTTGAATACGAGGCAAAACTCGGTGCATCGAGCAAGTTGCATGTCTATGCGAGGGGTCCAGACAAGTTTTCAGCAATCATGCGAGTGCCGACAATCAAGAAGTGGTTTCGTGTTGATGTCTTCCGATGCGCGAAGGATGAGGCTCCGGCACATCTTCTTTACTCGACGGGATCGGCTCAATTCAACATTTTGATGCGAAGTATCGCCAAAAACAAGGGATACTTGCTCAATCAAAAGGGCCTTTTCAGGGGGCAAACACTCGTCAAAACGACTTCCGAGAAGGAGATCTTCGAGATTCTCGGCATGAAATGGCGCGAACCACACGAACGAATGTAAAAAAGTTAGTGTTTTTTGTGCCTTCTTTGTGCCTTCTTTGTGCCTTCTTTGTGTCTTCTTTGTGTCTTCTTGGTGTCTTTTACAACCTCGCATTACTTGGCGCGAGCCTTGCTCCTTGTTGATTTTTTCCTTCCATTCGATTTCGGACCCTCGTCATCATCATCCTCAACCGAGTCATCCTCACCGAATCCCCATCCAAGTTTACGCCCCAATGCCACAGTTTCGATCAAGGCATCCAATTCCTTAATCCAGATGTGATACCCAGCGGGCATCCCTCGAAAGTTTCGCAAATCCTTTAGCTCAGTTTCGAGGTCCGCGATTCGCTTCAACCGCTTTTCGTTAGCCTCACTCGACATATCGACGATGCGAATGTTGATCAAGTAATCGAACGACGCATCTTCGCCATACACATCCGCCCGAATTTCGTCAATCGTGCGGAATTTGGGGTTGTCAATGACACCCTTTGCCATGCGAATGTACTTCTCGCGCGCGCAAATTGCCTCCATATCGCTCTTGCTATGTTTAGAGGTGATTCCATAGCTCGAATATGCCTTGCAAAATCGCACAATGTTCTCCAACATCGTCACCTCGAGCTCGAGAAGGTAAATTTCGCGATGCACGCGTTTGCCATAAAGTTCAGCGCGATGCTTGAACCACTCCTCATAAACATCCTCATACGACTCATATTCGCGAACACCGCCATCGACGCCACAATAGTTAAGGTATTTGTCCACACGCGCATAGAGACCAAGATATTCCTCGAAACAGTCGAAGTTCGGATTCTTGTGCAGCGCTTGGATTTGCTCCAAAGCACCATCTACGAGCTCGATAACAATATCAACCCGGTCAGGGCGATTACTTCGGCACTCCTTCACAAGGGGGAGTGCTGAAATACCCTCAGCCACACCTGGCTTGTTTTTGCCAAACAACCACGCATTTGCGTATGAATTGAACGGCAACTCCGTTACGTAGACCTCATTCTTGTCCTGATCGTATCGATACTTACCAACGCTAAAGATTTGAGTCTTGCCCTTGATCGTAAGTTTGCGAATATCGCCATTGAAGCCATAAGTTGAAATGCGGAACTTCGTCGGCGGCTTGGGGTTATCCTTGAGAATACTCTCGCGAACTGCCATCGACACCTGATCCCAATCGCGAGCCCAAATCATCACACGCCATCCTGTGGCTGGCGATTGTTGCGAGCGCAAAATGCCAAGAGGCACAATCGGAATGTACGAAATCGGCTCTTCATGCGCACCTTCGCGCAACTCATAGTCGAGCAAGGGATCATCCTTTGGAGGAAACATACCATCGCAGAGTCGAGCATTGAGTCGCACATATGTGTATCGGGGATCAGAATAGTCATCAAAACCACCAGCTTTTGTGCCGAACTGGCCGAAATCACGGAGAAGCGGGAACAAGTTCACTGAGGGATCGTTCACCGCCATGAGACTCACTGTGGCGCTCAAAGAAGCCTCGCCATGCTGATATGACGCACGAGGAGTACATTCGGCCGCGAGCCCGGCAGTCTTGACATCCACGCCGCGGTTCGCGATTAGCCTCGCAACATAAAGCACTTTCCGCCACGAATCGACAAAGCTGTCGAGATTGCTCGGAAGTTTGCGATGAATAGTCTTGCGCTGAAAACCACCTGTATTGACATGATACTGCTCGGAAACCGGCACTTCAAGCGAGTCCTCAGTTACTGGCCATGTGATGGGCTTACGCAATTCGACCTTACGAGGCGCAGTATCTTCGCCGTGATACGTCATCATACTTGCATTTGCTTGGGGATCATAGACATACGTGATAACGATCTGCGAATATGCCTTGAACATCGACTTGACTTCACCTCGAGGTTCGGAATGCGAACCCAGCCCTTTGTAAAATTTCACCGTATGATGCTGGCGCAGATTCCCGGCATCGACCCATTCCTTGTACTTTTTCTCGCTGTAGAACACGAAACAAGCCTTGGGTTTCTTGCTATATACACGAATAATGGGTGTGTTGAGAAGCTTCACGAAGCCTCGCTTGACAAGCGCGGGCCAAAATCGCATGATGAAAGTCAAGATCAAACCAAAGATATGACCGCGACCATCTTCATCCTGATCGACTGCCGCGCAAATATAGCCGTAGCGCAGGCCCTTATACTCGCGATCATCTTCGTAAGTCTTGTTGTAATCAAGCCCAACCAGCCTCATCAAGGCCGAGAAACGTTCGTTGTCGATCAGCGACTTTTTGGGGATCACCCTGCCTCGAACTTCTTTTGACTCCTTGAGGCCATTTGTCGGAACGCCCTGAATACTGAAGACCCCGTAGTAATCCCAACCAAGAACCGTGGCAATACCTGAAGATACAGTGCTCATAGCAGAGTCACCCTCGCAAATAAACAGTGTGCATTTGGCGTTCTTGTTTCGCGCCAGATCGGCATCGCGACACTTTGCCACTTTGACCAGCGACATAACGCGAGACTTTGGCGCGAGTTTCTTCGATGCCAACACCGATTCGAGATGCTCTTCGAGAAATTCCCAGATTTTCTTCGCATCGCCCGGCAAAATCATGTATTTCTCGAACTTTGAGATGGGGTCTCCGAGATTCTCCTTGTTTTGAGCGGGAAATGTCGGCGATTCGATCGCGCCGCACATCATCACCAGAAGCTGATTCAGCACAGCCGCGGGGCTATATGGGATATCGTAGGTCTTGAGCATCGCGAGCAATGGCTTGGAAATGGCCTCAAGAATGGCATTCTGGATGTGTTTGAGGTGATTGCCAGCTTTCACATGAACACCATTGACGATGGAAAACGTCTCCTTTGTACCGCTCGAGATCGCAATACACACGCGCCATTTTTGCGTAGTTTCTGGGCTAGACATCGTAAATGGGAGTACTTCGCCAGATGCACAAGACATTTCGCAATACTTCTTAAAGTCGATGTCGACATGATTGTCGTTGAAATACACCTTTGCCGACACATAGGCGGCAGTCTGGTAGACTCGCGTACGGACGACATCATAAACCGTGTTCATGTCACGAAGCTCAAACATACTGTAGTTCGGCAGAAGCTTCACGATGGTGTATGGCTCGACAGTGGATGGCGTGATAACGGGGGCGGATGGCGCGATAATCATCTTACCATGCTCGTCTTTCTTCGGCGCAAAGCTTTGCCTGTACTTCAGCTTGTTGACTTCATCAACGGTCTCAATCGAGATCTGTGTCGAAAAGATTGCCGCGAGCTTCAAACCCACACCATTCGTACCGCCCTTGAGATTTTTCTCCGCATGAAGGTTATCACCGCTCAATGGCTCGCTAACAATCATCTGAACTGTGTACATTTCGATGCCATCGATGTTTTTGATCTTCTTTATGCGAATGCCTGGCCCATTGTTGTAAACAGTAATCTCGCCGGTTTTTTGGTCAAAGGTGATGCGAATTTCAGTGACCTTCTTTGGGAAGCTAATATGGTGATCGCCTGCGTTCGTGAGGACCTCGTCAATGATCTTCATCAGTCCCGGAGACATTTTGATCGTCTGAAGCACGAATTTGTCATCATCCAAAACAGGGATTTCAATGGCTTGCGCCTCACGAGAACCGCCCCACATGGCCTTCTTTGCCATGTGTTCGAGCAGCGACATTTGAGAGATTTGCCTCTCATCGGCATCTTTCGGTGGCATTTTTCGGGGATACACTGCTTACACTGTAGCGTTTAATTCAAACTATATGATCAATTTTAAGTCGTTTTTAAGGGGAAAAGATCACTATGGAAGACTTTTATCGCGAACATTCATGTTCAAAAAACGATTTGGCATGATGATCGTCGTTGGATGATGAAGATCACCTACAATTCACGATGCTTCAAGCATCCGCTGTTTTTCCTCGAGACGTTTGATTTGCTTCTCGAGATCTTTTACCGAGACTTTCTTTGCTTTCTTCGAATCTGAATCTTTTGCTTTCTTAGCGTTTTTCATTCCGGATTTTTTGGATCGCCTCTCGTCTGATGAGTCTTCGGATGAACTTGAATCTGACGAATCGCTGTCATCTGATGATTCGCCGGCCTTTCGGATGGTCTTATGTCGATAAATGAAGTACAACACGATCAAGATGATGATGCAAATCACCACTCCATACGTGAGAAGTTGGTTCTTCGGCTTCGATTCGGGGGCTTTTGCTTCCTCTGGCATAGGCTCTATAAATGCTATATTTGATATCCCAAAAAAGTTTAAGGCTAAAACACCGGTGCCAGCAAGTGTTGACACTTATTGCCATCAGTTGCCATGGCGAAGGTCATGCCCCAATGCGGCTTCGGAGAAGGCGAAGTCTCCACTGCCACCAACTTTCTTGCTGATAGCGGTCTTCGGGGGAACCACCATCATTCCATCAAAAGTGACTGGCTGAACGTTGGCGTTCGAAATAAGGCCGCGATCGTAGTTCGCGTACGGGTTGAAATAGTCGCTGGATCGAGACGCGCCGATAAGCTGCTCCGATTCGGGGTCCGGCCCATCACTCATACCAGGAGTGTCGGAAACACTCCGGTACTTGGCGAGAAGATGCGCATTGTATGGGTCATGGTAGAGGTCCATACCATCTTTGTGAGCGAGGTTGTACCTCTCAACATAACGTGAGAGCTTGAACCAAATCGAGATGAGGATGATGATCACCACCAAAATGAGGGAGATCACAACCTTGATGAGCTTGTCCAAACCTTCGCTTGTCTCGGGCATATTGAGGTTGTATATTTGGCGAATAAAAATCCAAAACGTCGCAAAAAATATTGGGCGAATTTGGCCCAAAAACTTGTTCTGTTGCGGCATGATTTTGCTGGTGTTCCATTGGCTAATCGTCACACTCAACGTTGAACGGATCGGCCTCGCTGTCATAGCCGTCTCGAGGCATATCGATCTCCTCGAAGCTCAATGTGGAGTCAACATCTTCGCTATCAGTACGGAAGTGAATATCTACGTCATCCTCGGCGAGGGAGAACGACAATGGGCTGGAGGCCCTTGACGATGGGCCGGATGCGCTGGGGGCATTGACTGAGGATGTGGCATCTGCACTTGGGACACTTGAAGCTGCACTTGAAGCCCCGGAGGCACTAGCATCCACAGATGCAGCTGCACTTGAAGCTGCCGAAGCCGACTCGGGTGCCGCCAAAGTCACCTCGCATCGCATCCACGTTCGCGATGTGTTCTCAACCAAGCCTGGTACCGTGTACAGAGGATCCAAATCCCCCAAACAGATCTTGAAGTTACAATACTGAAAGTACATTTGCCTGCCGTTGGACTGGAAACTGTCCTTTGATGCAGATGACTTCGACGTGTCAGCAGATGCCTCGACAGCATCGGCCGCAGACAAAGCGACGTTGCTAGGATTTACTCGACGCTGCCCGGTGATCCGCTTGAAGTACTCGAATAGCTCGCGATAGGCAATGCGTGCATCGAGCTTGAACGGATTGGCCACCATAAACGGCACCAATCGAGACCCTCGCCGCATGAGGGCCATCACATACCACTTCTTCCGTTGCGGCACAGCAAATCCCAGAATGTCTGCCTTGATGATAGGTCCACCGCTCGTCATATCAAGATACCACGCGGCAATTCGCTCCGGGGTCATTCCAGATGCGCTCGCGTTTGCCGTAGTGTGATAATCTGCAAAGTGCACAGGCGAGAAAAACATGTGCTGATATGCTTCGACAGGCGTAGCATTGAAGTGATCCATAAGACCGTGATAGATTTGCCTGGGAAGGATTCGGCCATTTGTGCGTAGCCACGCGATCAAATACCCTAGTTGCGTGCGAAAACATCCGCGAGAAATGATGCGCGAAACCGTCGGATTGACCCGAGATAGCACCATTTGCGGCTTCGAATTCCAACGATGCCATCGATCGGTAGTGAGTTCTGGTTGCTTTACCATGGGGTTCTTTGATGCGTGCTCCGGTGGCGGAGCTGAACGAGACTGCCACCACATGGTGATCATTGGCAGCCGGCAACCCATTCGAATCGCCTCATTCGCGATGACATTTGCGGCATCAATACCCTTGTTATCGAAGATCTCGGCTTCGGATAAAACGCTCTCCGGAGGAGGCGGTGCGGTCTTCAGGGGACGCTTTGTGGGTGGCGGAAAGATAGACATTTGGAAGGTCAGAAGTCGAGAGAAGGATCAGGTGACGATCAGTGTATTTCCCTTCGATTTTTCAACTTTTTACACTTGACGTGTCAAATTTACACTATGGCTTTAAGGCTGAATTCGCCGTACAGCTTCTGTTTCTCCGAGTACAAAAAAGAGGAACATTGTGTATGTCTTGCACTCCCTCAGATGGGTGTGCGTGAAGGTTTCCCTCCGGATGTTTGGGGGCGTGGGGGTTTGACCCATTCGGGGGGCGTGGGGGTCTCCCCCACATTTAGTTGCCATGAAGGCGCTTGGCGAGCTCGGCATCACTCATGCCGCCCTTGTACATGTTGAAGCCATCAGCGATGCCAGCGCCGTGGAACCCCACCGGCATACCATCGTTCGGCGGCATAGCCAGGTCAGCAGCACTCACGCTGGCCTCGTTCACTGCATTCGCACTGGCCGGGTTGGCCAGGTTTGCGCGCCAGCCATAGCCAAAGTCGCGCTTGGTCGGGCAATCACCGTCGCCAAGGGGAAGAGTCTCCGCACCGGGGTGGTCGAGAACACCGTAGAAACGCGAGGCACCGCCGCCAGCGTCGATCGCCGCGTGACGGATGGGGTTGCTCATACCACTCTTGCCATAAAGCTTGTTCAGAAGGATGACGGTGAGGATCAGGATGCAAAGTGCAATGACTGCGAGCGAGATCGCGATCGTCCACGCGATGCCACCACTAAGCGGAACAGGATCGGCCATGATGTTTTGTTGGTTGTATATTCCGCCTCGGAAAAGAAAGGATGGAAAATAATTATTCAGGCTGCATCGAAAATCGTTCCGCACGATCATATCTACGCCGTGACTCGAATTGGATGCAGCGATAAGATCGAGTCATCACGACATTCATTCGTTGCGGACCCCAACTGATTTCGCGCGGAGAGGGATGTTGTCATTCGACAGGTCTTCGTATTCGACTGTCATCATGAGCCCCGAGTACTCTTTGTCGAAGACTCCGGGCTTCCGAAGACGAGCGAAAATAGCCTTCCGTTCAGGATAAGTTTGCTTCGGCGTGACATTGAACTTTTTGCCTTCTGGGGTTTCGAGAATCCATATTACTGCATCTGTGTCCTTGCCTTGTCCGGATGTGTATCCGACGATCTTATACTCATCTGTGTGCTTCTTTTTGATCTTGATCACATCTTTACTTCGCAAGAAAGCCCCCGTTTGATCCACCTTCCGCAAGTATTTCCCGTCAATAGTTCGCACGATCGCACCTTCATAGCCTTCTTGTATGAAGGAGTTATAGACTTTGTCTAGTTGTTTTTGCGATTTGATGAAATACTTCGGCGCCAGCTTTACATGAGAACTATCGGGAAGGTCCCTTAGCGTGTCCTCAAGTATGATTTGACGTTGTTCGAATCCCTCATTAGTCGACGGGTAAAAGCAATCATACACGACATAATCAAGTTGGGTGTCTTTGGCTTCATTTACACGTCGCGCAGTTCCACTGATGTCCTGCAACTGCATTCCATGCCTATAGAGTTCACCATCCAAATACAGAGATTCACCGCCGCGCATGGCTTTCTTCAAAATCGGCCGCAGTTCTTTCTCGAGGTATTCAAGCTGCATATACTGTTTCTTCTGTCGAGTATAGAAGATCACGGAATTGCCGCGCAAGAATGCCAAACAACGTAGGCCATCATACTTCATCTGAACATACACCGGAAATACAATCGCAGGTACATCCTTGAGCGGTTTCGCAAGCATCGGAAACCACATGTGCGAATGTACTTCGGTATTCTCGATATGTGAGTCGTTTGTGCTCTGGCGAGTCTTCAGTAAATACTTGTCTCGCGCGGCAATCATGGCGGTTTGCAACATATTTCGTTGATTGGCGCGTCCGATGTTTTTTCCTTCGTCAATGTACGTGGGAGGATGTCGGGTGACTTTGCCATCGACAATTCCGACTTCTGTCCAGATTTGAACAAGACATCTTTCGGGAAACTTGAATCCAGTGTTCACAACCATCTCTTTTTTCAGATTGATGGTGTTTTCGACCAAGGTATCCCAGTCATATTCTGTCTGCCGATGGCCATCTTTGACGAGTCGAATGAAGATTCGCCATGTCCTGTCGCGGCTCTTGGAATCCTTGTATGCGACTGTTGGAAATGCATAAAACGTATCCCCCACGATGCTGCCGGGAAATTTCTCGAAATCAGTCAAACCCCTCGCCATTTCTGTGTGTTTTTCTCTCCTATCAATTTTCACTCCTATTATAATGTTATCGTCACTAGCGCTCTGGTACAAGGACTGGTCTATAACTAGCTATTGTGAGAATTTCACAAAACTAATGGGTATTTTACACACCTACTCAAGGGCCCGTACTATCACAGTTACGACCCAGAAAGTGATGTGTTCTTGGGTCGACGGAAACATCAGTTTTGAACCACGTACGGTGCAAATTCAACAGGAGTCGGAGGTCTGGGATATGGCGCCATCATGGACAAACGTCATTACGAGGGCCCAGGATACTCAACACAATCTTTGGGTAATTTCTAATCCAACCCACACTTTGTGGCTCACACACTACTCTGCAGACTTCAAGGAGGTCTTTGATGAAACGACTCAACTTGTGCTTCGAATGTGTTTGGATGCTTTCGTAACATCTGATCGCATCCGAATGATGGAGTCGTCGACGGTAGACCTTCTTGAGCACATGACTGCTGCGATCAAACCAATGGGGGATGCGTTGTTGACGTTGAATAGGGAAAGGAGTAAAGCTCTTCCTTTCATCAAAGACTACATTCAAAACACAATTCAAGTCATTGACGATGAGAAAATTTTGCAATCCAAGATTCGATTGAACCTCGCAATGCACAATCCCGCGGACTTTATTCAGTCCAATCGATATTTCTGCGGACCGGTCATGCATGTATATGTCGATAAGATGCGAATTCTTCAGATCTTGAACGCATTGATTACGACCAAATCTCAGATATACGTGGAAATGACTCAAATCGACGCCGAGAAGTATCCAAAACATAACGAACCAATGTATCATCTAACATTCAATATCAACTCAGTTCCATGCACAGTCTCTCGTGTAATCGAAAAGCTCATCTGGCTACTCGAGGGAACACTTGATATTCTCAAGCACAATGACCATTACCGAGCTCAATTGAGCTTCGTTGTGTATACGATGCCACCAACGAAATACAGCACCAATTCACTGCGGCTGATCAAAAACAAGAAAGTGCTTATTTTGGGTGATCGACGCGATGTTATGCACGCGATTCTGTCGAAGTTTGGCTTGACGCTGTCGGTTTCTGAAAATGTTGAGTCGGCAAAAAATCAGTTCGAGATTGACTTCGATGGGTACATCGGGCCACCCGGTTTGTCGATCCCGCGAGTGAAGATCGAAGACCTGCCGGGGGTCGAAGACGACGCGTTCAAGGTCATGCTTGTCCGTCAGTTGATCGCTATCTTGACGTGATTTTTGCGACTGGCGATTGATGTGATTGATCATCAATCATCTACAACTCTCGAAGTTTCTGAACAGTCTCCTCAACAGTCTCTTCCGAAG
>JACCDM010317295.1_pt1 | contig 10830 bp, 9 predicted proteins | sample 7445851 | NCBI WGS metagenome assembly JACCDM01 (sample SAMN15323438, study PRJNA562643) | freshwater metagenome | isolation source: river surface water | place: USA:Blue River Watershed | collected 2017-08-16
CGCGGCCCATGGCCGTGAGGTCCTCCACCGTCTTGCTGTGGTCCACCCGGGTCACGTCCTGCTCGATGATCGGGCCTTCGTCCAGATCGGCGGTCACGTAGTGGGCGGTGGCACCGATCAGCTTGACGCCGCGGTCGTGCGCCTGGTAGTACGGTTTGGCGCCTTTGAAGCTGGGCAGAAAGCTGTGGTGGATGTTGATGGCCCGGCCCGAGAGCTTGCGGCACAGGTCATCGCTCAGGATCTGCATGTAGCGCGCCAGCACCACCAGCTCGGCGCCCTCGGTCTGGATGATTTCGTACTGGCGGGCTTCGGCCTGGGCCTTGGTGTCCGCGCTCACCGGGATGTGGTGGAAGGGCACGTTGTAGCTCGCGGCCAGTTGGTAGAACTCGCGGTGGTTGCTCACGATCGCGCGGATGTCCAGCGGCAGCAGGCCCGATTTCCAGCGAAACAGCAAATCGTTGAGGCAATGGCCTTCCTTGCTGACCATGATCACCGTGCGCATGGCTTGGGTCGTCGCGTGCAGCTGCCAATCCATCTGGAAGCCCTGGGCAAACCCGCCCCACTGCTGGCGCAGCTCGCCGGCATCGACCGCGCAGGCGAACTGCACCCGCATGAAGAACAGGCCGGTGTCGTGGTCGTTGTATTGGGCCGCTTCTTCGATGTTGCCGCCTCGTTCGAGCAAAAAGCCGGAGACGGCGTGCACGATGCCGGTGCGGTCTGGGCAGGACAGGGTGAGGGTGTAGGTGGGTTTCATGAGCGAATAGGGGAGCCGAACGGTGTTCGGTCCGGTGCGGCCAGCGGCTATTGTAGAAGCCGACATGGGGCGGCTACGGTAGACTCCCGCAGCGCCCGCCCCCGCCCGACCATGCAAGACTACGCCGCCAGACAACGTTCGCCGCAGCGACACGCTGTGGGGCTGGCCCTCGTCTTGGTTTTGCATGCGCTGCTGCTGTGGGCGATCCAGTCCGGCTTGTCCCGCGAGGTCACGCGAAAAATCCAGGTGGTGGCCGATGTGCTGCTGCTCAGCCCGCAGCGGCCTGTGCCCGCGGAGCCGCCCCCTCCGGCCGCGCCGCTGCCGAAAAACCTGCCAGCCCCTGCCCGCAGCCCGCTTGCGGCGGCCGCGCCTCAGCCCGAATCGCCGCTGCCAGTGCCCCCCTCTGCCCAGAGCGTGACGGTGGCGCCCAGCGTGGCCGCGCCTGTGGCGGCGGCGCCTGCTGCCCCCACTGCCGCGGCGCCGTCTGTGGCCGCCCCTCCCCGCAGCGAGCCGGTGCGCACGCCAGCGGTCGTCCAGTCGGCCCAATGTGAAAAGCCCGAATACCCCAGCGCCTCCCGGCGCATGGAGGAGGAGGGCACCGTGCACCTGCGTTTTCTGATCGGGGTGGACGGCCGGGTGATCCAGTCCGAGGTGGAAAAATCCTCGGGCTTCAAGCGGCTTGACGAGGCGGCCCGGGCGGGTCTGGCCAAATGCCAGTTCCGACCCGCCACGGTCGACGGCAAACCCGAGCAGGCCTGGTCCCAGATGCGCTACGTCTGGCGCCTGGAGTGAGCCCGTTTGCCGATGTCCGCATTCTCGAACTTCCCATCTTTCCCTAGGAGCCTGTTCATGCACACACACCGCCTGTTTCTTCGTTGGGCCAGCGGCCTGATGACCGCACTGTGGCTGGGCGGACAGGCCTGGGCCCAGGCGGCCGATGGCAGCAGCACATCCCCGGAGCTCAATCCGTATGGACTGGCCGCCCTGTGGTCGCAAGGCGATTGGGTGGCCAAGGGCACCCTGCTGGTGCTGGTGCTCATGAGCATGGGTTCCTGGTACGTGATCTTCACCAAACTGGCCGAGCAGATGCGGCTGGGGCGCCAGGCCCGTGCGGTCCAGGAGCAGTTCTGGAGTGCAGGTTCGGTGCGCCAGGGCGCAGACGCGCTGGAGACCAGCAGCGCCTTTCGTTTCATCGCCGAGAAAGCCCTGGAGGGGGCTTCCAAGCACACCGGCATGCTGGGCGCCATCGATTTCAATGACTGGGTCACCATGAGCATCCAGCGCGCCATTGGCCATGTCCAGAGCCGCATGCAGGATGGCCTGGCCTTTCTGGCCACGGTTGGTTCGACCGCGCCGTTTGTCGGCCTGTTCGGCACCGTCTGGGGCATCTACCATGCCCTGGTCAAGATCGGGGTGAGCGGCCAGGCCTCGATCGACAAGGTGGCTGGCCCCGTCGGCGAGGCCCTCATCATGACGGCGATCGGTCTGGCGGTGGCGGTCCCGGCCGTACTGGGCTACAACTGGCTGGTGCGTCGCAACAAGGCCGTGATGGAGCAGGTGCATGCCTTTGGCTCGGACCTGCATGCGGTGTTGCTGGCCTCTGCCAAAAAATAAACGGCAGCCGCCACAGGAGCACACGCGATGGCCATGAATTTCGGTCCGCAGGACGATGACGAGATCATCGGCACGATCAACACCACACCGCTGGTGGACGTGATGCTGGTGCTGCTCATCATCTTTCTGATCACCATCCCGGTCGTCACCACCTCGATCAAGGTGGATCTGCCCAAGCAGAGCAATGTGGTGCGCGAGACCTTGCCCGAGAACCTCATCATTTCGGTGGACAAGGCCGGACGCCTGTTTCTCTACGACACGCCGCTGAAAAACGCCCAGGACCTGTATGCGCGCCTGAGCCCTCTGGCCGCCCGCCAGCCTCAGCCCGAGATCCAGATCCGAGGGGATGGCGACGCCGATTTCGAGGCGGTGGGGCGCGTGATGCATGCCGTGCAGCGGGCGGGCCTGGCCAAGGTCAGTTTCATCACCGAGCCGGCAGGCCGCTGAAGGAGCGCAGCGATGGGCATGCATTTGGGCAACGGATCCGGGCAGGAGCCCGAAGTCATGATGGACATCAACACCACGCCCCTGATCGATGTGATGCTGGTGCTGCTGATCATGCTGATCATCACCATTCCGGTCCAGTTGCACGCGGTCAACATGGACATGCCCCGGCTGGCCGCCACCCCGGCGCCCCGGGAGCCCGTGGTGATCAAGGTCGAGGTGGACGCCGCCAACACGGTGCGCTGGAATGGCCAGGCGCTGGCCAACCGCGAGGAGCTGGAAGCGCGCTTGCAGGACGCGGCCCGCCAGCAGCCCCAGCCTGAATTGCACCTGCGTGCCCATGGCAAGGCCAAATACGACACGGTGGTGGGCGTCCTGGCCGGCGCCCAGCGCCATGGCCTGAACAAGCTGGGGATTCTTGGCGCTGAGCAGTTCGCCGACTGAGCTGATCAGCGCCGCATGACAAAGCGCTGCGCCGAAGCGTCGGGGGCGCTGCCGGTGAAGCGCAGTCCCTGCAATTCCTGTCCGCACCGGCCCTGGCTGGCGGTGGCCTGCCAGGTGGCGGCGATGCGACGGCCGTCCTGGCTCTCTTCCATGGTGAAGACCTCGTCGTCCCAGTCGGCCACGACCAGGCGGCGTTCCTGACCGCGGCTCAAGGTGCCCTTGAGGCTGCCGCTGTATTCGGGGTGGGGCGCCAGCACCAGCACCCAGGGGGCTTCGCTGCGCGGACGCCCTGCGTCGGCCCATTCGATGCGCCATTGGCCCACCAGCATGCCAGGCGCGATGTCGGCGGCGGTGGGGCAGGCCGTGGCGGCGCCCAGCGTGGCCGCCAGGCCTGCGACCAGCAACAGCGTGTGCATGCGCCAGCGTTTCATGGTGCGGTCGGCGCAGCCGTGGCGGCACGCTGGGCGAATTCGGCCCGCAAGGCCTTGAGTTTTTCGCGCGGGTCTTCCTTGACCGTGGTTTTGTCCAGCGCCATCTCGGCGATGAAGCGGCTGGGCACGCCGGCCACCGTCTCACGGCCCTGCTTGCGCCGCCGTGTCCAGCTGACGGCCAGTGTGCGCTGCGCACGGGTGATGCCGACGTACATCAGCCGGCGTTCTTCCTGCAGCCGCTGCAGGATGCCTTCGCTGACCGGACCGTCGGCGCGGCCGCCGGCCTGCGGGTCCTCGCCCAGTTTGAAGGGCAGCAGGCCCTCGTTCACGCCCACCAGCATCACATGCGGCCACTCCAGGCCCTTGGAGGCATGCAGCGTGGACAGGGTGACCACGTTCTGGTCCTGCTCGCGTTCGTTGAGTGTGGAAATCAGCGAGACGGTCTGAGCCACTTCGAGCAGGCTCTTGCGCTCGGTCGCCTGGGCGCCGGTGGCGTCCTCGATCTCGCCGCCGCAGCGCCCGGCCATCCAGTCGCAGAACTCCAGCACGTTTGTCCAGCGGGCGTTGGCGATGCTTTCGTTGTCTTCGCTGTCGTAGAGGTGTTTTTCGTAGCCGATGTCCTTGAGCCAGTCGGTCAGGAAACGCATCGCGTCTTCCTTGCCGGCCGTGTGGCGGGCGCGGTATTGCAGGTCGTTCACATAACGGCCGAATTCGTGCAGCCCGTGGATGGCGCGGCTGGAGACCGCGCTGGGCAGGCTGCTGGCAAACAGCGCCTCGAACAGGCTGACCTTGTACCGGCTGGCGAATTGGCCCAGCTGGGCCAGGGTCTGGTGGCCAATGCCGCGCTTGGGGCTGGTGATGGCCCGCAAAAACGCCGGGTCGTCGTCGTTGTTGATCCACAGTCGGAACCAGGCGCACAGGTCCTTGATCTCGGCCTTGTCGAAAAAGCTCTGCCCGCCCGAAACCTTGTAGGGGATCTGTGCGCGGCGCAGTGCCTGCTCAAACGGCCGGGCCATGTGGTTGGCGCGGTAGAGGATGGCGAAATCCTTGAACTCGCGGTGCGGCGCGCCTTCGGTGGACTGGCCCGCGCGGATGGACTGGATGCGCGCCACGGCCCGTTCGGCCTCGTGCTCCTCGTTGTCGGCATCGACCACGCGCACCGGCTCGCCCTCGCCCAGCTCTGAAAACAGGGTCTTGGGATACAGCTTGGGGTTGGGCTCGATGACGTGGTTGGCGGCGCGCAGGATGGCGCTGGTGGAGCGGTAGTTCTGCTCCAGCTTGATGACTTTGAGGGCCGGAAAGTCCTGCGGCAGGCGCTTGAGGTTGTCCAGCGTGGCGCCGCGCCAGCCGTAGATCGACTGGTCGTCGTCGCCCACGGCGGTAAAGCGTCCGCGCTCGCCCACGATGTGCTTGAGCACCTCGTACTGGGTGGCGTTGGTGTCCTGGTATTCGTCCACCAGCACATGGCCCAGGGTGCGCTGCCATTTGGCGCGCACCTCTTCGTGTGCGGCCAGCAGCTGGAGTGGCAGGCCGATCAGGTCGTCAAAGTCCACGCTTTGGTAGGCCGCCAGGCGCTCCTCGTAACGGGCCATGATGCGGGCGATGACGCGGGCGCTGTCGTCGGGGGCGGCGGCCTCGGCCTGGGCCGCGTTCAGGCCCTGGTTTTTCCACAGGCTGATGGTCCACTGCCACTGGCGCGCAGTCGCCGCATCGGTGGTGCCGCCGCAGTCCTTGAGGATGCTGACGACGTCGTCGGCATCGAGGATGGAAAACTGGGGCTTGAGGCCCAGCACATGCCCGTCCTCGCGCATGATGCGCACGCCCAGCGCGTGGAAGGTGCAAATCACCACGTCCTTGGCCGCCTTGCCGATCAGGCCCCGGGCGCGCTCGCGCATCTCGGCGGCGGCCTTGTTGGTGAAGGTGATGGCGGCGATCTGTCGGGGTTCGAGCCCGATCTGGATCAGGCGCTGGATCTTGTGCGTGATCACCCGCGTCTTGCCCGAGCCGGCGCCCGCCAGCACCAGACACGGGCCAGAGACGTAGTTCACGGCGTCGAGTTGGGCAAGGTTCAGGCCGGCGGACATGGATGGATCGAAGGCAAAGCGGGCCATCATAGCGGCATAGGCAGGCGTGCTCCGGATCCATGTCGGCCGCGGGACCAAGACCGGCCGCATTTGCCGCGACAATCGGGCGCATGCTGGATGTTTTGCAAGCCACTTTTCCCTTTTTTGCGCTGGTGCTGTGCGGTTACCTGGCTGCCCACCGCCGATTTCTCCCGCTTGAGGCCATTGCCGGTCTGAACAGCTTTGTGCTGTTTTTTGCGCTGCCCTGCATGCTCTTTCGTTTTGGCGCGAGCACGCCCATCGCCCAGCTGCTCGATGCCACCGTTTTCTTCACCTACCTGCTGTGCGCGCTGGTCATGGTGGCTTTTGCCGTGGCCATCAGCCTGAACCGCCGGGTGCGCTGGAAAGATGCCTCCATGGGGGCATTGGTGGCGGCGTTCCCGAACACCGGTTTCATGGGCGTGCCGCTGCTGGTGGCCTTGCTCGGCGCGGGCGCGGCCGGCCCGGCCATCGTCACCATCACGGCGGACATGGTCATCACCACCTCCCTGTGTCTGGCCTTGTCTGAAATGGATGCGGCCGACGAGCACGGCGCCGCGGTGGCCGCGCGCAAGGCCTTGCTCGGCGTCCTCAAGAACCCTTTGCCCTGGGCGATTTTGCTGGGGGCCCTGTTTTCCTGGCAGGACCTGGTGCTGGCCGGGCCCGTGGACAAAACCGTGGGTTTGCTGGCCGATGCGGCGTCGCCGGTGGCGCTGTTCACCATCGGCGCTGTGCTGGCCCGCTCGCAGTTGCTCGCCCACAAGCGTCCGCACGGTCCGCTGCCTTTGCGCGACTACCTGCCGGTCGCTGCTGTGAAGTTGCTGGTGCATCCCGTGCTGGTGTTTTCCATGGGCACCACAGTGATCGCCTTGGGCGGTGACATCGATCCTTTTGCCCTGATCGTCATCACCCTGGTGGCGGCCTTGCCCAGTGCCAGCAATGTGTCCTTGCTGGCCGAGCGCATCGGTGCCGACAATGGGCGCATCGCCCGCATCATTCTGGTGACGACCGCCCTGGCCTTTTTGACGTTCTCGGCCGCGGTGGCCCTGCTCAAGCCGGCGTAAGCGCGGTCTGCCCGCGGGTTGGAGTCGCAGACCGCGCCCCCCCAGGCTCAGATCGCCTGCGGGTCCACATCCACCAGCCAGCGGATCAGGCCTTTGTGTTGCGGTGCGCTGCGCAGGCTGTGCAGCACCTCCTGCAACCGTGCCAGTGCCCGGTGCAGGTGCTTGCGGGACGGGCTTTCCATCAGCATCTGCGCGCGCTCCACACCGGCCACTTTCTGCAGGCCCATGGGCACGGCGGGGTAGAGGCTGACCTGATCGAGCGTTTCGGCGCCGCCCGCCTCTTCGCTCAGCCAGGCCTGCAGCGTCTCGCGTGCGGCGTTCAGGAAGGCCTGGGCCAGGGCCTGATCGCGCGCGTCGGCCCGCAGCAGGGCCTGGTGGCTGAAAGGCGGCAGGCTGGCGCTGGCGCGCTCGGCCAGTTCACTGGCGGCGAAGGCCGGGTAATCGTGGCGCTTGAGGGCTTCGAACAGGGGGTGGGCGGGGTGGAAGGTCTGCACCAGCATTTCGCTCTCGCCCTGGGCGGCGTCGCGCCCGGCCCGGCCGGCGGCCTGCATCAGCAAAGCAAACAGGCGCTCGGGCGCCCGGAAATCGCTGGAGAAGAGCGCGCTGTCGGGGTTGATCGCGGCCACCAACGTGATGCGCCGGAAGTCGTGGCCTTTGGCGATCATCTGGGTCCCCACCAGCACGTCCACTTCGCCGCTGTGCACCTGGGCGAGCTGGCTCTCGAGTGCGCCTTTGTGTCGCGTCGTGTCGGCATCGATGCGGGCAACCCGCACCGGCTGGCCATCGGGTCGGCACACCCCCGACAAGAGTTGCCCCAGCTGCTCTTCCAGTTGCTCGGTGCCGCGACCCAGCGCCGCGATGTCGGCGTTGCCACAGTCCGGGCAGGTCAGCGGCACCCTGTCGGTGGCGCCGCAGTGGTGGCAGCGCAGCGTGCGATCGACTTTGTGAAACACACGGAAGGCGCTGCAGTGGCGGCAAGCGCTTTTCCAGCCGCAGTCGGCGCAGTAGAGCACCGGGGCATAGCCGCGCCGGTTGAGCAGCAGCATGCTTTGCTCGCCCCGGGCCACGCGCGCCTGGATGGCCTGCACCAGGGGACCCGACAGCACCGTGCGCTTGGGCTGGTGGTTCATGTCGACACGCCGGACCACCGGCAGCGCCGCCGATCCGACCCGCTCGGGCATGTGCAGCCGCAGGTAGCGCCCCCCTTCCTCGGCCGGCCGGCTCTGGTGCCAGCTCTCGAGCGATGGCGTGGCCGAGCCCAGCAGCACCCGGGCACCGCATTGCTGGCCACGGTAGAGCGCCAGGTCGCGTGCCGAATAGCGGGCGCCTTCCTGTTGTTTGTAGCTGGGGTCGTGCTCTTCGTCGACCACGATCAGCCGCAGCTGGGGCATGGAGGCAAGCACCGCCATGCGTGTGCCCAGCACGATGCGCGCCGCGCCGCTGTGTGCGGCCAGCCAGTGCTTGAGGCGCTGTGCGGGGGTCAGCCCACTGTGCATGGACACCACCGCCGGCGCGCCAAAGCGTTCGCGCACGCGCGCCTCGAGCTGCGGCGTGAGGTTGATCTCGGGCACCAGGATCAGCGCCTGGGCCTGGGCATCGGTTTCCAGCACCTGTTGCACGGCGCGCAGGTAGACCTCGGTCTTGCCACTGCCAGTGTTCCCAAACAACAGGCAGGGGCCGGTGTGGCCCGCCATGGCCTGCAGGGCCGCCGATTGCTGTTCTGAGAGCGTGGGGCCGGGCTGCACCTGCAGTTCGGCCCCGCTGGCCTGCTTTTTCAGGCGCCGGCCCAGCTGCACGTTGTCGAGTGTGCGCAACTGCGGCGGCAGGCTGCTGAGCGCCATCTCTCCCAGACTGCGCTGGTAATACTGGGCCGCGAACGCCATCAACTGGCGCCAGCCTGCATCCAGGGGTGGCAGGCCCTCCAGAGCCAGGTGGATGTCCCGGATGGCCTCGGGGGCGAGCTCGGGGGCAGGCACATCCGCCTGCCAGACCACCCCCAGCACGTCGCGCCGGCCCAGGGGCACCCGCACCAGCGTGCCGGGCTTGAGCGCCACCGGGCTGCGGTAGGTCAGCAGATCGCCCACGCCGCTGTGTGCAGGGGTCTGCACCGCGACTTCGATCCAGTGGTGGGCGGCGGCCGTCATCGTGCGCTCAAGATGGTTTCACAGGTTATTGATTTTTTCGAAATTCGCGGTAAGTGCTTGATTTTTCAAAGCTTTGAAGGCGGTCCAGATTTTCTGTGGATAACTTTGTTGAAAACCTTGTGGTGCCCAGGCCCAGCCCTTGAAAATCAAGCCTTCCAACGCGGTGCCCATCTGCTGAGCAAGAAACGAAGCCCAATGAAATCAATGACTTACCGCAGTCCTGCAAGGCCTGCGGGCGCCAGCGCACACAGGTTTCACGAAGGTGTGTGGTGCATCACTTTTGTGCATAAGTGAAACCGGGCGAGCCCGGTTTTTGCGAAAAAATGCTGCAGAACGGCGGTTTGGTGCCCCGGCCCTCAGGAGGATTGCCGCAGCGCCCGCGAGTGCTGGTGCACCGCTTCGACCAGCGCCGCCACATGCTCGGGGGGGGTGTACTGGCTGATGCCATGGCCCAGGTTGAAGATGTGGGTCGGCCCGGAGCGTTGGGCATCGGTGTGCGGACGGCCAAAGCTGTCCAGCACACGACGGGCCTGTTCGGCCACCTGCGCGGGGGGCGCAAACAGCACATTCGGGTCGATGTTGCCTTGCAGGGCCTTGCCGGGGCCGCCCACTTGGCCGCCCACCAGGGCGCGGGCCTGACCCAGGTTCATGGTCCAGTCCAGCCCCAGGACTTCGCAGTCGAGCTCGCCCATCTCGGACAGCCACAAACCGCCACCCTTGGTGAAGACGATGCGCGGGATGCGCGCGCCCGCGTGCTCGGTCTTGAGTTGCGCCAGCACGCGCCGGGTGTAGGCCAGGCTGAATTCCTGGAACGCCCCGTCGGCCAGCACGCCACCCCAGCTGTCGAAGACCATGACGGCCTGCGCCCCGGCTTCGATCTGGGTGTTCAGGTACAGGGCCACCGCATCGGCATTGATGGCGAGGATGCGGTGCATCAGGTCGGGACGGCTGTACATCAGGCTCTTGACCAGACGGTAATCGTCGGAGCCGCCGCCTTCGACCATGTAGCAGGCCAGCGTCCACGGGCTGCCGGAAAAGCCGATCAGCGGCACCCGGCCGTTCAGGGCCTTGCGGATGCTGGTGACCGCGTCAAACACATAACGCAGCTTGTCCATGTCGGGCACGGCCAGCTGGGCGACCGCGGCTTCATCGCGCACCACCTTTTCGAACTTCGGCCCCTCACCCTGCGCGAAGGACAGGCCCAGGCCCATGGCATCGGGCACGGTCAGGATGTCAGAGAACAGGATGGCCGCGTCCAGCGGGTAGCGGTCCAGCGGCTGCAGCGTGACCTCGGTCGCGTAGTCCACGTTGGTGGCCAGGCCCATGAAACTGCCGGCCTTGGCGCGGGTGGCGCAGTACTCGGGCAGGTAGCGGCCGGCCTGGCGCATCAGCCAGATGGGCGTGTGGTCGGTGGCCTGGCGCAGACAGGCGCGCAGGAAGCTGTCGTTCTGGAGGGGGGCGAAGGTGCTCATGCCCCCCATTGTGGCAGGCCCGCAAGGGCCAGGGCCTGAAATCTTCAGCGCAGGGCGCCGACGATCTCGTCCGCCGTGGGCAGCTCGGACAGCACCACTGGCGCCTGGCCGGGCGCATAAACCGCGTACACCGGCACGCCACTGCGGCCCAGCGCGCCCAGCGCGCGGGTGATGGCCGCGTCGCGCCGTGTCCAGTCGGCGCGCAAGGTGCGCACCTGGCGGGCGTCGAAGGCGGCCAGCACCTCGGTGCTGGCCAGCACGGTTTTCTTGTTGTACTGGCAGGTCACGCACCAGGCAGCGGTGAAGTCCACGAACACGGTGCGGCCAGCGGCCAGCTCGATTTGCACGGCGGCCTCGCTCC
>JACCDM011393975.1_pt1 | contig 10827 bp, 8 predicted proteins | sample 7445851 | NCBI WGS metagenome assembly JACCDM01 (sample SAMN15323438, study PRJNA562643) | freshwater metagenome | isolation source: river surface water | place: USA:Blue River Watershed | collected 2017-08-16
ATTCGGGATTCGGAAAAATCCCCCGAAATCTCTAGTTCGGCATCCACTAAAATTCTTGAAAAAATTGGTTCCCCACTGAAAAGTATCTACGGCAACTGGGATAAAATGCAAACCATCCACAACGAGGTGCTATTCAATTACATAGCAGCCTCCATGCCTTTTAGGGTTGAAAAAATTGAATTTGAATATGCGCATGGAAAACTTCCTACAAAAGGTTTCGAAACTGTAGGAAGCATGCAGCGTGCATCGCTCAATTGGAGGTTGACTGCAAAGGAAAAGCGTTCCATTCTTGCCAATATTCAAACGATATCCAATCAAGCCGCCTTGGCTCGTGCAAAACAGCTATTTCAAAAATAAGAAGGAGTAATCTCGAGTACTGTTGAATTAGTACCCGATCCCGATTTTTTTGTAGATGAAGTGCATCAACCAGGCGGGTCCGATCATCAAAAACTGCACGTCCTTTAAAAAGGAGGGCTTTTTGCCTTCGATCTTGTGACCGTAAAATTGGACGATCCAAGCTAGCAAAAAGACTGCCAAACTTATGTAAGCCAGCTTGCCTGGGAAAGAAATAGCCAGGTAATTAGCCAAGGCCAAGCAGAAGGCAGAAAAGAGCAGCATACCTAGGGTAAGCGTAGGGGATAAGGAGATGTAATAAATCAACACCAAGAAAAGGGTTAATGTAGCCCAGTTAGCAAAATCACCCAAAAATGGAAGTTGGTCCGCTAGAAATCCATTTGGAATACTAAAAACCAATCCTACCACGCTAAAGAAGATGGCAGGAACACAAAACCAGTGAATCAATTTGTTAGTCTTATTTTGGTGACTTTCTCCGTATTCTGCCAGTAAGGAATCAATTTTTCTCATGGGATTTTGGGTTTAATTGCGGTACTTGGTGTCACAAGTTAACGAACCAAATTTAAAAAGTAAATCCGCTTTGTCTATGTTGAGTTTTTGGGAACAAAAAAATTTTTTGAACTACGATTTAATCGTGGTCGGAGCCGGTTTTACGGGTCTATCTGCCGCGATACATTTCAAGAAACAACATAAGAAAGCAAAGGTATTGGTCATCGATCGGGGGGTATTTCCTTCGGGTGCTAGCACCAAAAATGCTGGTTTTGCTTGCTTTGGGAGTTTGACGGAGATTTTAGATGACTTCTGGAGCATGACTCCGGATGAGGTGCTGCAGTTGGTGGAAAAAAGGTATGCTGGATTAACTCAGATTCGAAAGCAATTTGGAGACAAGGGCCTACGCTACCAACACCGGAATGGCTACGAAATCCTAGGTCAAGAGCAATTGGAGGCCTTGGAGCAATTAGAATCCATCAACCATCTGCTGAAGAAAATTTTCAAGAAGGAGGTCTTTTCCCAAGTGAAGGACCCTTCCAAATTTGGATTTTCTGATTACGTGAAGGCGGTGGTGAAAAACCGTTTTGAAGGGGAATTGGATCCTGGGGCCTATGTGAATGCACTTTGGGAAAAGGCATCCCATTTAGGTATACGCATCATTTCTGGAGTGACCGTAGTGGAGGTGGATCATGAAGGAGGGAGGGTCTTGGCAGAAAAAAAGGATAAAAAGGAGATTTTTGAATTTGTTGGAGAGCGGGTGGCAATCTGTACCAATGCCTTCACGCAAAAACTTTGGCCTGCTTCTCCCTTGGAGCCAGGCAGGGGATTAATTCTATTGAGCAAACCCATCACGGGAGGGATTCCTTGGAAAGGAGGTTTTCATCTGGACCGGGGCTACGTGTATTTCCGTGAGGTGGAAGGGAGGCTTCTATTGGGAGGTGCTAGAAATAAAGATTTTGAAAAGGAAAAAACTATCGATTTTGAGGTAAATCCTACGATTAAGGCACATTTGGAACGACTGGCTCAGGAGGTGATTTTTCCAGGTAGGCCCCTAGAATGGGAGATGGAATGGACTGGAATCATGGCTTTTGGATCCAAAAAATCACCTATTATCCAGCAGATTGGAAAGAAGACTGCTGTGGCAGTTCGACTAGGAGGAATGGGTGTGGCAATCGGCTGGCAGGTGGGCAAAGAGTTATCCGAACTACTTTCAGACCTGTAATTGATTTTTTTTCTTTAGTTTCATGGCTTGTAAACTCTCTTCATCAACCGAATGAATTCAATTCCAAAAGTACCGAAGGTGCTGGATGCACTGATTCCCTTACTTTTTTTGATTGTACTCCTGATCATCAGCATTCAAGTATTTGGCACGGATGGACTTTCGGGTTCCAGTCAAATCGTCTTGATCCTATCGGCAACTGTCGCGGGGTTGATAGCAGTATTTCGCTTAGGGTTTACTTGGGAAACGCTTCAGGATGGAGTAGTCAAAAGTATCAGTTCAGCGATGAGCAGCATTCTCATCTTGTTTTTGATTGGTGCCCTAGCAGGAACTTGGCTCTTAAGTGGCATTGTGCCTGCGATGATCTATTATGGGTTACTGGTGTTGAGTCCTACCATTTTCTTGTTTGCAGCCTGCTTTATTAGTGGGATTGTATCTACGGCTACAGGAAGTAGCTGGACTACTGTAGCTACCGTAGGAGTTGCCTTACTTGGTATTGGAAAAGCGCTTGGCTTTGAAGAAGGAATTATTGCAGGGGCGATTATTTCGGGGGCTTACTTTGGGGATAAAATGTCTCCACTATCAGATACAACCAACCTTGCGCCAGCAATGGCAGGTTCGGATTTGTTTACGCACATTCGACACATGGCCAAAACCACCATTCCGACTATCCTCATTACGCTGATTTTATTTTTGGTGATTGGGTTCAATTACGAAACAGCGGGAAGTGTAACGGATGTTCAAGTTATTTCCGAAGTCATTTCTTCTACCTTCACCATCACTCCCTGGTTGTTTGTAGTCCCGCTTTTGGTGATTGTAATGATCGTTAGAAAGGTGCCAGCATTGCCAGCTTTATTGGCAGGTGCCCTTTTGGGAGGTGTATTTGCGTTGATTTTTCAACCCGAAATCATCGCTCGAATTGTAGGGGAGGAGGGTTCATTCTCCTACATCGGATTTAAGGGGGTGATGATGGCCTTGTTTGGTGAAATTAGTATAGTCACTGAAAACGCCTTGGTCAACGAGTTGCTGGTTACTCGAGGCATGGCAGGAATGCTCAATACCATCTGGCTGATCGTCTGTGCCATGGTTTTTGGCGGGATCATGGAGGAGAGCGGCATGCTGAAAGTCTTGGCTGAATCCATTATTCGCAAAGTACACCGTGTAGGTTCCTTGATTGCTTCTACTGCCGCGACTTGCATTTTCTTCAATATCACTACTTCAGATCAATACTTGGCTATCCTAGTTCCCGGAAGAATGTATGCCGATGTGTATAAGAAAAGAGGGCTCAAGCCTGAAAACCTATCCCGTACTCTAGAGGATTCTGCGACCGTGACCTCCGTGTTGGTGCCTTGGAATACTTGCGGAGCCACTCAGGCCTCCGTATTGGGTGTAGCGACCCTCGTCTATGCTCCCTATTGCTTTTTTAATATTATCAGTCCGATCATGACGATCTTGTATGGTTACCTCAATATCGGAATTAACTATTACGAAAAGGACGAAGAGTTGGCATGATCCCATACAGTATCAGTAAAGAAGAATTATTGGAGTTGCCGCTAGGCCAATTTGAAGGGCCGATCTATTTGATCGATCGTCCGGAGCAGGTTGAGGATGCGGTTGATTTTCTAGAGGATCAACCGCTCATTGGCTTTGATACCGAAACAAAGCCTTCGTTCCGAAAAGGGGAGTTCAATCACGTATCCTTACTTCAACTATCAACGGCCAATCAAGCATTTATTTTTCGGCTCAACACTATTGGATTTCCTCCTGCTTTGAGAAGTTTGCTTGAAAAAGAAAATGTACTCAAGGTGGGTGCTGCTGTGCACGATGACCTCAAGGCCCTAAAAAAGTTGACGGACTCTTTTTATCCCCAATCCTTTTTTGACTTGAACGACGAACTCAAGAAGGTAGGCTTTCACAATGTGGGTGTGCGCAACCTTTGTGGGATGGTCCTCAAAATTCGTATTTCGAAGGCGGAACAGGTTTCCAATTGGGAGGCAGACAAGTTGACGGAGCGACAGCTACGCTATGCCGCTACAGATGCCTGGGCCTGTTTGGAGATCTTTCAAAAGTTGAAGACGGAGGGTTTTTTGGATGAGCTTTTGGGGTAATTCGTTGATCTCTACTAAATTTTTAACCTACTCGAACTTTCACCCGATCTGCACTGGAAAAATAGCGCTCCCCAATGGTTAGGAGGTCAGTGGCAGTGAATTTTTTTAGGTAATTAAATCGGTTTTCATAGAAACTGAAGTCAAGACCAGAATAGTAGACTCCCTTGAATTGTTCGATCAGATCAAAAGGTGAACTGAATTTCGAAAAGAGCTGACCAATTAGGTAATTTCTCAAAATTTCAATTTCCTCAGAATCTGCAAGCACGCTGCGCAGGAGCTGGATTTCCTTGTCGATTTCTTCAAATACTTCCTCCTGATGCGCTTTTTTCACATCTGCAGCAATGATCCAGTAGGCATAGTTATCCAGCTCTACCAAGGAGGAGTGGATGCCGTAGGTATGTCCCTTGTCTTCCCTGATGTTTTTGACTAGCCGTGAACCAAAGTATCCTCCCAATAGGGTGTTGAATACGGCTAAGGCAGGATAGTCAGTATGTTTTTTTGGGATAGCCCAAGCGCCCAAGCGGATGCTACTTTGCACTGCTCCTTCCTTATCTTCCTCAAAACTCGAAGTTGGAGAAGGTATGGCTAATTCTTGCTTCTGAGCACCCTGTCTCAAGGGAAGTTGTTCGAGTTGAGCAAGTAGTGCATCTAGTTCTTGTAGCGTAAAATCTCCAGAAAGGAAGAGGTTGCAATCCTTCCAGAGATTGGACTGATAATAGGCTTTCAGTAGATCCGAAGTGATTTCTGAAATATGTGCTTCTGTAATTTCCTGACCATAGGGGTGCTCTGGGCCAAACAATCCTTTTTTGAATAGTTGTCCTGCTCGAGAACTTGGTTTCTCTTGGTCTAGCTTGAGACTTAGCTTGCGCTGAGACTTTCGTTTTTCCAGGTTATCTTCCGGAAAAGTAGCCTCCGTAAATAGGGAAATGAAGGTTGGGAGTAGGGTGGTTAGGTGTTTTTTGATGCACAGCAAACTCAAACCCTCCTGAGTGTAACTCAAAGTTGGATAGACCTCAGCACCATGGTAATCAAAAAAATCAGCCAACTGCTGGGCACTTGCATGGGTAGTGCCCTCTTGGATCATTTGCAGCGTGAAGGAGGGGGTTAGTGCATGGAGATTGGAAAGTGTAGACCTAGCACTAGCGCCAATAACTTCCAGTTTTACTGCTTCAATTCCTGGAGTCCGAAAAAAAAACACCGTACTACCCGTACGCAGCTGGAATTGCTGAGGAGCAACTAAGGCAAATTCGGAAGGAAGGGAAAATTGAGGTGCTGTAGCGCGATCTAAGGGCATCAATTGTTGGCAATTGAGTAACGGAGAGAGAAGCGGAGCGTTTCGGCTAGCGGGTGATTTTGAACTTGAGGCACCAAGTAGGAGAAGTCCAAACCAAGCCGCTTCATCGTAAAACCACCACCCATGGTGAAATACCTTCTTCCACCTTTCGCGTGGTCCTCGTAAAAATAGCCTGTTCTCAAGGCAAACTTATCTGCATACAAATACTCTACTCCAAAAGAGAGGGTGAGTTCACTTACCTCTTCTTTAAAGCCATCAGGCGCATCATTTAGGGAACCAAACATGCCAGAAAGCAAAGGTCTGTTCGGGTCTTTTCCAGCGGCGATAATTAGGTTGCCACTTGCATCAGTTGCTAAAGTTCCGTCCGTATTGGTTTTATAAGTTGGGGGGGTAGGCACCATTAATTTGTTTGCATCCAAAGCAAAAGTCAAGGAGCTTGTAGGATTTACATTGATTTTGTAGGCTGTACCTGCACGGAAGGTAGTGGGAATGTAGTCTAGATCCTGGGCACTGTTGTAAGTAATTTTAGGACCTATGTTGGATAGGGTAAGGCCCCAAGACCAAACGCCTTCTTTTTCTCCCACTAAGATTGGCTTTTGGTGGTACAATCCTATGTCTGCACCAACACTTGTGCCAGGACGAGATTCAGAGCCACCCGATGCAGACATATTTCCAGATAGGTTGGAGTGAATAAATCGTGCAGAAATACCCAATCCTAGGTTAGCAGAAAGACGTCTGGAATAGGTGCCTCCAATGGCAATATCTCTTGGATTAAACTCTCCGATTGGATTGCCTCGTCCATCTGTCAGGGAGATATCTCCCATATTGAAGTAGCGAAGATCCAAACCAAAGGCAGAGTTCTCATCAATTTTTTTGTAACCAGCCAAATAGCTCAAGGACATGTCGTTGACTAGCTTGCCTAGCCATGGGGAATAGGATAGGGAAAAACCATAACTGTCTTTGATAAAGGCGAGCTTACCCGCATTCCAATGCGCAGAATTTGCGTCTGGAGATGTAGCTACACCCACATCTCCCATGGCTGAATGACGGGAGTCTGGAGCAAAATTTAAAAAAGGAACCGCAGTAGTAATGACTCTTCTGCTGGGGTCTTGTCCCGAGATGATCACACTGTTTTGCGCGTAGGAGGTGAGTCCTGTGAGTACAAAAACAAGCGTAAAAATTGATTTCTTATCGAATATGGCTTTTTTGTTCATTGAATCACCAGTTTTCCACTTACCGAATCCACTTGCGAGGAGGACTCCGATCGTAATGTTAGTTTGTAAATATAAGTTCCTTTCGCTGGATATTTCGTTTTGTGCTGTAAAAAAATCCAGTCCCATTCTTCGAGTATTTCTGGGGCTTGAATAAAACGTTTTTCTTCCGAAAATAGTACTTGGCCACCCAAAGAAAAAAGAGTCCAAGTGCCGATTAAATTCTCCAGAGGCCGATTGTGCCGAAAGCGTAACGATGCTTTTTCTGTAGCAGGATTCGGATAGATTTGGTGTGAAAGCACCTGTAATCTTGTACTGTTTCGAACCTCTACAGAAAAGGTGAAAGATCCCTGATTTCCAAAATTATCCCAGGCGAGCACTTGAACCTCATTTTTCCCTTCCATTAATCCAGTTAACAAAACGCTTGCAGTCCCTTTTTCAAAATTCCCATCCGAAGCTTGATAGGCTTGGTGAATTAGGCCTGGGGCCCCTTGGTTGATTCTTAGCTGCATGATTTTATCCGGAAATTGGGCAGAACTATTGATGCCGTTTGCATCCTGGAACTTCAAAAGTATCTCTACCTGGGTACTAGCAATTGGAGGGCTACTTTGTACGGGTTTGCCAGCGAGCTCTGCGGTGATTTGTGGCCCCGTTTGATCCTGAGTCCCCACTTTTTTACTGGCTAAGGAAAGGGTAACTATCCCAGTGGCATGTGATTTTTTAACTGAATCCCATGCTTGAATGCGAACCTGTATTTTATCCACTTTGATCTTCTGATGTTCGGGAAGGATAAATTGCGCGACTAATTTTCCATTACGAACTTCTCCTTCACCTGAGAAAAGGCGTTGATTTTCTTCCCTAAACTCAATCGGAGCATTTTCATCCCCGAGTGTTCGGATAGTACTCGCTTGGTCCCATATCTCTAAGCGATACTTTCCCTGGAAGTTTGGAAGGAAGGCTTGGGTAAGCGGGTCAAGGATTGTGGCAGTCAGCTGGATGGGTACTAAGGAGAGTACCGTGTCCACCGGGCTTTGACTAGGTAGGTAAATTAATTTCTCAAGTTGCACCCGAGCTTCTGGAAGGGCCAAGCGAAGGCTAGGGTCGCCCAGAAGGGAAAAATTCCGATTGTAAGCCCCGTTCAGGCTTTCGTTTTTGGTGCGACGGTAGAGTGAACCCAAGTCTGTGCCCAATTCACCTGCCGCTGCCAAAGCTTGGGTAAAGGCTTGGTTGATGCTAAAATTCACGGAGCTAAACACAGGTCTTCCTGTAGCGAGTAACCCAATAGCCCCCTTTTTTTGAGCAAAAAGCAATTCCTCAGCTGCAGATCGAATGAAAGGGCTGTCGTGTCTCCCAAATTCACAGGTAGCGGTAAACCAGAGTGAAAGCTGGGCTTGTTTGGGCCAATTTTCCAAGTCCTGAACCTTAAAAATTTCCTCAGCTGTGAGCGTGGTTTCATTCCCATGCCCCACATAGTTGAGAAATAGGGTACCCGAATTAAGCGTTTCGAGTAATGCCTTTTTTGCTGAAGGGGACTCTTGCCTACCTCCGGATTTGGATTGCTCGAAGCGATCGAGGTATAATTTTTGGTTCCGAAAGAAGGGGAGCATTTTCTCCAAAAAGGCTGCATGAACTTCTGAATCCCGCACATGGACTCCATTGTCTCCATCGTCAGCCAGAAAGGTGAATGTACTGCTTGGGAAGGCCTCTCCTTGTTTTTCGTAAGCGATGGTTTTCTCCAACCAACTTTGAGCTTCCCAATACGAGATGGCAGGGATTCTGCCTACTCCAACCTGCATGGCTGCATCACCAGCTTTGGTTTCCTCCCATTCGCCAAATCCCCAGTTCAGCATCCCGTAGTAGTCGTCTGAACTGTAGGTGGTCAGTGGATCCAAGCTGGACCTGCTCGTGTAAATCGGGATTAAATTGGGTCGGCCGCCTAATTTTTTCTTGTAGTCAAAGGTACCTTTCCCTAAGATCAGCACATTTTTTAACTGTTTGCCTTGGTGGTATTCCTGTGCGATAAAATTCCGAATGGCCGTAATATCTGGATTGCCATAGCCCTGCCAATCGTAGATTTCCGAAGTATAAACCAGCTGGCTGGGAATACCTTGACTGTTTTTGAAGTCCTGGAATTGTTGGGCCACCTCCATAAACTGGGGTACGGTGATTACCAGTAATTCAGCATTTGCCTTACTTGTTACTTTTGGAGTTAGGGCTCGGAAGCCAAGTAATTCTTTTGCGTTTTTAGGGGAAAATAAGATCCATTTTTTACCAGTTGCAGACTTTCCCTGGTTGTAGGATACCGGTTGGTAAAAATCACTGACCTCCCAAGTTTGGAATCCCGTTTCCAGGGAAATTGAATTTTCTTCCCTTCCAAAATAAAGGCCTTCCTTCAAGTTTGCATTTGAAAAGGGAATTCCAAGCACGGCTACATCCAGGTGGCCCGTTCCCGTCCCTTGATAACTAAATCGGACTTGTTCCAATCGCTCTCCCTTGGGAGTAAAGGGGATTTGGATGGCTGCTTCAGTTCCTTTGACTCCATAAGTACTGTTGGGAATCGGGGAAAAATTAACCTCTTGCAGGAGTTCTGTATCTGCCCAAATCCGAAAGCTGGAGGAGCTGCTAGACTGACTCATTAATCGTGCATGGAGGAGCCAGGGTGCTGAGGTACTGCTTTTACCATAGGAGATGGCCAAACTTTGGCCCTGTCGGATGGGCTGGGAATACCAGGATCTTCCAGAGTTGAGGACATTGATTTTTTCTTCCTTGAGGGAAAGCAGCTGGTACCAAATGTATTGGGTGCTAGGAAGATCTACCTTTCCAGATTTTACTTCGATTCGCTTTGGTGCTGACTTTTGGGCCAGGACATAGCGAAGGGTATCCGTGTAAAGGTGGTGGGTATAGCGTATCTCTCCTTGGTCGGTCAATGCGCGTTGATGCGGACCTTCCAGAAAAAAGTAAAGTTGACCTGCTAGAAGTAAGGAAGGGATTTCCTGGGGGCTAAGTTGAGTGGAATCCAATCGCTGAGGGAGCATTCCGGGATAGCCGTAGATGGCCACTTCTTCCAAGCGTTGAAACCCTAGTTTCCGTGCTTCCTCCGCGCTAAGTGTGTAGATCCCTGCTTCAGTCACTCCTGCACTGTGCTTTAAAGTCTGGGAGAAAACAGTATGGCAAAACAGTCCCAAAAAAAATAAGAGGGCACAGAATTGCCTTTTCATTTTTTGAGAAATAGTTGTTCTACTCCAGAAAGCAGGAGGTAAGCAATAATGATCAAAGGAATACCTGCTAACTGTAACCAAGCAAAACAAAAGGCACCTAAACAGAGCAAGGTATAGCGGTAGGTATTGTCTGCGAAACTTGAGTTTTTGAACTTCAAGGCAATTAATGGAAGTTCGGAAACCATAAGTATACTTGCTACCCAGGCGATTACCACGAGAGCGATGGGGCTAGTTACCCAAGGAGCCAACTCGGGCCAGTGGGCCACCAAATGCGGCAAAGTGGAGAGTAAAAGTGCATTGGCGGGTGTAGGAAGTCCAATGAATCGATCGCTTTGTCGGGTGTCTAGATTGAACTTGGCTAGTCGGTATGCTGAAAGCATGGGAACGATTAGCGTCAGATAGGGGAGAAATTGTGAGCCAGTTTGGTCCTTGGTCAGGGAATACAAGAGAATTCCGGGCAATACGCCGAAGGACACCACATCTGCAAGAGAGTCCAACTCTTTTCCCTTGTCGCTTTGAACCTTCAGGAGTCGGGCGATAAAGCCATCCAGAAAATCGAAGCCAGCAGAAAGGATTACAAAATAGGCTCCATAGAGCAGCTGCCCTTCCAAAACCCAAATAATTCCCACGACTCCGGAAAGGAGATTTAACAGGGTAATGAAGTTGGGGAGCTGTGCTTTTAGGTTCACGAGTATGCTTTTAGACCTACAAATGGGTTATTCTTTTTTTCATAGCCTATGCTTGTTTCAGGACCATGACCCGGGTAAACCACCGTTTCTTCTGGGAGTACAAAGAGTTGGGACTTGATTTTCTCCAGGAGTAGGGTATGATTTCCGCCTGGTAAATCTGTACGGCCAATGCTTCCTCTAAAAATTGCATCCCCAGCGATGCAGCGTTTGCTTTCCTCATGGTAGAACACCAAGTGACCTGG
>JACCDM011316091.1_pt1 | contig 10821 bp, 12 predicted proteins | sample 7445851 | NCBI WGS metagenome assembly JACCDM01 (sample SAMN15323438, study PRJNA562643) | freshwater metagenome | isolation source: river surface water | place: USA:Blue River Watershed | collected 2017-08-16
AAAGGATGGCCGAAAAGGAATCCCAAGGAAAAAAATAAACCTATTGAAAAACCATGAAAAGGAACTTAAATCATACAGATGAAGATTCATCTGGCAATTCACGACGTGCCTTTTTGAAAAGTGCGGGTATTTTGGCTTTTTCGGCAAGTTCCATTCATGAATTAAGCAAATTTGTGAGTACAAATTCCATGGGAATTGTCGTGCATTCGTATGGATTTAGGTGGAATTCAAAAATAAATAGTTCCCATTTTTCAAGTTTTACTAATGCACTGGACCTCTTACAACATTGTTCTTCCATAGGTGCTGGAGGTATTCAAGTAGTTTTGAATCAATGGACTTCTGATTTTGCTAAAAAAGTAAGAGAGGAAAAGGAAAAACTTAATATGTATGTGGAGGCAAGTATTGGCCTTCCAAAAACGACTTCAGAGTTAGATTTATTTGAAAAAAATATACAATCAGCCAAAGAAGCTAGGATTAAAGTAGCAAGAACTGTTTGCCTGCCTACTCGTCGATACGAAACCTTTAAGTCTTTACAAGAATTCAAAGATTTTAAGAAAAATGCAATTGCTTCCCTTCAAATGGTTGAACCAATTTTAAGAAAGCATCAAATGAAATTAGCTGTCGAAAATCATAAAGACTGGAAATCATTTGAATTAGTTGAAATCATGAAACAATTGGATTCTGATTACTTGGGTGTTACTTTGGATTTTGGAAACAATCTTGCTTTGCTCGAAGATCCGATGGAGGTTATAAAAGCCTTGGCACCTTATGTTTTTTCAACACACGTAAAAGACATGGGAGTGACCGCATACGATAAAGGGTTTTTACTTTCAGAAGTTCCACTTGGTAAAGGAATAATAGATTTAAAAGCAGCTGTTGCGGAATGTAAAAAATACAATCCACAGGTAACATTTAATTTGGAAATGATTACACGCGATCCCTTGGAAATCCCATGTTTGGATTCAAACTATTGGTCAACTTTTGAAAATTCTTCAGCTCTTGATTTGACAAAAGCGCTTCAATTAGTGAGATCAAAAGCCTATTCTGGACAATTGCCTGGGGTAAAAGATTTAGATGGGGAAGCAAAATTAGCTTTTGAAGAAAAAAATATAGTAGATTGTTTAACCTTTGCTCAAGCAAAATTGAATTTATAAAATGGATTTTAAGCAATTACCCGGTATTCAATTGTTCAACATGAAAGGTCGTGCTGCCATCGTGACAGGAGGTTCAAAAGGGCTTGGACTCACCATGGCTGCAGCTTTAGCTTCAGCAGGTTGTAACATTTTATTGGTCAATCGAAATGAGACGGAGGGATTAGAGGCAGCTAAAAGTCTTGCTAATGCCTATGGGATATCAGCTACTTCATTTGTTGCGGATGTTCGAAATGAAATTCAAATGAATGAAATGGCAGCTTATGCGATGGAGGTGTTTGGTAGAATTGATGTCTTGATTAATTCAGCGGGAATCAATATCCGAGGAGCGATAGATGAATTGAGTTTACAAGATTTCACATCGGTAATGGATGTGAATGTGACAGGTACCTGGCTAGCAAGTAGAGCGGTTGTGCCCTTTATGAAAAAAGCTGGAGGTGGAAGTATTATCAACTTGGCAAGCGCTTTGGGTTTAGTCGGTTTGTCCAATCGAACCCCTTATTGCTCAAGTAAAGGTGCAATAACCCAAATGACACGTAGTTTATCCATTGAAATGGCCCCATTTAATATTCGTGTGAATTCTATTTGTCCAGGCCCATTTTTAACAGATATGAACATTCCGATAGCCGATACCGAGGAAGGTTTGAAATTTGTGGTTGGTGCTACGGCATTGGGTAGATGGGGAGAGTTAAAAGAAATACAAGGAGCTGTTTTATTGTTGGCTTCTGATGCAGGAACGTATATGTATGGAACCAATTTGTCGGTAGACGGCGGTTGGGTAGCAAGATAAAATATGTCATCAAGATTTATCAAACAAACAGCCATTATTTCGGGAGGAGCTGATGGTTTAGGAAAAGGGATCGCCTTGCAAATTGCCGAGGAAGGTGGAAATGTTGTCCTGATGGACAACAATCAGAGTAAATTGAATGCAACGGTCTCTGAATTTGCGTCTCAAGGATTTCAAGTTATGGGTATTCTAGCAGATGTTTCCAAGGAGGAAGATGTGAAAAAAGTATTTAGGGATGCGGAGGCTCAATTTGGACAAATCCATGTCATGGTGAATTGTGCAGGAATCGTGGGTCCGACCAGCACCAAAATTACCGATTACGCCAGCGAAGATTTTGATCGATTATACCAGGTGAATCAAAAAGGAACCTATTTAATGACCAAATATGCTATTTTGGCCATGGAAAAACATCATTACGGTCGAATTTTACTTCTGGCATCAATGGCAGGAAAAGAAGGCAATCCGGGCATGATTGGTTATTCTGCCTCAAAAGGAGCTGTTATCAGCATCATTAAAGCCATAGGCAAAGAATATGCCACCTCAGGTATTGCCATCAACGGATTGGCGCCTGCTGTTATAAAAACAGCAATGAATGCCGATACCGATCCTAAACAGTTAGAATACATGGTAGCCAAAATTCCAATGGGTCGATTAGGAGAAATTGAAGAAGTAGCCAAGATTTCGGCATGGATTGTTTCGCCGGAATGTACCTTTACAACTGGATTTTTATTTGATATTTCAGGCGGTAGAGCCACCTATTAATGATATGAAAAGAAGAGAATTAATCAAAAAGGTTGGTCTGAGTGCATTGGTATTTCCATTGACAGCTTGGACAGATGATTTGTTTGGAAATGTTCAATACCTAGACAATCAAACAAAAGCAATGTTGGACTTGATCAGCAGTACTTTTATACCCGAAGGGAAACAAAAAGGCGCGAAGGGAGTTGGGGTTGTACTCTACTTAGATCGGTATATTCAAGATTGTTTAACCAGAGAAGACCAACAAAAAGTTCAAAATGGAATCGATTTTTTAAAAAATCAAGGCTTTGCTTTGAAGAGTCAAACCGAGCGTGAACAGCAATTAGAATTGTTAAAATCCTATGAAAACCAGAAGTGGTTTTATGATTTCGTTAGAAATCAAACTATTTTGGCTTATACGAATTCAGAATATGTTCAAATGAATTTTTATGGGTACGTAATGGCTCCAGGTTTTTATAGAGGATGTGAAAAAGTATAAGAATGGCAAATTTTTCAATTGATTCAAAAGCAAAAAATACATTCGATGCCATCGTTATTGGTTCGGGTGCAAGCGGAGGTTGGGCCGCTAAAGAATTGTGTGAACGGGGACTAAAAACCTTAATTTTAGAACGTGGACGACCTGTAAAACACATCGTAGACTACCCAACTGCTTCTAAAGCTCCGTGGGAATTTCAGCATTTAGGTACCTTGCCTTTAGAAAAGAAAAAAGGAATTTCGGAATCATCTTTTCTTCGAGAGGAAACAATTCAGTGGGCGCTTCCTGATGAAGAGCAACCCATTGTGCAAGAAAAACCATTTCGTTGGATCAGAGGTTATCACGAGGGAGGAAAATCATTGATGTGGGCTCGGCAAACCCAGCGTTGGTCTGATTTGGATTTTGAAGGTCCTCAACGTGATGGATTTGCCATTGATTGGCCAATTCGTTACAAGGATTTAGCTCCATGGTACGATCATGTGGAAAAGTTTATAGGAGTTTCCGGATTCAATGATGGACTCGCTCATTTACCAGATAGTTTGGTGCAAAAAGGTTTTGATATTTCTTGTATGGAAAGCCATTTTAAGAAAGTAGTTGAAACAAACTATAAACATAGAAACGTAATTGGGGCCCGTTGCGCTCATTTGTCTGATCCGCAGGAAATTCATTTACAACAAGGAAGGTCTAGGTGTTTGAGTCAACAAATGTGTGTGCGGGGCTGTGTCTATGGAGGATATTTTAGTAGTAATTCCTCAACTCTTCCATGGGCGATGAAGACAGGTAAATTGACAGTAAGAACTCATTCGGTAGTCCATTCAATTATCTATGATGAATCAAAGCAAAAGGCTGTAGGGGTTCGGATGATAGATGCTCAAACGAAAGAAATGCATACCTATTATGCTAAACTTATCTTTTTAAATGCGTCCACCATTAATTCGAATGCCATTCTGATGAATTCTAAATCCAACCGTTTTTCGGAGGGTTTAGGAAATGAAAATGGTTTATTAGGTACCCATATAGCTTGGCATAATTACCGTGGCGGTGCAAATGCTTCTTTTGATGGATTAAAAGAATTTAAAACAGCAGGCGGGAGTCCAACTTATGCCTATATGCCTCGATTCAGAAATTTATACGAACAAGAAACGAATTTTTTAAGAGGTTATGCAGTTGGAATTGGTGGAGGAAGAGGTTCCTATTCCCTTAAAGATGGGATTGGGGAAGAATTGCGTAACAATTTATTAAAAAGACAATTAGGTAATTGGCATATTTCAGCTTGGATGATGGGAGAGACTGTCCCTGTCAAAGAAAACCATATCCGATTGCATGAAACATTAAAAGATAAATACGGAATTCCACAAATTGTTTTTTCTTGCGAATGGAAGGAAAATGATGATAAAATGGTAGAGGATTTCAAAGTCCAAATGGGTGAAATGTTTGAGCGTGCTGGATATAAAAATATTTCGGTTAGAGATAGTCATAATCCTCCAGGGGCTGATATTCATGAAATGGGAGGTGTTCGAATGGGAAAAGACCCCAAAACATCTTTGTTAAATGAATGGAACCAATTACATGCTTGTAAAAATGTGTTCGTTACAGATGGGGCTAGTATGCCTTCCGTGGGTACGCAAAATCCGACTTTAACATTTATGGCCTTAACAGCAAGGGCCGCTAATTTTGCTGTAGATGAGTTAAATCGTAAAAATCTATAATTATGAAAAAAAGTTTCTTTTTAGGATTGTTGTTTGTAGGACTTCTTTCCTTAGCTGCGCAAGCACAAAAATTGTATACGTACCCTATTGGTGCACAGGCTTACACCTTTAGAAATCATTTCCCAAAAGATCCAATCAAAACCTTGGACATTATCCAGGGAATGGGAATAACGGAATTAGAGACAGGGGGAGTAAAAGGGATGACATTGGAAGAATTTAAATCACAATGTGAAAAACGAGGTATTTCTATTCCTTCTACCGGTGTAAATTTTGATGATTTGGAAAAAGATTTAAGCCAAGTAATTGCCAACGCAAAAACACTTGGTGCAAAATACATTATGTGTGCATGGATTCCTCATAAAGGAACAGATTTTACATTTGAAGATGCTCAAAAGGCAGTTAAGGCGTTTAATCGTGCAGGTAAAATTTTCAAAGAAAATGGCATAACTTTTTGCTACCACGATCATGGATATGAATTTCATAAATATGAAGATGGAACGTATCTGGATTACATCATTAAAAATACGGATCCTGCTTATGTAAATTTTGAAATGGACGTTTTGTGGACGATGCACGGAGGAGGTGCTGATGAGCCTGTTCGTTTATTGAAAAAATACCCAAGTCGATTTAAATTAATGCACGTAAAGGATTTGAAAAAAGGAGTAGTCGGAAATTTAACAGGAGGAACTCCTGCTGAAAACGATGTTCCTGTAGGTACAGGTCAAGGGGATTGGAAAACAATTATCAAGTTGGCAAAGAAAAATGGAATCAAGCACTTATTCATTGAAGATGAAAGTGAGCATGAATTAGAATATGTTCCTATGAGTATTCAATATTTGAAATCACTTTAAGCCACGCTGCTTGCCAATTTAATTTGGTGCTCCTCTAAAGCTTTGAGAATGTTTAAATTGATCGCTTGTTTGACCAATTGAAACTTTGCAAAATCAGCGGTATTTACCCAAAATGTGATTGAAATATCCAAGGAATACGGACCAAAGCCCTCAAAAATTATTTTGGGGGCTTTCTTTTTACAAAGAGGTTCATCCAAAATGATTTGTTCGATAATTGGCAAAAGAATGTCAATTTGTTGGTAGCTTGTTTGCAGTGTGCAGGTTAAATTGAATTTTGCCCGACGATAATTTCTTTCTGAAAGATTTTCTAAAGATTGAGAAGTTAACAAACGATTAGGAATCATAATTAAATTGCCATCTACAGCTCTTAATTTGGTGCTTCTAAATCCAATTTTTTCCACATCTCCGATGATACTGCCTACCTGAATCGTATCTCCTACAACAAATGGTAAATCCAGGAAAATGGTGAAGGAAGCAAAAAGATTTTCTAAAGTCTCTCTTGCAGCCAATGCCAAAGCCAAACCTCCTAAGCCTAAACCTGTGATGAGGGCCATCACATCAACCTGAAACACGCGTCCTAACAAGACAAAGGTAGAGCCTGCGATAATAAAGACCATGGCTAGGTCGTTTAAAAAAGGAATGAATTGTTGTTTGGATTTTTGTTCCACCCCTTGCCATTTTTCGGTAGCAAAAAGAATTCCGACTTTCATGAGTCGGATAATGACCCATGTACAATTTAAGATGACGGCAGAGTCGAATGCTTTTTGAATGATAAATAAAATACCAAATTCACCAACTGGTTTGAAATTCCAATGAGAGGGTATGTGTAAATTTTGAGCAGCCAAAAAGAGGAATATCCAGAATAGTAAAAGTTCAAACGGTTTACGAAGTAAATCGATACAATCTTGGATATTGATAATTTTTTCCGGAAGAAATCGGTAAACAATTTTTGAAAAAGTATTTGAAAATAATCTTCGTAAGATAAAACCAAGTAGGATAGTACCTGCAAATAAAGCCAAATCGATTGCAGAATGGTCTAAAAGTGAAAATTCTTCCAGTGTTGTCATCTCTTAATATTATTTAACACCAAATATAGATATTCCTTTAATAATGTAGAAAAATTTTACGACCTTTGCATACTTGTAGCGCCTTTTTAGAAAGGAAAATATTTTATGACTTTAGATTTTACTTTTATTCATTATATCAAGCAATTGTTCAAAATAGTTGTTTTGCATCTTTTTGTTTTAGTTACTTTTTCTTCCTTCAGCCAGACTGTTTTAAATTCACCTTATTCTTACATTGGAATGGGAGAAATTGATCAGAATATTGCACCTTCACAATTGGCCATGGGAGGCATTGGAATAGCCACTTCAAATGGAATCTATGTAAATACGCAGAACCCAGCATTGTTGGCAAGAAATAGATATACGGCTTTTGAGGCAGGTGTTGACATGGAGTTAAAAACCATGCAAGATCCTCGACAAAAGCAGCAATTATTGGGTGGAAATTATAAATATTTATTGTTGTCTTTACCCGTTTCCAATCGTTGGACTCTTGCATTTTCTTTAAGTCCATATAGTACGATTCAATATGAAACTAAATCGTATCGTAGATTAAATGTATTGGGTTTAGATAGTTTGATTTACAATTATTCTGGACAAGGCAATATCAGTAAAGTTGGCATTTCAAATGGAATTCGAATAGGAAAAGGATTTTATGTTGGATTAGAAACAAATGTTTTATTTGGAAATGTCATCAGAGGAGTCGGTACGCAAAATATGTCAGATGGTCAATACTATAAAGTTCAATTGGAAAAAAGAATGGACTACGCTGGATTTGCTTTCAAGGCTGGTGCGGCATATCAAACCAAAATTGGAACGGATTTGTATTTAAATTTGGGAACTACCTTGGATTTGACATCATCAACAAATGCATCTGAAATTAGTCGTTTTGTTATTTATGACTTAGGTGGTTTGAATGTTGTAAATGCAGATACAGTCGGCAAATCTACTCCATTTACGCAGTATTTACCTGTTTCTACAAAATTTGGATTTAGTTTAGAAAAAGCGGCGAGATGGACGGTTGGTATGGATTATTCAAGCACCAATTGGTCGAAAATTGATAACTTTTTAGGCAATTCAGGTAAACTGCCAACAACTTATAAAATAGCAATAGGTGGAGAATTTATCCCAGATTTTGAAGCTGTTTCAAGCTATTTCAAACGAATTTCTTACCGGGCTGGTTTTAATTATGCTACTACACCCTATTCTATTGTAGAAAATGGTAAATATGCCAGTGAAACTAATTTTACTTTTGGTTTGGGACTGCCTCTTCGAAATTTATCCTATCTGAATTTAAGTTATCAAATCGGAAAACGAGGTTCGGTTACCGATAATGGGTTGGAAGAGCAATTTCATCGCATCACTTTAGGATTAACTTTAAGTGACCTTTGGTTTATTAAACAACGTATCAATTAAGTCTCACATGAGAAAGCATTTTTTAATTAGTTTGCTTTCTGTCTTTTTTCTTGTTGCTTGCCAAGAGCGTCAAGAATCTTCAAAAGTACTTTATAGAGGTCCTAAATCAGAATTAGATGGAATTGATATGATTTATTCTGATTCGGCAAGGGCTGTTGTAAGAATGGTTACAGCAAAACAATTGACTTTATTCAATGAGGATCGTTTGTATCCTAAAGTAGTTAATTTATATTTTTACGATAAATTAGGCAATACAACAACCCATATTCGGGGTGATTCTGCGCATTTTGATCGTGTAAAAAACTATTATAAATTAATGGGAAATGTGGTAATAAATAATCCCATCAAAGGAGAGACTCTTCGGACATCCGAATTCATTTGGCTTCCTGATCAAAAGAAAATTTACACAGAAAAACCAGTTCAAATTCGAACCAAGCAAGAGGTTTTTTATGGCATTGGCATGGATGCAGCCCAAGATTTTTCTACCTATTCTCTTCGTCAAGTAACCAATTCAGTGTTTGTAATGGAGGGTTTTCCTCAAAAGTGATCAGCGGATTACTTCTTTAACTAATCTCTGTTCTACGATTCCTTCTTTAACTCCATTTAGATCTTTTAAATAAGTAATGATTTCAGCGATTTCAATGGCTTGCAAATCGTTATTACCAGGCATGAATTCATGTCCAGCATCTGCTTTTACTCCATATTTGATGATTTTGGATAATTGTTCATCTGAAAGGCGTTTTATCAAATTTGTATTTATGAGGGCAGGGTACAATTTTTTAAACCCTTTGCCATTTGCTTGATGACAATTTTCGCAATTTTTTTGATACAAGGCGAGACCTTCTACTCGGTACTGTTCATGTAAGATTTCTTCTTTGCTCATGCAGGCCATTAAAACCATACTTGTAGCTGCCAATAATAGCTTATTTTTCATTTAATAAAAGTTCTATGTCCTCAATCAATTTATTTACTTCTTCCTCTTTTGTGCCATCATAGATACCCCTTACATGGCGTTTGGTGTCTATTAAAATAAAGGCCCCACTGTGAACAAAACCACCAGCCTCCTTTTCGTCTTTTTGAGCAGTTACCATGTATGATTTTTGCCCTAATCGGTAGATGTCTTCTTTTTTACCAGTGACAAAATTCCATTTTTTTGAACTTACCTCCATACGGTTTGCATAATTCTTCAAAACATGTGGTTGATCGTATGTTGGGTCTATGCTATGAGATAACAATAAGATTGATGGATTGTCTTCATACCTTTGGTAAATGCGCAGCATTTGAGTTTTCATTTTTGGACAAATCGTCGGACAAGAGGTAAAGAAAAAATCAGCTACATATATTTTGCCTTCATATGTTTTTTCATTTATCAGTACAGAATCTTGATTCAAAAAAGCAAACGAAGGTATTTGATGAAAAATAGTATCAGTTTTTCCTTGAATTGTTTTTACTTCTTTAGGTCCCAAATAAGGTAAAATTCTTTTGTTTTCACATGCCATTAATAGGTTCGTGAAAATCAATAAACAAAGTATTTTGAACTTATTTGACATATTGATGGGCAGCTGAAATGGTTGAATCTGTTAATTTTTCAATCGATTGAAGTTGTCCAATTTGATTCCTTAAATAACTTATTTTATCTTCAATAGACATTTTTTCTAAACTATCCAGCGAGTATTGGTGCATCCAGTCCATCATTGATTCATCGGCTTTTGCTAGCGCTAATTGAATCCTTTTAACATGAATGGAATCTGGTCCCTTAGACAATGAATCTAATTTTGACTTAAGTGTTACCAAATCTTCTGTTTTGGGCATTATCTTATCATGTAAAGACATTACCTCTTCGTTTAATGTTTCAAATGCCTTTTCCTGTGCATTTTCACATGAACTTAAAATAATAAAAAAGGATAAGGCGGAAATCATTTTTTTCATTTTGAAGTATTTAAGAGCGTTTTAACATTTTCACGTAGGGCCTCAAAGCCATTATTTCCACCAATCATTTTAGCAATTTCATCAACACGTTCCTCTCCATTTAACTCTTTAATTTTTGAGATTGTTTTTGCGCCTAAATGGTCTTTATAAACATAGAAATGTTTAGATCCTGCGGCTGCTAATTGATGTAGATGGGTAATGGCAATTATTTGATGATTCTTTCCCATTGCCTTTAAAATTTGGGCTATTTTAAATGCAATATCACCTGAAACCCCTGCATCGATTTCATCTAAAATCAAAGTTGGCATATTCTTTTTATTGGCAAGCAAGGATTTTATGGCTAACATAAGTCGGCTTAATTCACCGCCTGAGGCAATTTGCTTGAAAGGTTTTAAGCTGGTGCCTTTGTTGGCTGAAAATAATAATTGAATTTTATCTTTTCCATTTTCACCAAAACTTTTGTCTTCAATTTCCCATTGGAATCTAACATTTTCCATTCCCATCAATTGCAAGGTAGCTGTTAATTCATCGTTAATTGCTTTGAAGCAATCTTGTCTACTATCCCTTACTATTTGAGCACTTTCTTTAAGGTTTTTGAGGGCAATCTCTACTTCCTTGGAAGCTTGACTTAATTCCTGATCCGAATTACTGAAAAGTCGAACCTGCTCTTCAAATTCTGTTTG
>JACCDM010798731.1_pt1 | contig 10820 bp, 2 predicted proteins | sample 7445851 | NCBI WGS metagenome assembly JACCDM01 (sample SAMN15323438, study PRJNA562643) | freshwater metagenome | isolation source: river surface water | place: USA:Blue River Watershed | collected 2017-08-16
ATTAGTTTTTTGATGTTCTACAACAGACTCCTTACAGCTGATGAAATTAAGCAAAACTACAATGCTATAAAAAAGAGGTTTGGATACTAATGGCAGTAGTAGTAAGCCCAAATATAAATCCTACAGGACTAATGCTCGCTTTAGATGCCACAAACAGCAGATCTTATCCTGGAACTGGGAGCACTTGGTATGATGTTTCAGGTAATAATTATAATTTTACCTTAGTCAACTCTCCTACGTTTACTACTCATAAAAACACACCTTGCTTCAATGTAGTTGGTGGTAGCTTTCAACACATATTAAGAAATGGTTCTTTTGCTCAAGATTTTGGCAGTAATGCAACTGTATTTATTGTTATGTCCAGTATCAGTAATAATGGATTTGGTAGTTGTTCTAGATTGATGGCATGTAGTGCAGGCGAAGTTGGAAACGTGGACTTTACAACATATTTTTGTTTAGCTTCATGTGATCAAAGCAGATATGGACTATGGTATAAAAATAATCCTGGTGGCATGTATCCTACAAGTGTATTACAAACAGCAAATGATGATTTCAAAATTATAACTCTTAGATGGACTGCGGGTTCTACAACTCAATATTTTGTAAATGGAGTGCAAGAATCTTCAACTACAATCACATCTGCTTTTAATTATGCTTCAGTAACAAGAATGACTTTTGGTTCTAATGCAAATGCAACACAGGAGTTTGGTACATTCAGAATAGCAGGTGTGTATTTGTATGCAAGAAATATGTCTAACAATGAAATAAAGCAAAATTATAATGCATTAAGAGTGCGGTATGGTTTATAAAGAATATTAAGGAGAAAATAAAAAATGAATGATAGAAAGTATGTGATTTTTGATTGTTCCGAGCTACCAAGTGTTAATTTTTCAGAAGTGATGGAAACTTCAGCAGACACAGTGAGAAAGTCTGTTGATCAAACAAAAACATTTGTGAAATATGAAGGCACACAACCAGCATCTGTAGCAGCTCTAACAACAAAATCACAAGAATACACCCATGAAGAGATTTTGGCAATTTTAGCTACATCTGAATGGACTGCACCTCTAACAGAAGGATAAAGAAGCTTATCTGCTTGAATAATTAAGCAGAATAATTATATTCTCTCCCTTCTTAAAAGAGCGTAAAAATGGCCAATTCCGATAAGAATATTCGTATCACACCAAACAGAGATACAACCTCTCTACCAAGAATAGCATTCACAGGTGCAACAAACGCACCAATCACATTATATGTTCTTGATGATAATACCTTATCATTTGAAGGATCATCTGGACAACTATTTTCGGTAAATAATAATCTATCTTCTGGGTATATCTTTTCTATTAATGATATATCTGGTATTCCATCTTTTAGAGTACATTCTGATGGAACTGTTGGGATTGCTGAATTTTCTGGTTTTGTCGGAATTGGCACTACAAATCCAGCATATAAATTAAGTGTTATTGGTCAAGTATATGCGAGTGGAGGATTTGTAGGAAATCTCTCTGGCACTGCAACCTCAGCAACAACCGCTGGCAGTGCTGGAACTTCTGTAACTGCAGGTTCTGCAGGCACTTCTGTTTCAGCAGGAACAGCAGGTACTGCCACTAATGCTGGTTCAGCTGGTACGTCTGTTTCTGCTGGTACAGCAGGAACAGCTACTAATGCAGGTTTTGCAGGCGCAGCCACTACTGCTACTTCAGCTGGTACAGCAGGTACAGCAACGAATGCAGGCTTTGCTGGCGCAGCCACTACCGCTACATCTGCTGGTACAGCAGGAACTGCTACTAATGCAGGAAGCGCTGGTACATCAGTATCAGCAGGCACTGCTGGCACAGCAACTAATGCAGGTTTTGCAGGTGCTGCTACAACAGCAACTTCATCTGGTACAGCAGGTACCGCAACTAATGCTGGTAGTGCCGGAACTTCAGTAACAGCGGGTTCAGCTGGAACAGCTACAAACGCAGGTTTTGCTGGCGCAGCCACTACTGCTACTAATGCAGGTTCTGCTGGAACAGCTGTCAATGCTGGTAGTGCTGGAACTTCAGTATCAGCAGGTACTGCTGGTACTGCTACAAATGCAGGAAGCGCTGGTACATCTGTCACTGCAGGTTCTGCTGGTACAGCCACTAACGCTGGTAGTGCTGGTACAGCTACTGTTGCTGGTTCAGTGACAATTACTTCTGATTCTACAAGCGCATCTAGATATTTATCATTTGTTTCAGCCACGTCAGGCTCTTCAAATATCTTAGTAAACTCTAATCTTTCTTATAATCCTGGCGCTGGTCAAGTTTTAATCAATTCATCAACTGCATCTACATCCGTAAACACTGGTGCATTGGTTGTGAATGGTGGTGTTGGAATAAGTGGCAAATTAGTATTCAATTCTGCACAATTTGGCACCACTGGTATTGCTTCTCCTCCTACTATGGCTTTTATTGGATCAACTGGCAATCCAATTAATTTAAGAGTTCTTGATGACAATACGATTTCTTTCTCTGGAACTCAAGGCCAATTATTCTCAATATCTCCAGTTTTAAATACAGGTTGGATTTTCTCAGTTAATGATATTTCAGGTATTCCATTAATAAGAGCTAATGCTGACGCCACAATTGCAATGGCTGAATATGCTGGCAATGTTGGTATAGGACTTTCACAACCATCATACAAGTTACATGTTGCTGGTGATATTAATGCATCTACTGGCTACACTTACAGAATTAATGGCACTAGAGTTTTAGATTCCACTACTTTAGGAACTGGCGTTGTAAACTCATCACTCACTTCTGTAGGTACTTTAACATCTGGTACTTGGAACGCTACAACAGTTGGATATCAGTACGGCGGTACTGGATACACAACATATGCAAAGGGTGATTTGTTAGTAGGTACTGGCTCATCATTACTTAAGCTTGGTATCGGTACATCTAATCAAATATTAAGAGTAGATAATTCTGCAGCAACTGGTCTGACTTGGTCAGATGGATATGCTGCAACATACGGTACTTTTTATTCTACTTCAATTCAACAAGTCACAGCAGCAAATACAGCAACATTGATCACTTTCAATGGTACTTTTGAATCTAATAAAGTAAATAGAGTTGGTGGTGGTACAACATCACAAATACAAATTGTAACTCCAGGTATTTACAATGTTCAATTTTCTGCTCAAATTAACTTAGTTTCAGGCAACCAACCACAAAAAGGTGATGTATGGTTCAGAGTTAATGGCACAAATGTTCCTCAATCAAATACATCAATGTCTATTTCAGGCAAAGATTATGAAACAGTATTAGCATTAAACTTTGTATCAAGTTTTGCAGCAAATGACTATTTAGAATTAGTAATGTCCTCTCCAGACTCTAATTTTTCATTACATGCAGAATCAGGTTTAACAACTCCAACAAGACCAGACATTCCATCAATTATTTTATCAGTAACACCAGTTGTAGAAACAGTTGCACTTGCTGGAGTTGCAGATACTGGTATCTTCTCAATCAATGGACTTAATCAAAGAGTCCAATATATAGCGATTGGATCTACTGGTAGTTCTCCAAATATTGTATCTGATGCTTACACGCATACAATCAACTTACCTATTGCTGGAACTGCTGCCACTGGTTTATTAACCTCACAAGCACAGACAATTGGTGGAGATAAAACTTTTGCTAATAATGTTGCAATAACTGGCAATTTAACAATTAATGGTACTACTACTACTGTCAATTCCACAGTAGCAACAATAGTAGATCCTGTTATTACAATAGGTGGATCTATAGGCAATACAAATCCATCTTCAGACGATAATAAAGATCGTGGTATTGAGTTTAAATATTTCTCTGGAACAGCAAAAACTGGCTTCTTTGGATTTGATGACTCTACTGGATTCTTCACTTTCATTCCAGATTCAACAAATACATCAGAGGCATTTTCAGGAACTGTTGGTGTAATTGATGCTACTAGAATAACTGGTTCCGCATCTTCATGGACTACAGCAAGAACATTAAGTTTAGCTGGAGATCTTTCTGGCTCTGTAACATTTGATGGTACAGGAAATACAACACTTACTGCTACTATTGCTGCTAATTCTGTAGCTTTAGGAACTGATACAACTGGAAATTATGTTGCAGATGTTCAAGCTTCTGGTACTGGTATTTCTATCATTGGCGCAGTTGGTGAAGGTGCAACACTTACTGTCAATTCTAACGCTACATCTTCAAACACTGTAAGTACAATAGTTGCAAGAGATGCTTCTGGTAACTTCTCAGCAGGCACAATTACCGCTACTACATTCTCAGGTAATGCCACTACTGCTACTACTGCAGGATCGGCAGGAACGGCTGTTAATGCAGGAAGTGCTGGAACTTCAGTTTCTGCTGGCTCAGCTGGTACAGCAGTAAATGCTGGAAGTGCTGGTACAGCTACTGTTGCTGGGTCTGTTACAATTACTGCAGACTCAACAAATGCATCTAGATTCCTTTCATTTACATCTGCAACATCTGGCTCATCAAATATTCTCACTAATGCCAATCTTTTCTATAATCCAAGTGCAGGTCAATTAGTAGTCAATTCATCTACTGCTTCAACATCTGTAAATACTGGTTCACTTGTTGTTAATGGTGGAGTTGGTATTAGTGGTAGATTGGTATTTAATCAAGCACAAATTGGAACTACTGGAATAACAACAATTCCTTCTATGGCTTTTATTGGTCAGACAGGAAATCCAATATTCTTAAATGTGCTAGAAGATAACTCGCTTTCTTTTGATGGTGCGCAAGGTCAACTATTCTCTATCACACCAGTTTTAAATACAGGTTGGATATTCTCTGTAAATGACATTTCCGGTATTCCATTAATAAGAGCAAATGCTGATGCTACTGTTTCAATGGCTGAGTTTGCTGGAAATGTTGGTATTGGTATCTCAAATCCTTCTTACAAATTACATGTAGTAGGAGATATTAATGCTTCAACAGGCTACACATATAGAATAAATGGCACAAAAGTTTTAGATGCTATTTCTCTAGGCACTTCTGTCGTTTCATCATCTTTAACTTCTGTTGGTACACTTGCTTCTGGTACTTGGAATGCATCTACCATAGGTGTGCTTTACGGCGGTACAGGTCAGGTTTCATACACAGATGGACAGCTTTTAATTGGTGCGTCTACAGGTAATTCATTAATTAAATCCACCCTTACTGCTGGTTCTGGTATTTTAATTACTAACTCTGCTGGTTCTATTACAATTTCTACTACTGGTGCTGGAATTACAAACCTTAATGGTTTAGCTGTTTCATCACAAACATTTGCAGTTGGTTCTTCTGGCACTGATTTTGCTATTACATCTACAGGAAGTTCACATACATTTAACATTCCTGACGCATCTGCAACAGCTAGAGGTTTAATCACTACTGGCACACAAACTATTGCTGGAACCAAAACATTTTCTTCTACAATTTCTGGTTCTATTACAGGAAGTGCAGGATCAGCTACCACAGCAACTACTTCTGGTGCTGCTGGACAATGGATTGCACCTATAACATTTTCTTTAGGTGGAGATCTTTCAGGTTCTGTAACATTCTCTGGTTCAGCAAACACAACCTTAACAGCAACAATTGCAGCTAACTCAGTAGCATTAGGCACTGATACTACTGGAAACTATGCTGCATCTGTATCTGCGTCAGGGACAGGTATTTCGATAATTGGAAGTGCAGGCGAGGGTACAGACTTTACTGTTGTTTCCAATGCAACAGCAAACAATACAGTTAGTACAATTGTTTCAAGAGATAGTTCAGGTAACTTCTCTGCTGGTACAATTACTGCAACAACTTTCTCAGGTAATGCTACTACTGCAACATCAGCAGGAACAGCAGGAACTGCTGTCAATGCTGGTAGTGCTGGCACTTCTGTTTCTGCTGGTACAGCAGGTACTGCTACTAATGCTGGTAGTGCTGGAACTTCTGTTTCTGCTGGTACAGCAGGTACGGCTACAAACGCTGGTAGCGCTGGAACAGCAACTAATGCAGCAAATACAAATATAGTTTTAGATACTACTTCAACAATTTATTTAACTGGATCAAGAAGTAATGCTTCTATTGGTAGTACTGCTGTTTATGTGCTTTCTGGTGTATCAGCACTTGGGAACACCATAACTGCTACTACTTTTTCTGGTAATGCAACGACTGCAACTACAGCTGGATCAGCTGGTACAGCTGTAAACGCAGGTAGTGCAGGAACATCTGTCTCTGCTGGGACAGCAGGAACAGCAACCAATGCTGGAAGCGCAGGAACATCAGTAACAGCAGGCTCAGCTGGATCAGCCACTACCGCTACATCAGCTGGAACTGCTGGTACCGCAACTAACGCAGGTTCAGCTGGTACAGCAGTAAACGCAGGCTCTGCAGGCTCAGCCACGACTGCTACATCAGCTGGTACTGCTGGTACAGCCACAAATGCCGGAAGTGCTGGAACTGCCACAAACGCAGGATCAGCAGGTACTGCTACTAATGCAGCAAATACTAATGTAGTTCTTGATACCACTTCAACAATTTATCTTACTGGTTCAAGAAGTAATGTTTCTATAGGTAATACGCCAAGATATGTTTTATCTGGAGTCTCCGCATTAGGCAATACAATAACAGCAACTACGTTCTCAGGTAATGCCACCACTGCAACTACAGCTGGAAGTGCTGGCACAGCAGTGAATGCTGGTTCTGCAGGATCAGCAACTACAGCAACTAGCGCTGGAACAGCAGGAACTGCCACTAATGCTGGAAGTGCTGGTACATCAGTGACCGCAGGATCAGCTGGTACAGCTGTAAATGCTGGTAGTGCTGGCTCAGCCACTACAGCAACCAGCGCTGGATCTGCAGGAACTTCCGTAACAGCTGGTTCAGCTGGTACAGCAACTAATGCAGGTAGTGCTGGAACAGCCACTAACGCTGCAAATATCAATGTAGTACTTGATACTACTTCAACAATTTATTTAACAGGTTCAAGAAGCAATACTTCAATTGGTAATACAGCTGCGTACGTACTTTCAGGAGTAAGTGCTCTTGGAAATACTGTCACAGCAACAACATTCTCTGGAAATGCCACTACAGCTACCACTGCAGGATCAGCTGGTACAGCTGTTAATGCTGGAAGTGCTGGAACTTCTGTTTCTGCTGGTACAGCTGGAACAGCGACAAATGCTGGAAGTGCAGGCACATCTGTCACAGCTGGAAGTGCTGGTACAGCTGTCAATGCTGGAAGTGCAGGTTCAGCTACTACTGCTACATCAGCTGGTACAGCTGGAACTGCAACGAACGCTGGAACAGCAGGTACTGCTACTAATGCTGGAAGTGCTGGAACAGCTACTAATGCTGCAAATACAAATGTAGTTTTAGACACTACATCTACAATTTACTTGACTGGTTCAAGAAGTAATGTTTCTATTGGTAATACACCAAGATATGTTTTGTCTGGAGTTTCGGCTCTTGGAAACACAATTACTGCAACAACTTTCTCTGGAAACGCAACTACCGCAACCACTGCAGGATCTGCAGGGACAGCCGTTAATGCTGGTTCAGCGGGCTCCGCTACCACAGCCACTTCTGCTGGTACCGCTGGTACTGCTACTAATGCTGGGTCGGCGGGAACATCAGTAACTGCAGGTTCAGCTGGTACAGCTGTAAATGCTGGTAGCGCAGGTTCTGCTACCACAGCTACTTCTGCTGGTACAGCAGGCACAGCTACTAACGCTGGAGCAGCGGGTACTGCTACCAATGCTGGTTCAGCAGGTACAGCTACTAATTCAGCTAACACGAACGTAGTTTTAGATACTACATCTACAATTTACTTGACAGGTTCCAGAAGCAATACTTCTATTGGTAGTACAGCAGTATATGTATTATCAGGTGTTTCTGCACTAGGCAATACCGTCACAGCAACTACTTTCTCTGGAAATGCAACTACTGCAACAACAGCAGGTTCCGCAGGCACTGCAGTTAACGCTGGTAATGCTGGTTCAGCTACTACTGCAACTTCAGCTGGCACAGCTGGAACTGCAACGAACGCTGGAACTGCTGGTACAGCCACTAATGCTGGTAGTGCTGGAACTTCTGTAACTGCTGGTTCAGCTGGTACAGCTGTTAATGCTGGCTCTGCTGGTTTAGCGACCACTGCAACATCTGCTGGAACAGCAGGTACTGCCACTAATGCTGGTTCAGCTGGCACTGCAGTAAATGCAGGAAGTGCTGGTACAGCTGTTAACGCTGGTACTTCTGGAAGATCAGAGTTTATAAGAAGTCAAGCATTATCTGGAGTAAATTATTTAGCTCTTTTCAACACAGACTCTCCTGGTACAAGTTTATCTTTATTCTCAGGAAGTGGTATTTCTGTAACTTCATCTTTATTAGTGGTCCCTGATGATACAAGAATTGGCGCAAATACTAACTCAACTACTACAACGTCTGGTGCTTTAGTTGTATTTGGCGGTCTAGGTGTCACAGGTAATTTAAATGTAGGTGGCAACTTTGTCCTATCTGGAGACCTTACTGTAAATGGTACAACTACTACAGTAAACTCAACTGTTTCAACTGTAGTAGATCCGATCATTACAATTGGAACAGCTACTGGCGGAACAGTTCCAAATACTGCAGATTCAAAAGATCGTGGTATAGCATTCTACTATGTTTCAGGTACTGGTAAAACTGGCTTCATCGGATGGGATCAATCTGCAAGCAAGTTTGCATTATATACAGATGCATCTATATCTGGCGAGGTAGTTACTGGTACTAAAGGCACACTTTTTGCTGATTTAGATGGTAACGCTGGCTCTGCCACCACAGCCACAACAGCGGGTGCATCTGGAACAGCTACAACTGCTACATCTGCTGGAACAGCAGGCACTGCTACTAATGCTGGCAGCGCTGGAACTTCAGTTACTGCAGGAAGTGCTGGAACAGCAGTAAATGCCGGAACATCTGGTTCAGCAACAACTGCCACTTCAGCTGGTACAGCTGGCACTGCCACCAATGCTGGTTCTGCAGGTACTTCAGTAACTGCTGGTTCTGCTGGTACTGCTAACAATTCAGCAAATATAAATGTAGTTTTAGACACTACTTCTACAATTTATTTAACTGGATCTAGAAGTAATACTTCAATTGGCAACACTGCTGCTTATGTTCTTTCTGGTGTATCTGCCTTAGGCAACACGATAACAGCTACAACATTCTCAGGCAACGCTACAACTGCTACTTCAGCGGGAACTGCTGGAACTGCTACTAATGCTGGGTCTGCGGGAACTTCTGTTACTGCTGGTTCTGCTGGTACAGCTGTAAATGCAGGAAATGCAGGAAGCGCCACTACAGCTACTTCAGCTGGCACAGCTGGTACAGCCACTAATGCTGGTTCAGCTGGCACCTCTGTTTCTGCTGGCACAGCAGGTACTGCTACTAATGCTGGATCTGCAGGAACTGCTGTTAATGCTGGAAGTGCAGCTACATCAACCAACTCTGCTAATACAAATGTAGTTTTGGACACTACATCAACAATCTATTTAACTGGTTCTAGAAGCAATGCTTCTATTGGAAGCACTCCAGTATATGTGTTGTCTGGAGTTTCTGCTCTTGGTAATACAATTACAGCAACAACATTCTCTGGAAATGCGACAACAGCGACTTCAGCTGGTTCAGCTGGTACAGCAGTTAATGCGGGTTCTGCAGGAAGCGCCACTACTGCTACTTCAGCTGGTACAGCTGGTACAGCAACTAATGCTGGAAGCGCTGGAACATCTGTAACTGCAGGTTCAGCTGGAACAGCTGTCAATGCAGGTAATGCTGGTTCGGCAACAACTGCCACTTCTGCTGGTACAGCAGGCACCGCTACTAATGCTGGTACTGCTGGTACTGCTACTAATGCTGGATCAGCAGGTACTGCTACTAACGCTGCAAATACAAATATAGTTCTAGATACTACAAGTACAATTTATTTGACTGGTTCTAGAAGTAATGTTTCTATTGGTAACACTCCAAGATATGTTTTATCTGGTGTAAGTGCACTTGGAAACACTATTACAGCCACAACATTCTCAGGTAATGCAACAACAGCAACTTCTGCTGGAACAGCTGGCACCGCTACTAATGCTGGCTCTGCTGGAACTTCTGTCACAGCTGGTTCAGCTGGTACTGCAGTAAACTCTGGATCTGCAGGCTCTGCGACTACCGCTACATCTGCTGGCACAGCAGGTACTGCTACTAATGCTGGTAGCGCTGGAACATCGGTGACCGCTGGTTCAGCTGGTACAGCTACCAATGCTGGGTCTGCCACAACAGCAACTTCTGCTGGAACAGCAGGAACTGCTACTAATGCTGGTTCCGCTGGAACTTCTGTAACTGCAGGATCGGCAGGAACGGCAACAAATACTGCAAACGCTAATATAGTACTTGATACCACTTCTACAATTTACATAACAGGTTCTAGAAGTAATGCATCAATAGCAAATACTGCTATATATGTTCTTTCAGGTGTTTCCGCATTAGGAAATACGATTACTGCTACTACATTCTCAGGTAATGCAACTACAGCAACTTCAGCTGGTACAGCTGGCACAGCAACTAATGCTGGTAGTGCTGGAACTTCAGTTACGGCAGGTTCTGCTGGCACAGCTGTTAATGCTGGATCAGCTGGTTCCGCTACCACTGCTACTTCTGCAGGAACTGCTGGAACTGCTACTAATGCAGGCTCTGCTGGTTCTGCAACTACTGCGACTTCAGCTGGAACAGCAGGCACGGCTACTAACGCTGGAAGTGCTGGAACTTCTGTTTCTGCTGGAACAG
>JACCDM010540214.1_pt1 | contig 10814 bp, 11 predicted proteins | sample 7445851 | NCBI WGS metagenome assembly JACCDM01 (sample SAMN15323438, study PRJNA562643) | freshwater metagenome | isolation source: river surface water | place: USA:Blue River Watershed | collected 2017-08-16
GTCACTGGCTTGGCACCCGCTAGCAGTATATCTCCAGTTTTTGATAACCCTGAATAACAGCTATCGATAAACATTGTCACTGACTTGGGCTGGGTGGCCTGAATTGCTGCCACGATCTTTCTTTGATCAATAGCGGTCTCATCCAGTAAATCCTGATCCACACCAAAGGGTAGCAAGTACAGTGATTTGCCATCGGGGGAGGGTAATCCGTGACCGCTGTAAAAAACAAAGACGTCGGTTCTTTTTTTGTTGACATATAAAGGTAGCCAGTTTCTGAAAGATTTCAGCAATGCAGCTTGATCCGCGTCCGCATCAGTCAGAATTTTTATCCGGTCTTTAGATATTCCTAAAGCGCGATGGGCATACTCATAAAACGTTTGAGCGTCTTTGTTGGCAAAATCAGCTTTGCCAAGGCGTTTGTAATTTTGTATGCCAATGATGATTGCAACTGCATCATGATCCCCCCGCGGGGGAGTTATCTTGTTAACGTCGAGTTGATATTTTTGATGGTTGAATACTTTGCTTGGCGATTTATTCGCGTCGTCGCCATTGGCATCGCTGGTTTCAAAGGGAACCTTGCTAACCAAGGTACTCTCAGTATCGTCACAGCGAAAAGTGACTATCGATGCCTGGGAAGAGCGATCCTGAATTCCATCTCTTTGCTCGCCAATAAAAATAAACTTCCTGCCTTTCTTCTTGCAAAAATCCTTTGCCTTTTGCATAGCTTCCTGGGAAGAACGCTCCCAGCCGCCATTCAGCGATCCATACTGCGCGGAGACCGCGTGAGTGGAATTGTCCCCACGACTGCTGCCTGATGTTTTACAGCCCATTGAAACAACAACAGTGACAGCGGCGAGAGCAAGCATCCGATTTTTTTTCATCTTTGCTCCTTATTTGCGCAACCAAGCAGTTTCCTGTTCGGGTCGGTGATTAAAGATCTTTGACATTTGACATTCTTGATATCCGCTAGCTGTGTTAGCGATTCGATCTGAAAGCGGGTTTTTATATAAAAAGACATTGACCACACGAGGGGCAAGGCATCATGTGCATGGGCTGATTTTTTCGGACCGACCGCAACCTGAGAGATAATTTGATACTTAGTCCATGCGACGTGATGTCAAGGCTTGCATATGTCAATTAACCTGAACCAACTCCCGGATAATCTGCCCGTGCCGCTGGATGACGGCGCTGCCGATCACCTCAGGGGACTCAAGCTCCCCAAAGTAAGCTTGCAGTCTACCCAGGGAAATCTCATCAACATCGGTGATATCAGCGGGCGAGTAGTCATCTATTGCTACCCGATGACGGGTCAGCCCGGCGTGCCATTGCCTGAGGGCTGGGACGAGATTCCCGGTGCGAGGGGTTGTACGCCGCAAACTTGTGCATTTCGTGATCATTACGAGGAACTGCAGACACTCGGCGCAGAGGTGATCGGTCTGAGTGTACAAAGTACTGAATATCAGCGTGAGATGGCAGAAAGATTGCATCTGCCATTTCCAATTGTGAGTGACATCGATTACCAGTTCCAAAAATCGCTGAATCTTCCCACGTTTGTGACCGCAGGTATGACCTTACTGAAGCGAGTTACCTTGATTGCGAATACCGGGGTGATTGAGGCTGTCCACTACCCGATTTTTCCAAGTGACAGCGATGCTGAATGGGTGATCAATTATTTGCAAAATCATCAGTAAGATTTTCAAAAGGACTTAAGGCTTACTGCAAAGTGCTGTCCAGACCAATGACTGCAGTTTTCCCTGCTCGGACGTGGTCCATGCTTGGATTTTTGAATCTTCCTGCACGATGCCACCCATGGCCATATTTTGAGGAAAAATCTCTATCCTGGTCTGACGAAGTTGCTTACCTGCGCAGTCAACTTCATACCAGCTTCTAGAGCTCAGATATTCATGGGTGCCTAGTGCTTGCATTTCATGAAAATCTTGCGTAATTGCGACCTTCTGCGTGCTCGTAGTTTTCTCTAGACTACTTTGATCGATGTAGATCAGACCTTCTCGTGTCTCTGCGAGAATGGTCAGCGCGGAATAGGCATGGGTCGATATCAGCATACCCATAAAAATAACGCTGTTGGCTAACAGATGGCCGAGTAATTTTGATTTCATAGGTCACCATAAAACGCGGCTTTATTCAGCTTATTTTCAGGCCGATTTCCGGGCATCGGATTTGAGCATGTCTTTGCCCTTTAATGAGGCAATGATAATCAGATCGAGCGTTGGATAGGGAAGTTTTTCAGACTTTGCATTTCATATTTCCGTATCTCTGGAGACACAGTTTACCCGCACATTGGTCCACATGCGCATCCCGCGCGCCGCGGTTTACATCCACCATAACGGTTTCGTCGTAATACTCCGTCACAGGTTTAGTACCTGGGCGGCAAACACTACGAACTGACGATAGCTCTGTTCGTTTTTCCTTGTTTTGAATGCTTTGAGTCTCGCAGATGGTTGATCCATCTGGCACTTCCACCACGCGACTTCGACGGAAAATTTGTGGTTGCTGCACCACAGGGTACAGATTGAGTCCCTCCCCCTCACACTGGCTACGTGCTTGCTGGTATTCCGGAGTGGCGCAAGCGCCGATAAAAAGTACAAGAAGGAAAACAAAAAAGCGACTTGGGAGAAACATTGCAGTAGGCTCTCTTAGAGAAATTTGAACTATTTCCCCTGTAGTAACCGTTTATCTCTATCAGTTCACTGCGCGACGGCTTTGGATGTATCCGCTCAGCACCATGGACAGTGCTTGCTGGATGGCAAATTTCGGACGCTTCTGCGTCGTTGTAAATCTCTCGCGACGGATAAAATACCGCGAAAGGTATTTGCCCCCTAGTCAATGGCGGGTATTTCGGCAATTACCGCACACCAACGTACGGGCAAAAACGCGTTCACCAAATGAAAAACCCCCACTGCGTGGATCCACATCACGAATGATGCAGATCAGCGCAGCAGGGGATGAAAACAAACCCTGGTGGGGCCTCGCTGGCCCCAAGTCCGGCAATTAGTTCGTTTGGATCGTGTCTGACTGGGCGAGGCGCTTGTCGCAGGCAGTGTTCGCGACATTACGGTCGATGTCGAGCTTGGGCATGTAGAAGCTCAGATCATCATATGACGATACTGCCATTGGACCGGAAGGTGCGTTCGCAGCAGACTTCAATACCTTAAAGCCGGCCAGTGCGACGGATTTGTTCGAGCAGTTCACTACGTAATCGATCTGTTGTACACCGTTTGCGCCCATGTCGAAGAACTTGCGTACATTTGACATTTGCTTGCTGTTTTCCATCGAGATGACGGTCCAGCTATTTCCTGCGGCGGCAACCAAGGCCGCCGGCTCGTTGCCGGACAGCGTTGCCTGCTCGTCAGAAGTAGCGGCTGTCGATGCGTTTGCAGCCAGGAGGCTGGTTACAACTAAAAGGGTACGAAACATAATGAGCTCCTAAGGGTTTGTGTACTGATGATTTAAATTCTGACCGAATGGTAGCACGCGCATAGGTTATGCCCATATTGTTTTTACATAAAATAAAATAAAATCAAAACAATCATGAAATTAATGAATATAATATAAACAAAATATAAATATTATGTTGATTTTTGGTGAGAATACAGATTTTGTCTATGTTTTGCCCGAATTCGGGGTGGTGCATGGTTTGCGCTGCGATTGGTCGGCGGGGTGCTTCTTTGGATCTGATCCAGTTCGATCATGATCTGTTTGGCTGCCTCAGGCAGTGGGTGTCACAGCTTTATGAGACAGCCCAGGCAATCAGAATTGCAAAGATGCCGATATAAAAGGGAAGGAATAGTTTGAGGGTTTTTTTAAGCTGCGCTGGCGTGGTTTTTCCGCGTCGCCAAAGGTAGTACTGATAAACCGGTGGTGCAGAGAATACGATAATCAGCTCGACGATTAATTCAAGCCTGACCCAATCCATTGTCCGGGTTACCAGCGTAGCTTGCTGACCGCTTTACTCAACCCTGCGCTGTTCTGCGAGTCGGATGATGCTTCGGCCTCGCCAGATTTTGAGGGAGGCTCCTGCGGGATGAATTTGCCGTTGATCTCGGCGGTGGGGTCCACCTGTAAGGTGTCGTAGTACATGTCCCCCAGAACTTTGGCGCCGGCATGCAGTTCCAGTGATTGGGCGCGTATATCGCCAAGGACCGTGCCCGCGACGACAGCATTCGTGCAAACGATATTGCCGTTGATCTTGCCTCGTGAGCTGATTACAGCAGTTGTTTGCTCGTAGGCTTTTCCTTTGAGGTCGCCATTGAGAATGCCATCCAGAACAAAGATACCCTTGAACTCGATTTTTCCCTCAAGCGTTGTTTCAAAGTCGATGCGCGAGTCAGCGGACTGACGGTAGGTGATGATTTGCTTATGGGGTGATGGCATTTTCATTCTCCTCTGTTTCGCAGAAACGCTGGTACGGCATGGCCCGCTAATTTGAGGTCGCCTGATTTTTTTGCACCGTCAATAAACTCGACTTCAAGCGGCTCCAGCTCCAGCTGAATTTTCCGCGCGTACAACATCAGTAAACGGCTCAGGTGATTCTTGTCCGTCATATAAGCGCCGTGGTCATCGCTCTCCAGAGCCACAATCTGCTTGTCAAACATACCTGTCTGACGAGCAATATCCTGGACTGTCAATCCGAGTTCCTCGCGCCGTTGTCTGAGTTTCGCGCCAATCATTCTGCTTTTTATAGTTATATATTGTCCCTGCACTCTCCCAATACAGGAAATTCAAGCATTTGATATGTCTTGTCAATGGTGATTATTTGCCAATTATTTTTGTTATTTCGGATAGAGGATTAGATATCGTTTCTAAGCTACTGATTTGCTGTAACTCTTTTTTGGCCGACCTAAAATCGAGTTGCTCTTTCGAGAACTTTCGATTGTGAAAATAATATCTGCCCATGCAAACTTGTTATTTTTCGCGTGGCCCCGCATACTGAAAGGAGAATATAACTGTCCGCTGGCGCAAATTGCGTTTACCCTTAGGGTGTGAGTGCTTGTTGTTGTTCAAGCGGTTTTTCTTTTTTGTGTTTTCGACTTTACAGATGCTGGAGTTTTAATGGCTGATACGACTTATGGCAACCTCTCGGTGGGTGAGGGCGTTCGCATGCAGGGGAATTTGTCTGTGCCCGGTGAGGCAATCGTCGATGGGCAAATACAGGGTGTCCTGACGGCCCAATCAGTATTCGTTACCGACAACGGGGCGATTCAGGGTACGACAACTGCTGATCACGTTCGCGTTGCTGGCAGGGTGTCTGAAACCACGGTCGCGAATAAAACCCTGCTCATCGAATCGACCGGCGTGGCGACAGGCCAGATTGCCTACGCCGATCTGGAAATCCGAAAGGGCGGCGATATTCAGGGAAATATTCGCATCATCCAGCGTCCGGCCTGATCACCCAAACCCGCTTCAATTTGTCGAAGCGGGTTCGTGCCCAGCTCAATCCAACTTGATGGATTCCGCTTCGATCACATAGTTCAGGCACTCTTCCATGATGGAGCGAGCCGTCTGGCTGGATTTTTGCAGCAAGCGGTGGATTTTGACATCGGCCGGGTTGCGGTTGCTGCATTCTGCGCTGTAAGCCTCGAATGCAGAAATGCGCGTGACAATTTCGGCAAGGTGGTTGAGGCACTCGCAGGCGATATTGTTTTTTGCAACCGCCAGATAGGCCAGTTGTTCATCCGTGAATTGACGGCTGTGTTTGTGCAAGTCGGCCACGGTGCTGAATGCGGGGAGGTCGGCGACGCTAGCGCAGGCGCGACGTATGTCCGAGATACTCGCCGGGAATTTCAGGCAGAGCACACCGTTCTCTTCAAAATAAGCAACCGTGCTTCGCGAGGCGATATTGAACACAACCACGGCACCGATCGCGCCACTGGTTTCCAATGCCTCACGCAGGTTTTTCAGCAGATCTTCATGCAGTGTCGGGTGATAAAAAACCAGCACATCGGGCTTTTCTTCTTTTCCTTCGCTGAGGTAGTCTGCAAAAGACGCATGACATCCCAGCAACAAGAAATCACTGGCCGGCGCCATGGGATCATCAATCACTGACTGAAACACGCTCCCGATAAAAAGCGCTTTCAACGCAGGCTTTTCCGACGACGCCTTGTCTGCCATCGAGGATAACTTCCCCGACAGACGCTCCTTGAGTTTATCTACCGGCAGGTTGGCCAAGCCACTGGGTGGGAATCCCCGGTCCACCAGTTGTTTAACCAAAGAGAGTCGGTAGAGATCTTCATCGGAGTAAACGCGCCGCCCGGTATCTGTGCGGGTGGGCACGACCAAGCTGTACCGCTTTTCCCAGACCCGCAGCGTTTCAGGATGAATGCCCGTTTGGCGGGAGACAACGCCAATAGTGTGAAAGCCCGATAAATCCCGTATTGCTATAGACATGACGTTTCCCGGTGGCTGGATAAATGGCGCGGCAAAAATGACAAATGAAGTTTATCATCGGTTTATGTAATGTCTAGTTATATTTAAACAAAATACTGGTATTGGCATAAATAAGAGCCAAACACAGTCTTTTATATAAACAAATAATAAAATATTTAGAGGGGTTTGGCTGTACAGAACTTAATCTGTACAGCCTTTTCGGCAGTCTTCAACAGACCTTTTTCTCAAGCGGGGAAAATCTCAAGCGGGATGCGATGGGGGAAGACCGTTCAGGGTTGCCACGAAGTCGGCCAGCATCGGCACATAGCGCTCGGCCTGACCCGCAGCCTCCATCCCGGCGAAGGAATTCTTCACCATGGACTGTATCGGGTGCAGTGCACCGATTTCATTGGCCAGACTGCTCAGGTAGCGCATGTCCTTGTGCGCATTGCTGATGGTGAAACGGTGCGCGTTGTGGTCACCCTCCATCGTCCATTTCATGAAAGTGTCGTAGAAGCCGTTGCGCATGCGGCTGCTGCCGATGACCGAATGAAATTGTTCGGTGCTCAAGCCCGCCTTGCGCGCAATGCTCAGTGCTTCGGAATACAGCGCCGCGTAGCCCATTGCGATGAAGTTATTGATCAGCTTCATCTTGTGCCCCAATCCCACTGGGCCCAGGTGCACCACATTACCGGCCCAGCAATCGAGTATCGGCTTGATTTTGTCGAAGGTCGCTTGATCCGCACCCACCATGGTGTCAAGGGTGCCGGCTTCAGCTTCGGCGGGCGTGCGGCCCAAAGGCGCATCCACGAAGTGCATGCCTCGCTCGGCGGCGGCTTGGGCTAACGCCAGCGTGGACACGGGGTTCGAGGTCGAGCTGTCGATGACGATCAGCCCTTGTTTACCGGCGGCGAAGATACCGTCGGGACCATGCATCAGCGCTTCGACTTGCGGCGAGCCGGTCACGCACAGCAGCACGATATCGCACTGCATTGCGATTTCCCGTGCAGTGGCCGCCTCGGTCGCACCCAGTTGCTTGAGGCGCTCGACAGGCTCGCGATTACGGTGCCCCATGATGACCAGAGGATAGCCCTTGGTCACGATGTTCTTGGCCATGCCTGCACCCATCAATCCGACGCCGATAAATCCGATCAAAGGCTTGTTCATTGCTTCCCCCTGTTTTGTTTATTTTGTTTGTTTTGTAAGTCACCGCTCGCGGCGTCCGCGCTTTAGTTTGACACATCCGCCTGGTGGGGCAGGGTTGACGGAGACCGTTCGGCGTAATGCTGACTGCGCTGCGCTGACCCGCTAGAATGTCCCCAAGAAGCTGTCACACAATGTCGTTGGCGTCGTTGGGGTCCTCTTGCCAGCGAACGGGTCACTGACGCTGTGAGAGGCTCAATAACAAACCGGACGCGGCAGCGGTCCGAATTCAGGGGGAAGACAATGCAGCACAAGAAAAGCAAGCTGCGCTCGCGCGCATGGTTCGACAATGCCGACAACCCGGGTATGACAGCGCTCTATCTGGAGCGTTGCATGAACTATGGCCTCACCCTGGAAGAATTACGCGACAGCGGCAAGCCCATCATCGGCATTGCGCAGACAGGCAGTGACCTCTCCCCTTGCAATCGGCATCACCTTGACCTCGCCGTACGCGTGAAAGAGGGCATACGCGATGCGGGTGGTATCCCGATCGAGTTTCCAGTACATCCGATACAAGAGACCACCAAGCGACCGACGGCAGCATTGGATCGCAATCTCACTTACCTTGGTTTGGTCGAAGTACTGTTCGGTTATCCGCTCGACGGCGTGGTGCTGACCACTGGCTGCGACAAAACCACACCCGCCATGCTCATGGGCGCAGCCAGTGTTGATCTGCCGGCGATCGTGCTCTCGGGTGGTCCCATGCTCAATGGGTATTACAAGAATGCACGCGCGGGGTCGGGCACGGTAATCTGGCATGCACGCGAAGAAATGGCCGCTGGCAAAATCAATTACGACGAGTTTCTGGAAATGGTTGCCAGCTCGGCGCCTTCCATCGGTCATTGCAACAGCATGGGCACAGCGCTGTCCATGAATGGACTGGCCGAAGCCTTGGGCATGTCCTTGCCGGGTTGTGCAGCCATACCCGCACCTTATCGCGAGCGTCCGCAAATGGCCTATCGCACCGGTCGTCGCATCGTTGATATGGTGCATGAAGATTTGCGCCCCTCAAAAATTCTGACGCGTGCAGCATTCGAGAATGCCATCGTTGCCGCAAGTGCGTTGGGGGGGTCTTCCAACTGCCCGCCGCACATTAATGCGATCGCAAGACATATGGGCGTTCCGCTGGAGCTGAAAGACTGGGACAGCATCGGCTACAAAATCCCATTGCTGGTTAACTGCATGCCTGCGGGCGAATATCTGGGCGAAGAATTCCATCGGGCCGGTGGCGTTCCTGCCGTGATGCATGAGCTGCTGAATGCAGGCAAGCTGCATCCTGAGGCAATGACGGTATCAGGACAGACCATAGGCGACTGCTATGCGAACACGCCTTCATCGAATGCCGATGTCATACGACCTTATGACAAGCCGCTGCAGCAGGAAGCTGGTTTTGCAGTCTTGTCTGGCAATTTGTTTGATGCGGCTGTGATGAAGACATCAGTGATCTCGGCAGCTTTCCGTAAGCGCTATCTTGAAAAGCCGGACGATCCGGGTGCCTTTGAAGGTCGGGCGATTGTGTTTGAGGGTACCGAGGATTATCACGAGCGCATCAATGATCCTTCGCTCAATATCGATGCGGACTCCATTCTTTTTATGCGCGGTGTCGGCCCGGTTGGCTACCCGGGTGCGGCCGAGGTCGTCAATATGCTGCCGCCGGATTCACTCGTCAGGCAGGGCATCAATCTTCTGCCCTGTGTCGGTGATGGTCGTCAGTCCGGTACCTCGGGCAGTCCGTCGGTTTTGAATGCGTCACCCGAGTCCGCGGTGGGCGGTGGTCTGGCCTATTTGCAGACGGGCGATCGTGTGCGTTTCGATTTGAATCGCCGCACTGCCAATGCGCTGGTAAGTGAAGACGAATGGGCGGCGCGCAAGGCTGCGTGGAAGCCGCCTGAGCTAATCAATCAGACGCCCTGGCAGGCGCTGCATCGGCAATTCGTGGGTCAGCTCGACCGAGGTGGCTGTCTCGATTTCGCGGTGGATTATCAGCGGATCTCGACGACCTTTGGTGTGCCACGGGACAATCACTAAGCATCACAGATCGTCACTGGCAATCATTGCGATATTTTTCTGCGGCGCGCCGCGCCATTTTGCGGGCTTTATCCTGCGAGCCCAGCGGCGCATCGCGCAGATCTTCTTCGCGCCATTTCAGTTGTAGTGCGAGTGACTTGCACTTGCGCTCTCGCGCTGCTGCGCCGCGTGCGGAGAGATCGCGTATCTGTTTATCCTGCCGTTCGCGCTGCTCTCGTACAGCCTGCAATTTGGCGACTTCTTTTTTTTCGCGCGCGAGTGATTTGTCATCCGTTTTTTCTTCTGTCGCGCGCGACTTCTGAGGCATTGTCACTGAGAGCTGTTGTCCATCGCAGGGGATATCGGTATACGTAACCACACCATCCTGCTCGCACTTGTATATAGCTGACGCGGGAGAAGTAAAGCAAGATAGAGATAAAAAGATGGCCGCAAACACGGCACCATGCATTGCATTCATCAGAACCTCTCGAACGGGAATGCTGCAGGGTGCGTCTGCCAGCGTCAGAGCACCTTGCCAGGATTCATCAGGTTAAGCGGATCGAGTGCCCGCTTGATTGCCACCATCATGTTCAGTTCTGTCTCGGATTTGTAGCGCTTGATTTCATCGCGCTTCAAGGCACCCAGCCCATGCTCGGCCGAGATGGACCCATCATAGGCATGCACCTTGTCATGCACGAGCTGATTGATCGCTGCTTGATGCTGAAGAAAATCCTCATCATTGTGCCCCAAAGGTGCGGACACGTTGTAATGCAGGTTACCGTCGCCCAGGTGTCCAAAGGTCACCATACGACTCGCCGGGAATTTCTGTTGCAATAACGCGTCAGTCTCTTCAATGAAGTCGGCAAGACGTGAGACCGGCACGGCAATATCATGCTTGATGTTTTTACCTTCAGCCGCCTGTGCCATTGAAATATGCTCGCGCAATTGCCACATCGCCTGCGATTGCGACAGCGAGCTGGCCACCACCGCATCCTGAATCAGCCCACGGTCCATTGCATCCGTGGCCAAAGCTTCAAGCATCGCATTAGCGTGGGATTCGGACTCGGCATCTGAGAGCTCAAGCAACACATATTGCGCATGATGTTCACTGAGAGGCGAGCGCAGCGCAGGGAAATGCTTTTCAACCAGCTGCAGGCAGAAGGCTGACATCAGCTCGAACCCGGTCAGAGCGGCGTCGCAGCGTTGCTGCGCAAGCGACA
>JACCDM010958269.1_pt1 | contig 10810 bp, 10 predicted proteins | sample 7445851 | NCBI WGS metagenome assembly JACCDM01 (sample SAMN15323438, study PRJNA562643) | freshwater metagenome | isolation source: river surface water | place: USA:Blue River Watershed | collected 2017-08-16
CCCAAACGGTTTTGCACAGAATCTGGGCTGCCCGAAGCCACAATGACGGGCAGTTTGGGATATTTGACGCGAAGCTCTTCAATGAACTCAACGCCATTCATGTTGGGCATGACCAAATCGGTGATGACCAAGGAAACCTCTGTTTGCTGTAACCAATCTAGCGCTTCAATGCCATCTGCTGCACCAATGACTGTGTAGCCATTGACCTCGAGCGTTTCTTGGACGCCCTCTCGAAGCAAAATTTCATCTTCAACTAACAAAATTGTTTTCATAGAGCAATGCGCTGACGAGACGATTGGCTGCGTCAATTGAGTTCAAAATACTTGAGCTGCAGTTTACCAACTGAAGCCCAGCATAAAGCCACAAGTTAAGTAATTTTTTTTAAGTTGCTGAAGTTTAAATAAACACGGGTGTTCCCTGATTTCGCAGGGCTATTTCTCACATAGCATCTTGGCCATGCCTCAAACAACCGGTCTTATTCTCTCTGGCGGCGGTGCCCGCGCTGCTTACCAAGTAGGCGTTTTGGCAGCCATTGGCCGAATGCGCCGAGAGGCAGGTGCTGCACACGGTAACCCCTACCCTGTCATTTCGGGCACCTCGGCTGGCGCTATCAATGCTGCTTTTTTGGCCAGCAACGCAGATCGATTTGACGAGGCGCTCGATGACTTGGTGAATGTTTGGCGAAACTTTCAAGTAGAACAGGTCTACCGCTCTGACGTGCTGGGCATGATCAGGTCGGGCGCGCGATGGTTGTCGCTGCTGTCTTTGGGTTGGCTTATTGCGCAAAAAAAAATTCGCCCAAAATCTCTTTTGAACAACGATCCTTTGAGTGATCTGTTGGCCCAGCACATCGATTTTCAACGGCTGCCTAAACTTCTTGAAGAGGGTCACCTTCGCGCACTGGCCATTACTGCATCGAGTTACAGCACTGGCGAGCACGTTACCTTTTATAACAGCCGACATCCAGTGACGCCATGGATTCGCAATCAGCGTTTGGCACAACACTGCCATTTGTCACACCAGCACCTGCTTGCAAGTTCGGCGATCCCATTTATTTTTCCTGCCATGCGCTTGGATGGCCCACAAGGCACAGCTTACTTTGGTGATGGCGCTATGCGACAAACTGCGCCGATCTCTCCTGCAATTCATTTAGGTGCAAGCAAAATTTTGGTGGTGGGAGCAGGTCGAATGCTTGAGCCGCCTAAGAAGAGCACCGATGAGCCCACCTACCCTTCTTTAGCGCACATTGCTGGGCATGCTTTGTCCAGTATCTTTTTGGACTCACTGGCGGTGGACGTAGAGCGTATGCAGCGCATCAACCAAACGCTAGAACTGATTCCAGAAGAAAAAAGGCAAGCAACTCACTTAAGGCCAGTTGAATTGCTTCTGATTGCGCCCTCGCAGCGCCTGGATACCATTGCCGAGAAGCATGCGGATGCCCTGCCCAACACGGTCAAAAGTTTGTTGCGCACCTTGGGTGCCAATCCCAGCATGGGCCTGGGTCAAGGCAATGCATTGGTCAGTTATTTATTGTTTGAATCGGCCTACACCCAAGAGCTGATAGCGCTGGGCGAGGCCGATGCACAGTCACAAGAACAAGAGATCTACAAATTCTTCGGCTGGGCCGCCAAATAATTGGGGTCAGATCAACTTTAATTTGGTCAATCAAAGGGTTGAAAGCCTTAGGGGGCTTCCTCATACTGGAGTACCAGAAATCGTTCAGCCCCCTAAGGCTTTCAACCCTTGATTGGGAATTAATGTTGATCTGACCCCAATTATTTTTTACGCCTGCAATTTGAAGCGGGCTACTTCACGTCGGGTAGCGTCGGCGCTGTTGGACAAAGAAATCACACTGGCAGTCATTTCTTCGGAAGCCGCTGCGTTGCTATTGGCAATGCGATCAAGGCCTGACAAATTGGCATTGATTTCTTCAATGGCGGAGGCTTGCTCTTCCAAAGAGGCTGAGATGCGTTGCAAAAGGCTGTCTGTCATTTGAGAGATTTCGCCCACTTGCGCCATGTCTTGACTGACCTCAGTCACTGCCAAAACTGCCTTGGCGGTTTCGCTGGAGGCCGCTTGGACCAATTGGGCAATTTCTTGTGAGCTGGCAGCACTGCTCACCGCCAGCTTACCTACTTCGTCAGCCACCACCGCGAAGCCTTTGCCATGTTCCCCAGCGCGAGCCGCTTCAATGGCTGCATTCAATGACAAGAGATTGGTTTTGTTGGCAATCTTTTCAATCACGCTGGTAATCTTGCTGATCTTTTCTGAGTTGTTGGCAATGGCGGTAACCACCTCCACCATGGCAGCCATTTTGCTAACGCCCGCTTGGACGCGCGCAACAGATTCGCGTGATTTTTCGGAGGCCATTTCAGTGTTGTTTGACACTTCATCAATGGCTTGGCTTGATTGTTTAACAGCGGAAGCCACTTGGCTGATGGCCATGGTTTGGTTTTGAGCGCCATCGGCAATTTGGCTGATAGCTTCGGATGTTTCTCTGGAGGCCAATGCCAATTGACGGGTGTTGACATTGATCTCGTGCATGGCTTTGACAAGCGCGTCTAAAGATGAATTGATGTTCTCGCGCAGGGCCGACAAATCGCCTTGGCCTGAGGCTTCAACACGCTGGCTTAAGTCACCATTGGCCAAATGGCGCATCACCTGACCGACATCACTCAACATGACGTTTAACGCTGACATAGCTCGCTGTGCGTTGTTCATGGCCTTGCCATATTCGCCTTGCGAATTGACATCCACGTTGTAGGAAAAGTTGCCTGCCTGCAAAGCCTGGGTCACATTGTTCAAGGAAGCAATGGTGCCCTCAACACGGGCCAAGCTGGTATTGACCGCCGACTTGAGTTTGTCCATGTCGCCTTTAAGGGAGGCTTTGGCAGGCTTGGAAAAATCGCCTTGCGCCAAAGATTCCATGGTGGTGTTAACTTCTATCAATGCGTCTGAAATAACTTGCAGCATGCGGTTAAACGAAGCTGAAGTGACTGCAATTTCGTCAGAACCACGGACCTTAACGCGGTGCGACAAATCAAAACTTTCTGCAATGGTGTTCATCGAACTTTGCAGAGATTCGAGTGGCCTTTGAATGCTGCGAATGATCCAATAAGTCAAGCCTAAAAAGATAACCGCAAACAACACAGACAAGGCACTGGCCAGGGCAAAGCTATACGCCGCTTTGTTTGACAACTCGTTGGCAAGCGCACTGAGCTGTTTGGTTAACAGGTCGTCTTGGGCTTTCAGAATGTTCATCTTTTCTGAAATGGCGGCCCACCAAGCGGCAGGTGCGATGTCAAAGTCGCCATCGCTGGCTTTTTTCAAGACAACATTGCGCATGGCCAAGGCTTCTTTAACGCCTGGCTTGTCAAGTGCTTGGGTCAAGGCTTGAACATCTTCAGGGCTAGCCGTTTGGAGGTACAACTTTTCAAAATTTTCTTGACGGGCAATGTTGCCAATCAGTTGTGCCAAAGCCTCTGGCGCCATCGGTTTGTTGGCCGTTAAGGTGGCGTTAACGCCAGCACGCTCACGGCCCGCATACTCTTTAAAGCTCACCAAATAACTGTAAGCACGAACTCGTTGCGCAAATTCAACTGAAGGCGCGTCGGCCACGGCGCTGTCAATGGTGTCAATGAGGGCGCTAATTCGGCCTGAGTACCACTGAATGGCGGCACCGCCTGCCAAAGCTTTGGCATCGACTTCTTGGCGTTTGGCGGTCAGTGCTTGCCGCAGAGCAGCCAGACTTTGGTCAGCGGGGTTAGCTGCTGCACCAGATACATTGACGCTTTTTAAATGAGTGACTATTTCGGTGGCTTGCACCAACATGGCATCAGATTTGACACGCTGTGCTTTCAGGGCGGCCGCTGTAGCCTCGCTACCACCTGAAGCCAAGAACCCTGCGGTCATGCCGCGCTCAGATTGCAATTCATGCACCAGTTGTCCAATGGCGGACACTTCTGTCACCACGGTTGCGCTTAATGCGTATTCGTTTTTCTCATTCCAATCCACCCAAACTTTGTCAATAGACAAAAAACCCAATGCAACAAGCAATGGCAAGACGAGCAAGGTCAGTTTGGTGCGAATTTTGAGGGATTCAAGCGACATGGTGGTTTCCTAGTTGATTCCATCATAACTGCGCTTCTTGACGTGCATCAAATAATTGGGGTCAGATCAACATTAATTTGGTCAATCAAAGGGTTGAAAGGCTTAGGGGGCTTCCTCATACTGGAGTACCAGAAATCGTTCAGCCCCCTAAGCCTTTCAACCCTTTGATTGGGAATTAATGTTGATCTGACCCCAATTATTAATGTTGATCTGACCCCAATTATTCGAAGAGGTCGTCTGGCAAAAAATCGTCCAAGAGGAGGCCTGCAGCCACTACACCTAGGGTTGTGCCTGCGGCAACTGTGCCTACTTGGGTTAAAAGGCCAGCGCCCCAGTTGCTAGGTTGGGGTTTGGTTTGAACAGGCTCTGGGAGGGATTCTTGTTCTTTGAGCTTGTTCAAGGCGGCGTCTAAGGCCAACTGAAGGGCCATGCTTCGCTGCACCAATTGATACAGTGCGTCAGGTTGCTGGCCCAGCGCATCACGAATCATGCTATCAGCTAGCACGTCTTTTGACTTGATGGGCGTCTGTCTGAGCGATGCCAAAAATTGAAGCAATTGATCGCGTTCTTGAACGTTCATGAGCAGATCTTTCTGAATGAAGTAAGGCTTTTATTTTGGATGACAACACCTAACGGGTCAAACCATTCTGGCTTTTGCTACCGCACTGACACCCTGCTCATCCAGCATCCATTGAACCGGTTGCGAGGCAATTTGCAAAGCCAATCTTCGCGTGTTGGTTTGCAGGCAGCCATCGGGTGTTCTTTGAAGTTTTTGCAATAGCCAATGGGGCATGATGTCAAAAGACGATTTCAGAATCAGGGCGAAGAATGGTTTTTCTGTAAGGCCTACAGAATAGTTTTCAATTGACTGAAGTGTTTCGCGCGTGCGTTGGTCAAAACTCAATACAGGTTCGTATTCTGAAATGGCTTGCAGCACATCTTGAAGGGTGGTGGGCAAGTTGGTCGCGCCCAGCATCTCCCCTACTTTGTTCATCTCCACCACATAACGATTGCAGTCGGCAGCGGACAAGGGACGCAAAGCCAAGTGTTGATAGGCATTTAGAAACGACACCGTTTCTATCAAGTGAACCCACCTTAAAAGATCGGGTTCATTGGCTTTGTAGGGATGCCCATGCTGGTCAATACCTTCTATCTTGTCGTGAATGGCATTCACTCGCGCAATGCTTTGGGTTGCCATCTCTAAACTGCCGTAGGTGGTGGAAGCCACAAACAAAGCCGTGCGCCCTAACCTGGCTTTTAGCTGCTCCCTAAAATTGGAATGGTCCCAAACAGCTGCCAATGCACGTGGGTGCAAAGCCTGAATCATCAAGGAAGACAAGCCTCCCACCATCATGGCCGAAAAATCGGCGTGCACTTTCCACACCACAGACTGAGGGCCATACAGGCCGGGGTCGCCCACAGGCATTTTGAATGCGTCCAAAGAGGAGGAAGCACCAGTGATGTTTTGGAGCCCCCTGCCTATGGCTTCAAAAGCCAGAGGTTTGAGGATGGATTGGATGTTTTGCAGCACTTGGAAATTCTACGGTGCAGCGCCTCATGGCCTTGCCCAACAACCCAACTCCATGCAATGACTAAGGTAATTCTTATACTGATGGAAAAAGCCAGACCAAAGGAAGCAAAGCGATGACGACACAATTGAATGTTTTCGGTGATGAGCTCGTTCCCTGCTCGTATGACCCACTCACTGGATATTACCGAGACGGTTGCTGCAAACTGGATGAACACGACCACGGCAGCCATGTCATTTGTGCCAAAGTGACTCAGGCATTTTTAGATTTTTCATTGAAGCACGGCAACGATTTGATCACGCCTAGACCTGAATACAGATTTGCAGGTTTGGTAGCGGGTGACCGTTGGTGCTTGTGCGCTTTAAGGTGGAAAGAGGCTTATGAGGCAGGGGTTGCGCCGCCTGTTATTTTGGAGTGCACCCACCAACGTGCACTTCAATTTGTAAGCCTAGAACAGCTGTCCGGTCAGGTTAGGCAGTAGCGCACAAAATTAGGCAAAGAAAAGCCCCAATGAAGGGGCTTTTTTGAAAGCTAAGCAGATTACTTTTTCTTCTGGCAATCGGCGTGCTTTTCGTTTTCCTTTTTGGAGCAATCAACTTTCTTGTCATCCATCTTGCCACCACCGTGGCTGCCGGCGAAGGCAGGAACAGATACCAACATAAACACTGAAGCGACCATTGAGACGAGTAATTTCATGAAGACACCTTGATTTTAAAAATTGCAAAATTTGTGCAATTAATCGACTGCACAATGGCATTATGAGGAGTCTCGCAAGTTCGCGCAACCACCAACCCTGACAAAAGATGGCTATTCAAACCGGCAAACTCAAACAAAGCATGTTGGCCACTCGCTTATTGAGTGCTTTTTCACTTGTCATCGTCATCTCAGGTCAGGTCTTAGCTCAGGAAAGATTTCGCCCTACCAACAATACGGTTGTTCTGAAGACCTCTATCGCGGGTCAAACCAAAAGCAACGATGACTTCAAAGCGATCGACAATGCTTGGCGAAAGCAAGCTCAAGACATTCAAGCGGCCACGGCTTATGCACGCGCGGTTTTTATTTTGGGCTTAGATGAAGGTGATTTACGGTGGTACGGCTCTGCCAAAGCGGCCCTCTTGCCTTGGTGGCATGAAAGCCAGTTGCCCGCCGAGACTTTGTTCATCAGGGGTTTGGTCAAGCAAGGCTTTCATGAATTCCCTGAAGGACTGCGCGACATTGACTTGGCCATTGCCCAAAATCCTCGCAAAGCTGAGTTCTGGTCGTGGCGATTTGCATTGAACTTGTTGTTGTCCGATTTCAAATCTGCTGCAAAAGATTGCGAACAAATTGAAGTTTTTGCAGGCCGTTTGGAAGCTTTGCAACATCGCGCGGTGTTGCATTACCGTTCGGGGCGTGCCGACTTGGCCCTCCAAATCCTAAAACAATTACAGCAGAGCCCCGAATTTTCAAAAATAGACTCTGAATGGTTTCAATTTCAACTGGGTGAAGCCTACCGCGTGGCTGGCCAATACCCCATGGCTATGTCGGTTTGGCGCCAACAATTGACCGCCATGCCGCAGTCACATCTCATTCGGTTGTCTTTGGCCGAGTTGCTCAACAAGCAATCGCTATTTTCAGAAGCTCTAAAAATAACGGACATCGAAAACGCATCAGACGCCTTGTTGATGCAAGCATTGCTTGCCGCCAGGGGGCTTAAAGATCGGAAAGAGCAGAAACTTGCAAAACTCATTGAATCGCGTCTGGCAACGCAGTCACTCAGAAACGAAAGTCTGATTGAACGGCCCAAGCTAATTTATCTCATAGAGTACGACATCGACGCCAAAGCAGGCCTTCAGCTCTCCATTGACAATTGGAAAGTTCAACAAGAGCCGCGCGATGCAGTTTTATTTGTCAAAGCAGCTTTGAAGGCGGCGCAACCACAAGCTGCCGAACCCGTTGCCTCATGGGTTCAACAAACAAACTATGCCGATCCCGAGTTGGCTGCCCAGTTGAAGCTGCTCAATGAGCAACGCAAGCGTTTAGGAACGACAAAATGAAAGCCGTCCATCGCTTTATTTGCTATTGCCTATCGCACCTCAAAACTGGGCTGATGCTGGCATTGTTGTGCATGTTTGGCTTAGCGCAAGCCCACTCCAGTAGCAACAGCTTTCTAACTTTGAGTGCCGATAACACACAGCTAACGCTCAGAGCCGATGTTAATTTGAGGGATGTCGATTTAATTTTCAATTTAGACCAGGACAGAAATGGCCAAGTAACGTGGGCAGAGGTTTTGTCCAAAGAAGTCGAAATTGCAAAATGGCTTGAACAAGGCATCCAGTTGCTGGCGTCAAAACAAGCTTGTCAACTAGGCAGTGCCGACATACAGGCCAGCGAGCACGCGGATGGCTTGTATTTGAGTACGCTTTGGCGCCCCACTTGCATTCAATTGACTGGCGTTAACTCTTTAGACGATTCAACTTTAGAAATGCGCTACAGCTTGATCTTTGCACAAGACAATTTGCATCGCGGTTTGTTGAAGCTGGATTTACCAGAATTGCAAAGCAGTTTTATTTTCAGCCCCGACCAACCGCAAACAATGCTGACCCCCAAAAACAGCTCTGTCCTCCAAGTGTTTGCGCAATACTTTCTAGAGGGCGTTTGGCACATTTGGATTGGCATCGATCACATCCTCTTCTTGCTAAGTCTCTTGGTCTTGGCACCGCTTCAAGCCGCCAAAACCAGAGTGACCCAATGGCAATCAGTCCCTCGCGCTAGCTCAGCTGTCATGGAAGTTTTAACTGTGGTGACGGCCTTTACGGTGGCGCACTCCATCACGCTGGGAGCTTCCATCATGAAATGGTTAGAGCCAGCGCCAAGCTTGATCGAGCCCGCCATTGCCATTTCTGTTGTCATTGTGGCTGTCAACAATTTGCTGGGTTGGTCAGCGGTCAAGCGCTGGCCCTTGGCCTTTGTTTTTGGACTGATTCATGGCTTTGGCTTTGCCAATGTGCTTGTCGATTTAGGCTTGCCCACCAGCGCCTTGGCCTCGGCCTTGGGTGGGTTTAACGTCGGGGTAGAGATGGGACAGCTGGCCATCGTTTGCGTATTTTTACCGCTTGCTTGGGTGCTGCGCAATACAAAGTTTTACCGTTGGGGTGTTGTGGTTTGTGGTTCAATCGCCATCGCTGTTTTTGGTTTTGTATGGACGCTAGAACGCACGGGTCTTATTTAAATTCGCCGGGCCAACACCACTGCACCTGCTGAGCCTGTACCCACCAGCCAGCACCAAGCTCGGACAAAATAATGAGACTCATTGCCAGCCAAACTGGCCGCTTCGTCGCGGTGATGGCGCTCGTCGGCTTGGCATTCTTTCAGCAAAGCCAGTAACTGGGCGTCACCGCCATTCAGTTGAATGTGATCAATTTGCTGCTGGTAATGTTGATCCACAAAAGTTTCAACAGACGCCACCGTGGCATAAGCGGCATGACTGCCAAACACTGCAGGCAGTGCGCCTGTTAACCAGCCTGCAATGCGCCAAGGCACCAACAGCATGCTGCGCTGAGATGCAGGCAGCCATGTTTCAATGGCCGCCAAATGTCTGGCTTCGGTTTCGCCATGGGCTTCAGCAAAAGCCATGAGCGCTTTGTCATTTTTCAATTTGGCAACTTGTCGCATGCCACGATAAATAAAGACCGCACCCAATTCACCCGCGTGATCTGAACGGAGTTCACGTTGAAGGTGAATGGACAATGCTGCGGCGGTCATAAAAAAGTCATATCTTGTAGGAAAATCAAAGCTTCAAAAAGAAGCTCGCTGAAATGTGCTTTATTTTCAAAAACATACAGCCGAGAAGGTCATTGAAACTGTGAAAGAAATCACTCAAGCAAAGCCTCCCGTCATGTCCTTGGTGATTGGCAGTGCACCCGATGCTTTGTTGGCCAAAGATTGGAATTTATCGGCATTCAATTATCGCGTCGCCATCAACAATTCTTGGCAAATTACGCCCGACTGGGACTATCTGGTCTACCCCGAAGATCTCTTGCCAGAACGCTTGCCTAAGACTCCCCTCAAAGCAAATCAGAAGCTGATTGACGCATCCCAATTTGTACCCGAACAAAATAAATTGGGCGGCTTTGTTTATGCAGGCGGCACCATGGCCTTCACGGCAGCCTATTGGACCTTGGGCGCCCTAAAGCCAGACCTCATTGCCTTCATAGGATGCGACATGATTTATGATGCATCAGTGGGCGAAAGCAATCATTTTTATGGACACGGCACATCAGATCCTTTGCGGGCCGACATGACTTTGCAATCGCTAGAGGCCAAGTCGGTGCGCTTCATGGCCATGGCTAATGCTATGAATTGTGCGGTGGTCAATTTGTCTGAATTGCCTGAATCTCGATTGTTGTTTCCCCGAGTGTCAAGACATGAATTGGTGGGTGCTGATATTTGCGAGGGTTTGCTAGCGCAGCAAAACTTAAGACTCAATTCAGTCAAGGTTGCTAAGGCGTTGGCCACAGAAAAAGCCCTTGCATACATGTCTACTTCTGGCAAATACTGGGAACAGTTAGAAAATTTTGACGCTGCAAAATTGAGTCACATTGATGATTTGTGGTTGGCGTCCATGCAGCCTAACTGACTCGATTAAAGCCACTCACCGTATGACCGATTCAATTCCCCTTTTTCCGCTCTCACACGGCGTCTTTCCAGATGGCATGTTGCAACTTCAGATTTTTGAGGTGCGATATTTGGATTTGATGAAGCGTTGCCATCAAAATCAAACACCCTTTGGTGTGGCTTGGATAAGGTCAGGCAAAGAGATTCAAGTGCCAGGCGAGGAACCGTCTCTGCATCAGAACGGCTGCATGGCGCACATTCGTGAGTTTGAACAAGTGCAGCCCAATTTTTTCAGGGTGGTATGCCAAGGGGGCTTGCGTTTTAAACTTGACTCTGTCACCCCAGGTCCATTGGGTGTTTGGCAAGGCCAGGTTAAATACCTGCCGCAAGACCCAGAAGTTGAGTTGCCACCTCATTTGCAAGCGCATGCCGATCGATTGGGCAAAGTGATTTCTTCTGCCCAAAAGCAAGGCGTGATTGACAGACTGCCTATCTATGCGCCCTACCTTTTAGACCAATGCGGATGGTTGGCCAATCGCTACGCAGAAGCCATGCCACTTGAACCTGAAGTGAAG
>JACCDM010785434.1_pt1 | contig 10798 bp, 10 predicted proteins | sample 7445851 | NCBI WGS metagenome assembly JACCDM01 (sample SAMN15323438, study PRJNA562643) | freshwater metagenome | isolation source: river surface water | place: USA:Blue River Watershed | collected 2017-08-16
AATAAAGGCTCGGGATGCACGCTTTCTCCGGCAAATATGGCGTAGTCAAGACCTGCATATACTTGAAGCACTGGGGTATTAAAATGGAAGTCGAGAGAATCTTTACAATGATTGGCATCTTCTACAAGCACGTGGTAGTCGCCGTTTTCAAGTTTGTCGATATGTTGCGCATTCAGGCCTGTATTCCATATGTATTGATAAGGAGCGGTTCCGCCCGCACAACTCAAGGTGATCATGCCATCTTTAGCATAGGAACAAGTGGGAGGGATGGTAACGATAGGACTAGCACTTAATTTAGCAGGTTGTGACACGTTTATCGACGCAGTAGCGGTGCAGCCTAGTGAATCGCTTAAATGAACGGTATAAGCACCTGTGCCAACGGTAATGGAAGCGGTCGTTTGTGCAGGAATGGTATTCCAATTATAATTATATGGCGGAATACCTCCGTTTACATTCGCTTGTAAAATGGCGTCTTTTAAGCCATTACAACTAATGTTCTTTACTTGTTGAACGGATACCAAAGCTTGATTAATACTTACGTTAAAACGCGCGGTATCATACAAGGTATTATTACATCCAAATTGTGCAATGGCGGTAATCGTTTGGGATTGTGTAGGCGTATAAATTAAACTAGCGCCCGTTCCAATTGATTGACCATTTGCATACCAATTGATATTCTGCGATTGAAAGCCGTTCGGTAGAAAGGCGTAGGCATCGCCGTTAGCAGCCCAAGTACTGTTATTTCTTCCCGGCACGACATATGCCATAGTTCCGGTGCTATTGTGAATTCCTTCTGCTGCAATTCCGTTATTCCATGCGCTGCAAATCGGTTTATTAAGCAAATGAATTTCGATAACGTTGCTAGTTTCAAATAATTTAATTTGTGCCGTAGTTGTTACACCACAACCGTTTGCACCAGAGGCATAATGGGGTACTTGATGATAGCTCACTACTAAGCGGCGGTAAGGGGCATTCCCATAAATGGCATAACTGATGCTTCCTCCCCAACGAGGATCAAGATCTTGCCATGGACCCATGATTACATTCTGTGGAACTAGTCCAGATGAATTAGGTAAGGTGAATCCCGCCCAGCTATTTGGTTGATTGGCCGAGAAACTGATCCATCCGTTAGAGCCGATAATAAACTGTTGGTAGCTGTTGCCAAAAAAGCAGAAGTCGAAACCGATATTCAAGGCTCTGGTTTGATCGTCGTCACCAAGGGTCACACTATTCGGAGAAAGGAAAGGGTCGGGATTGAAGCCAATGCCTTGTACCGTATAGGTTTGGGTGGCACTCGGCGCGTTCATCAAATGCGCTTGTAAAGGGATGGAGGAGCCTGCACAAATAGTGGTGTCGTTGTTGACAGAAAGCTCTACCACATTTTGCGCTTTGCTTGAAAGCGTGCAAAGCAAGATTCCAATAAAAATGATAGCACGACGCATATAGATTTATCTAAACTAAAGATACTGATTTTTGTTTTTTTATTTTAGAATACATTTATAGTTAAATTTGGACTTAAATTAATCATTATGCGTCAGTTTGCGGTTGTTTCAGGAGGATCTAGAGGGATTGGTAAGGCGATAGCGAGTGCTTTAGCAGCACGTGGTTTTGGCGTTTGTTTGTTAGCGAAGAATGAAGAAGTCTTGCGTCAGACCTGCACAGAGTTGCAAGCGGCCTATCCACAAGCGGAGCTCATTTACTATGCCTTGAATTTGTCTGACAAAGCGGCTTGCGCTAAGGTGTTTACCGACTTGAGTCAGCAATGGCCTCAGCTAGATGTTTTGGTGAATAATGCGGGTAGTTTTCAGCCGGGGAATTTGATGGATGAGGCGGATGGCTTGTTGGAAGAAATGTTAGGGAGTAATTTGTATTCGGCCTATTATCTAACGCGAGCGATGTTTCCTTTGTTGCAAAAAGGCACGCTTAAAATGATTATTAATATTTGTTCTGCCGCGAGTTTGAACGCATACCCTAGAGGTGGCAGCTACGGGATTGCGAAGTTTGGAATGCTTGGCTTCTCGCGCAATTTACGTTTAGAATTAGCAGAACAAGGGTTTCGTGTAAGTGCTATAATGCCTGGGCCTGTACTCACAGATTCATGGGGCGATATCGATCTTCCAAAGGAGCGCTTCATCATGCCTGAAGACATCGCAAAAGTAGTGATCGCTGGCTTAGAGATGAGTCCACAAGCCTTTCCAGAAGAGATCTTAATGAATCCTATCGCAGGAAAAATCTAAGCAGTTTTGTTTTGTTCATGACGAGCTGCATTCTTCTGATACATCAGTTGAATGAGCATGAATAGTACAAAGAAATAACCGATGCTGAGTGCATTCGCATATTTCGTCTCTAAACGCATCGAATGAATCAAAATGATGATTGCCGCACTGATTATAGACAACATCAAATAGATAAAGGCTACGGTAGAATCTTTAAATCCTAGGAATGCCAAGTGATGTGTGATATGGTCTTTCCCTCCAACGAACGGCGAAGATCCGCGCATAAGGCGGCGAATGGAAACTGTGGTAGTATCAATTAAAGGAATGGCAAAAACTAATAGGGGAGTGGTGAATTGACGGATCTGAAATGCTGGTCCATTCAGATCTCTGAAATTCCAGATAAAGTGGATACTCGCTGCGGATAGGAAAGCGCCTAAAAACTGACTACCGGTATCCCCCATATACATTTTAGAGGGGTGCCAATTGTAAAAGAGAAAGCCAATCAAGGCAGCCACAACCCCAAGACTGGTGATGAAAAAGAAAGGATCTAATTTGCCTTGTAAGTTGGCAAAAAGAAGAATGGCAAGAATGATCACACCTGAGATCGAACTCACGATACCATCCATATTGTCGAGCATATTAATGGAATTCATTACGCCAACCACCCAAAGAATCGTGAACAAATAATTCACTAAGCGAAACGGGGTGACATCAATGATAATTCCTGCACTCAAGAGTATGATTCCGCAAAAGAGCTGCCCAGAAAACTTTAATAAGGGCTTCGTATTATACGCATCATCTGCCAAGCCAATAAGGAAGCCTACTGTAGAACAAAGCAAAATAGCGAGTTGACGCTTATTGATTCCAATTGCTTGCACTTCTGAATCTATTTGTGGATAGATCGCACATAGGGCAAAGGAAAATAGAAATAGAATAAAAAATGAAATCCCTCCAAAGGCAGGTTTGGTAGTACTTGCCCAGCGCACAATTTCTCTTTCTGCACCATTACGCATCCCTAAATTCTTAGAGAAATGCAAAAACAAGCTATTGACAAGAATAGACAAGAAAACGCCTACGATAAAAAGTATGAAGGCGGTAAGGGAAAGGTCTAGGTTGTTAAGATTCATTTGGTTTTGGGTTGGGTGTTTGTCAGGTGAATCTATTTCAAATTTACAAAATTTTATGAAAGCACTTAATCTTGCAAATGCGACCAAGCGATATAGGTCATTAAGCCCACGCCAGTCTCATAAGCATCCGCGCTGATATCGAAGGAAGGGGTATGTACAGGAGCTGTAAAGCGACCGTCAGCACTCGAAGTCCCTAAGCGATAATAGCAAATAGGGATTTCATGACCGAAGAAAGCGAAGTCTTCCGCCGTCATGCGCAAGTCTAATTCTTTCACCTGCTCATTTCCTAAATATTCTTTCGCGATATTTCTGCAATTGCTAGTCACCTTCGGATCGTTCACCAAACAAGGATAGCCTTTAGAAATCTGAATATCCAAACTAGCGCCCATGCCTTCAGCAATTCCTTTGGCAATGTTGATCATATTTTCATGGGCTTTCTTTCTCCATGTTTCATCCATCGTGCGGAAGGTACCAGCGATATGCACTTCGTCAGGAATCACGTTCGTAGCGCCGTTGGCAATGAATTTACCAAACGACAAAACGGAAGGGATAATTGGGTAGGCGTTTCTGCTCACAATCTGTTGCAGGGCAACGATAATATGAGAACCTATCAATACTGGATCAATGACTGTCTGCGGCAAAGCACCATGTCCGCCTTTCCCTTTTACTGTCATGTGAATCTCATCTGCACTGGCCATGTATAAGCCTTCTCTAAAGCCCACTGTGCCTGCAGGGAGGTTAGGGTAGACATGTTGCGCGATTACACATTCCGGACGGGGATTTTCAAGTGCTCCTTCTTTGATTAAAACGGAAGCGCCTCCTGGTTCTTTCTCTTCTCCTGGTTGAATGAATAACTTAATTGTTCCTTCCCATTCTTCTTTGGTGTCATGCAATATTTTTGCGGCGCCAAGTAAACAGGCGGTGTGAACATCATGACCGCAAGCGTGCATCACGCCTTCGTTAACGGAGCAGTAGGCTTCCTGACTTTTTTCTACAATTGGTAAAGCGTCGAGTTCGCAACGGAGACCGATTACTTTCTTCGTTGGATTTTTTCCTTCGATTAAAACGATCAAGCCAGTAGTAGCAATAGGTTTGATATTGCTGATTCCCCAGCTTCGTAAAGTGTCTTCTACAAAGCGAACGGTATTCACTTCTTGAAAAGACAGTTCTGGGTTTTTGTGAATATGTTCACGGATCTGTTTTACCTGCGGTATTACCGCTGCCGTAAGCGATTTAATGCGTTGGATCACGATGCGTAGTTGATTTAGAAGACGATTTTTTCTTATTCGAAGCGCTGCTAGTCGATTTATTATTCGTGGTAGCGGCAGTACTTTCTTTGCTGGCAGAAGGGCTGTTCATAGGCGTTTTTACTGGCTTAGCGACAGGCTTCGTTTGGACGCTATCGCGTGCTATGCTGCTGCTGGATTTCTTCTTTTTTGTACTCGCTTTTTTCGGAACACTTTTTCCAATGGTGTCGGATTTTAGACGTTCGAGAGAATCTTCTCTACGTTTATCTTCAAGACGTAAAAGACGGATTTCATTACGCATCCATTCTGGTCGGTCGTTGACATTGTTATCCGGCTCCACGTTTACAATATCCGGAATAATGAAAGTGCCCTTGATGGTTTCGTTGATTTGCTTTTCTAGTTTATACGCTTCTGCTTTGTTGGTGAAGTCGCCTACACGAAGTTTGAAGTTCGGTTGCTGATAGGTGAGATAAGTAGGGACGTCTGGAAATAAGTTAAGGAAGGCAACTTTAATGCGCAACACTTCTTCTCTATCGGTAGAGGATTTGAGTTGTATACGCCATCCTGGCTGACGGCTTGCGCTTACATTGTTGGAGACAACGTGACGTTTCACTACTTTGTTTACTTCGTCTGGTTGCACTAAGGTGATGCCAGAAGTAGAGGTAGGCTGTGCCAGTACTTGAAAGAAAAAAGTACAGCAGATCAAGCAAGCGTAAAATAATTTCGTTTTCATCGTTCCCTACAAAAATACGAAACGAGACGGGTCTTGCTTAAAAAAACAAACCCGACTGTTGTGAATAACAATCGGGTTTGTGTGGTATAACAAACAGTCGAGGACTGTTGTGCTTAGTAATCCATACCCATTCCACCGCCAGGCATTGCCGGAGCAGCAGGCTTAGGTTCAGGTTTTTCAACGATCGTGCATTCTGTTGTCAACAACATACCTGCTACCGAAGACGCGTTCTCAAGGGCAACACGACTTACTTTCGTAGGGTCGATAACACCTGTGCTTAACAAGTTTTCGAAGTTTTCTGTACGTGCGTTGAAACCGTAGTCTTTTTTGCCTTCACGAACTTTCATCACGATGACAGAACCTTCTAAACCAGCGTTAGCAACGATAGTACGTAATGGTTCTTCGATGGCACGACGAACGATTTCGATACCTGTTTGCTCGTCTTCGTTAGTTCCTTTCAAAGCGTCCAAAACCGCTTGTGCACGAATGTAAGCGACACCGCCTCCTGGCACAATGCCTTCCTCAACGGCAGCACGCGTTGCGTGTAATGCATCGTCGACACGGTCTTTCTTCTCTCTCATTTCAACTTCCGTAGCAGCTCCTACGTAAAGAACAGCCACACCGCCAGACAATTTCGCTAAACGCTCTTGTAACTTCTCGCGATCGTAGTCAGAGGTAGTATTTTCGATTTGTGCTTTGATTTGTGCAACACGAGCAGCGATATCTGCTTTTTTGCCAGAACCGTTTACAACAGTTGTATTGTCTTTGTCAACGATGATCTTTTCTGCTTTACCTAAGAAAGTCAAGTCAGCATTCTCTAATTTGAAACCACGCTCTTCGCTGATCACGGTACCGCCTGTTAATACTGCGATATCTTCCAACATCTCTTTACGACGATCTCCGAAACCAGGTGCTTTTACCGCACAGATTTTCAAGGTACCACGCATTTTATTCACCACCAAGGTTGCCAAAGCTTCCCCATCTACGTCTTCTGCGATGATTAATAAAGGACGACCTGTTTGTACAGATTTCTCCAATACAGGTAATAAATCCTTCATGTTAGAAATCTTCTTGTCGTAGATTAATACTAATGGATTTTCTAATTCAGCTTCCATTTTCTCGCTATTCGTAACGAAGTAAGCTGACAAATAACCACGGTCGAATTGCATACCTTCCACCACTTCAACAGTTGTTTCGGTTCCTTTCGCTTCTTCAACGGTGATCACCCCTTCTTTCTTCACTTTCGCCATTGCTTCAGCGATCAATTTACCAATCGTATGGTCGTTGTTAGCAGAGATCGTAGCTACTGATTCGATCATGCTATTATCTTCACCTACTTTCTTCGACATCTTCTTCAATTCTTCTACAACAGCCTTCACTGCCATATCCATACCGCGTTTCAAATCCATTGGATTTGCACCTGCAGCTACGTTTTTCAAACCTTGTGTGATAAGTGCTTGCGCCAAAACTGTAGCGGTAGTTGTACCGTCACCTGCTGAGTCGTTGGTTTTAGAAGCCACTTCTTTCACCATTTGTGCACCCATGTTTTCTAATGGATCGCTTAATTCGATTTCTTTAGCGACAGATACACCATCTTTCGTTACTGACGGAGCACCGAACTTACGTTCGATAACTACGTTACGTCCTTTAGGACCAAGGGTTACTTTAACGGCATTTGCCAATTGGTCAACGCCACGTTTCAAGCCTTCTCTAGAATCGACATTGAAAGTTATAATTTTAGCCATAATGATACTTTTAGTTTAGAGATTAAACAATTGCAAAAATGTCAGACTCGCGCATGATCAAATAGTCAGCGCCTTCGATAGACAATTCAGTTCCAGCGTATTTACCATACAAAACGGTATCACCCACTTTCACAGTCATTGGCTCATCTTTCTTTCCTGTACCTACAGCAACGACAGTGCCTTTCATTGGCTTTTCTTTCGCTGTATCAGGAATGATAATTCCAGAAGCAGTTTTTTCTTCGGCCGGTGCTGGTTGTACAAGCACTCGGTCAGCAAGCGGAGTTACTTTAACTTTTCCCATTGTTTGATTTATGTTTTTTAATGTTTAAAAATTGATTAGCCACCTTTGATGACGGCGTTACATCTTAGCGAAGAGTGTGCCAACACAAAAAATGCGACAAAATTGCCAAAAGCGGGCGCAATTTACGTTTTCTGCGCGACAAAATTTCTTATTTTCGCGTATGCGTCGGTTATTCTTGCTTATATCGGTCTGTCTTTTATGTCTGTTTTCCGCCTGTCATCGACATAATCCTTATAAGGGATTGAGTCGTTATGATCGGCAGAAGATGAAAATGGTTCATAAGTTCAATAAAAAGGTAGCAGAAGACAATGCTTGTCCTGCTAAGAAGGCTTATATGAATCCTTATGAGCAAGACCAGGCAGCGATGGACAAGCGCGCTAAAAAAGCAAAGAAGAAAAAATGGCATTGGTTTCGTCGTACCTAAAACGCATCCCTCGATGGGTGCAGTGGGCGTATCCTTCTCTCATTTGGCGAGTGGAAGGCGCTTCGAAGGAGGTCTTCCTGACCTTCGATGACGGTCCGCATCCTGTCGTAACGCGTTTTGTGTTGGACTGTTTGGCGGAGTATAATGCAAAGGCTACCTTCTTTTGTGTGGGGGAGCAGATTGAAAGGCATCCTGCTATTTTTGAAGAAATAAAGGCTGCCGGTCATGTGGTGGCGAACCATACGTTTCATCATGTGAATGGCTGGGAAACGCCTACGGATGAGTATTTGAAGGAGTTTGAAGCAACGGAGCGTCTGACGAAGACGAAATTATTTCGACCTCCTTATGGAAAAATAACGCCTTCGCAACGAAAGCGTATTGGACAGGAAAGTAAAATTGTCATCTACAATAAGCTCTCTGCCGATTTTGATAAAAATATTTCTGCGGAGCAATGTCTGCAGAATGTAATTGGGAAGGGACTTGTGGCCGGGGATATCGTTCTTTTTCACGACAGTTTGAAAGCAGAAGACCGTCTTCGTTATGCACTTCCGAAAACCTTATCTTATATTTATAATCAGGGCTTAACAGTCGCCCCTTTGCGCTATGAACTATTCTCTTAAATCAATCGCCTGCAGCGTTTTTATAATGTTTTTCACGGGTATGAGCTTTGCCCAGTCTACTACGGAAGTATGGCGCGGCGCGACCATTCATATCGGCGATGGACAAACGGTGATTAATAATGGTTTTGTTACGATTTCGAACGGCAAAATCATTGCGGTAGGGACTTGTGATACCTTGAAGGTGGATGCAAGATCGAAAGTTCTCGACTTTAAAGGGAAGCATGTTTATCCGGCTTTGATTGCGTGTAATACGAATATCGGTTTGCAAGAGATTGAGTTGGCACGTCCAACGCGTGATGAGCAAGAGGTGGGTGAGTTGAACCCGAATGTACGTTCCTTGATTGCTTATAATACGGATTCTAAAATCGGACCTACCTTAAGAACGAATGGGGTGTTGATGGTACAGACGGTGCCTGACGGAGGCTTGGTTTGTGGGCAGTCGTCGATTTTTAAATTAGACGCTTGGAATTGGGAGGATGCGGCGTATCGCATGGATGATGGTTTGCATATTCACTGGCCGAGTATGGAATTAGCTCGCTTGCCAGAAGGTAGTAACGAAGACCCGAACAAAGGATGGACAGAGGCTTTGCGGACTTTGACTGTTTTGTTTGAAGATGCAAAAGCCTATGGTAAAAATCCAAGTCCTGTTAATCTGAAACTCGCGGCGATGCAAAAAGCATTAAAGCGCGAACAGAAAGTGTATATTCATTTGCATAGTGCCAAAGAGATTTTAGCGGCAACGGAGTTTATCGCGAAATACAATCTGGATGCGGTATTGGTGGACGCGGAGGAGGCTTATTTGTTAGCGACTGTCTTGGCAGAAAAAAAGATTCCGGTTATTATTTCATCGACACATAATCTTCCGGCTCGTACGGATGAGGACATTCAGCAACCGTATAAGACGCCTGGGCAGTTGTATAAGGCGGGTGTTTTAGTGGCGATTCAACATAAAAACTGGAGTGGCAACCAGCGTAATCTAGCTTTTGCGGCGGGTACGGCGGCGGCCTATGGGTTGACAGCGGAACAGGCTTTGCAGTGTATCACTCTGAATGCGGCAAAGGTGATGGGCATCGATCAAACGACTGGAAGTATTGCGTTAGGGAAGGATGCCAATTTGATTGTCAGTGAAGGCGATGTTTTGGATATGAAGAGCTCTATTATAAGCTATGCTTGTTTGAAAGGGCAAGCGGTTCAGTTGCGCAATGGGCAGACAGAATTGTATGAAAAATATCTCAAGCACTATGAAGAGCTTGGCGTGCCGAAGCACTAATTAATTGGCTCTATAAGGCACTGTAAGGGTGAAGGCAGGAATATCTGCTACAAACAAATGTTCGTCGATGGTACGGATCATGGTATAATACCCACTCATTTTACCAACTTCTTGCGACATGGGGCAGAAGGAGCTATAGGTATAGGTTTCTCCTGGGAGGATGATGGGTTGCTGACCCACAACGCCCATTCCTTCTACTTCTCTTTTCTGTCCGTCACCATCCACGATAAACCAGTGGCGGCGTAGTAGTTGCATGGCTTCAGCTGCATGGTTGGTGATGCTGATGACATAGGAGAAAATGTAAGGACCGTTTTGAATGCGATTACGTTCGCCTTCATATTGTGTCTTTACGGAAATTTCCACTAAATCTGTTTTTGCTGAATGCATGATGCGAAAATAGGGGAAAAAGAGAAATTAAGAATTAAAAATTAAGAATTAAAAATTGGAGAAAGGAGAAAGGGGAAAGGGGAAATGAATGATGAATGATTTATGATGAATGATTGGAGGGAAGAAGAGAAATTAAAAATTAAGAATTAAGAATTAAAAATTAGGGGAGGTTATTCCGAAGTACCGTAGCTTCGGGACGGGAGTGAAAAGTTAAAGGGTAAAGGGTAAAGGGGAAATGAATGATTAATGATTAATGATGAATAACTAGGGGAAAAGTGAAAGAACAGTTAGAAATTGAGAATTAAGAATTAAAAATTGGGAATTCGGTAGGGCGGAATATTGAAAGGGATTAGGTCTGGAAGGAAAGATGTCGCTTATTTGGATGAAAGTCTCAAAAATAGGTCGAAAGTCGTCGACTTTAAATTTAGGAGGGAGTGATTTTTAGAATGCAATCTAGGAAAGGGTTTTCGGCTTTTGTTTTAAAAGTCAGATCGAAAGTCGTCGACTTTAGATGTTGTAAAAGTCTCAAAAACAGACTGCAAGACTTTCGCTTCCAATCGGTGGTCCATAACAATCTTAAACCATGAATTTGGATCGCGATTCTCGATACACAATTCGCAATTCTCGATACGCGATATGCAGTACCCAATCTTGGAGAAATTCAAGCCTTCTCACCTTATTCCTCCTTTAAGAACAAGTTCTTCGAGCCCTTCGAATTTACTTCACCA
>JACCDM010618927.1_pt1 | contig 10795 bp, 11 predicted proteins | sample 7445851 | NCBI WGS metagenome assembly JACCDM01 (sample SAMN15323438, study PRJNA562643) | freshwater metagenome | isolation source: river surface water | place: USA:Blue River Watershed | collected 2017-08-16
GAAGCCATCCTAGGATGGCTTCAAAGATCGTTGGTGAAAGATAGGCAAATGTATTATGGACTCTCACTTTACTAGTCTGTACTTTAGTTTGCAAAGCAGTGCTGAAGAGGCTTTAATAAGCCAACTCCACAGCTGCTTTTAACTGACTTGGGCTGCTATACAAATATGCAGCAGTAGTGCTGATGCTGCGATGACCAGCAAGCGTTTTCAAAATGTGTATCGCAGTACCTTTGTTGGCAAGGTTTGTTAAGAACGTTCTACGGCCGCTGTGACTGCTGGCACCTTCAAGTCCAGCTCCTTCGTAGAGCAGGGCAAAAGTTTGAGCCAAGCTGTTAGCGTTGAAGCCAGCCCTGATGCTCTTTTGGCTTGCAAAGAATGGATAGCTGCGATCCACGCATTTGGCTTGCTGTGCGTAGACCTGCAATTCTGCTTTTAACTTGGCACTGACAAACACAGTACGAGCATGACGGCCTTTGGTCATGTCGGGCAGCAAGCGTATTTCATCTTTGATTTCGCCATCTGTGGTCGTGACATCGCTCCAGCGTAGGCAAGCTACTTCGCCAATCCGTAAACCTGCCCAGTGTGTGAGCAGCATCATTGATCTGTTGCGAGCTGCGTACTTGCGTGTATTGATGTGCGTTAGCAAGCGCTCAATTTCAGTAGTTGTCAGTGTCTTTGCTTGTGCCATGGTGTTATCTCCTAAATCATGTGTTTGCGTTAATTGCATTATGTTTTCATATATTTATCTGGACAACCTGAGTCCTGCCAAAGTGATGGGTTTCTCTGCATGAGCAGGGCGAAATGAACTGGCTGTGGATAACTTTTTAGTGGTTTTTTTCTTCAATAATTTCAACGCTCAAACCTCGGAATCTATTAAAAGTTAGATTTCTCGTGATTTTTCTTGGATAACTCTCGCGCTCTGTGGATAACTCGCGCAGATTGCATAGCAAGCCCTACAAGCGCTGATCTGGGTTCTCAGCATTCAAAGTATTCGGGCTCTGAAGTCGACGTGCTGTAGGGCGTTTTAGCGCGACGATTTTGTAGATAGCGACTGAAATTTATGTATATTTGGAAAAGTGATTTGCTGCGGTTGATGACGGTCACACCGACAACCTCAAAATTTTCGATTTCGAGCGCACCATAGCCGTAGCGCATTGGCAGATTTCGAGGCACAAGGTGTAGACCTGGCGATAATGTGAATTGCTATAGCTAACGGGCATGAACTAACGGCTTCCGCACTTATGATTGCCCCCTTACATAACGGATGCCCGCCGATTGCTTTTCTTCAATCGAGCGAACCAAAGGAAACAAATAATGCCAACGGAACAATTGAAGGTGCGCAAAGTTAACACTTCATTGAAGCCCGGCAACCATAGTTTCTATGACACGAAGAAGTTGAGCCTGCACCGATGACCGATGCATACCTGGGCCAAGTTTTAGCTGAGTACGCCGTTGACACCGGGCCCTATTCATCGGCCAGGCAAGTCCAAGCTCAGATCGCTCCAATTGTGAAGCGTTGGGGCGGCCAGTTCTTGATGCACATAGAGCCGAGCGGGTCCTTCGCTAAGGGTACGGCGGTAAGAACTGGCACCGACATTGATCTCTTCATCTCTCTGTCGTCCGACACTCCAGATACGCTCGCCCAGATCTACAGCTCACTCTTCATGGCGCTGACACAAGCAGGTTATCAACCCAAGCGTCAGAACGTGTCGCTAAACATTCGCGTTGGCGCCTACGATGTCGATATGGTTCCAGCCAAGCGGCATTCGCAGTACGGTGGTGACCACAGTCTCTACAGCAACAGATCGGACAGTTGGCTGCAAACAAATGTCGGCAAGCAAATCGCACAAGTAAGGGGATCGGGCCGCGTTGATGAGATTCGCCTCCTCAAGATTTGGCGAAATCGACGCGGCCTTGACTTTCCATCCTTCTATCTTGAATTGGCAATAATACGAGCCCTGAGTGGCGCGCGCCGGGGAAATCTCGCTTCAAACATTGTGACCGCTCTTGAGTTCTTGCGTGACCAGCTAGTAAACGCGCGTATCATTGATCCGGCGAATACCAACAACGTCATCTCGGACACGCTTGATGCAGCAGGCAAGCGATTGGTAAGCGCGGCAGCTAGAGCAGCTCTGCAAAGTAACTGGGGAAATGAATTCGCATGAGTGACTGGTCTCTGCCGACTTTGCTTGGCTCCCTTCATGACTCCATCCAGGACGACCTCAGGCGGGCACGTCAAGCTCTGGCTCATCCGACTGAAAAAGGGGATGCAAGCGAAAGCGTATGGATTGACGTGTTCAACAAGCATCTACCCCGCCGGTACGAAGCACGCAAGGCGCATGTTGTTGATGCCCATGGAGCTTTCAGCGATCAGATTGATGTAGTAATTCATGACCGCCAATATTCACCGCTGGTCTTCACGTTCAAAGACAGCTTTGTTGTTCCGTCTGAAAGCGTCTATGCCGTTTTCGAGGCAAAACAGGATATGACTGCAGAGCACATCGCTTACGCGCAGCGCAAGGCGGCGTCAGTACGGAAATTACACCGCACGAGCGTGCCGGTGCCCACGGTCGATGGTCTGAAGGCTGCTAAGGAGCCGGGCCCTATATTGGCTGGGCTGCTGACGTTAAGTTGCCCTTGGACTCCCACCTTCGGTGGAACTATGCAGCAGCATCTTAGAGGCGATCTAGCTGCTGGTCGCCTCGACCTTGGCTGTGTCGCCGACGCAGGCTTTTTTTCGTTCGATGTTGGCAACCAATCTCATCAACTGCAGTCTGCTTCGAGTGCCGCGACGCGGTTCGTCTTCGAGCTGATCGCGCGGCTTCAGGAACTAGCGACCGTTCCAATGCTTGACATCCGGGCATACGCAAAGCACATCCCTTGATTGGATTGAGCGCTTTCCCAGGTCTACGCTTTAGCGCGTCGCGGTCAGCGTCTGCTTTGCTAACCTAGACGGACACTCTCCCGGTCCACCTCGATTGGCTCAGATCAGCCTAATGCAGACACTTTGTTCTGAGTTGGTACCCGTCCAAGTTATCGGGTTACCAAATGTCGGTTGTGCATATGCTTGTCTGAAAACAAACTGTAGTCAGAATGAAAGGACTACAGATGAAAAACTTCGATGCAACCCGTCTTTCGCAATTTATCGGCACAACTGGCTATTACCGAATCAGCAGTAGACACTTGCTAACAGATGGCGCCAAGTACTTGGCAGAAGAGGCCGAGTGTTTTTGGATGATGGATGCGATTGCCAGTCACCTAAGTGAGATTGGTACTGAGGACTGGTTTGTCCAAGTACGAATGACTGTCGATGGCAACAGGGCAACGATGATCTACGAGGACGGTAACGGTAAAGAGCACGCACGACAGGAAATCCCATTTACAGACTTCCCATTGGATCAAATAACAATATATGCATGCTGGGATACTGAGCACTGGGTGATTATGATGCCCAGCGAATATTAGAAAATTCTGTACAAAACTACTGCTGCCATATAAGCTTTGTAGTAATAAAACATGAGATCTTTTCTATTTGAATTTGATAAATTTCGAAATTAAAAAATTTAATGAATACTACAACTGAACTATTCAGACAACTATCGCGACAACATATCTTGCATGCCATTACTCAATTAGATAATGGTGCGCAAAGCAAATTTTCTGACTCAATTAAGTTTGATGTGGTGTTTCAGGGTAGGCGTTATCCACCCAAAGAAGTTGCAGGCTTAGCACTTGAGATCCTTGCTAATAAAGAATTTGAACCTTCAGATTTTTCAGGGGGCGAGTCATCTGCAAGTTTTCGTGCCTTGCAAAGGTGTGGCTTTACTATTGTTCCAAAAAAATCTATTGCAACAAATAGCTTAACCAACGTAGTAAACGAGATTCTGGATTTGCAACGAAACTATTCGTCAACAAACACACCAGAAATGCAGCGAAGAGGCGTCCTAATTCGTGATGCACTGCCTGAAATAATTCAAGATAAATTTGAGACTCTAGAGCCGATATTTTCAGCTGCTAATTTTCAACTAGCCATAGAAGGCTCTGATGGTAAAGGCAGAAAAAATGCCTCTCCTTGGGTTCGAATATATGACCCATCAATGTCACCGTCTGCAACTTTGGGTTGGTATGTTGTACTGCATTTTTCAAGAGAAGGAAATCAATCATTTCTTGCGTTAGGTTGCGGCGCAACTAATTTTAAAGATGGGAGCTTAATTAAAGTCCCACCTCAAGAACTTGAAGCGCAAGTAGCTTGGGCGAGAAAGACGCTGACAAAAGGTGGTATTGACATTGCACCGTATCTTGAGGAAATGAATTTAGAAGGCAATGCGCTCTCTGGACATTTCGAAAAAGCATGTGCACTTGTAAAAAAATATCCTAGAACTGATTTTGATGAAAACGATTTTTGGAGAATCCTGAAGATATTTTGCTCTCACCTGACGGTACTGTACGAGCAGGAAAGACTTGGAAAATCTCCTGCAATAGACCAACCAGATTTGATGGCCGCACGTGATCTTTTTGAAGAAATTGCAAAACCTAGAAAGAGGTCAGGTACTGGTCAAGGACGTGGCCTATCACATCAAGAACGCCAAGCTATAGAGCTAAGAGCTATGAGCGTAGCAAAAGCAGAATTAGAAAATATGGGATTCACAGAAGTTACTGATAAATCACGGACTGAGTCTTACGACTTCGCTGCAAAAAAAGATGGAATTGATTGGCTTGTAGAAGTCAAAGGGACTACTAGTTTTGAAGGGAATAGTTTCCTTCTAACAGCAGCTGAATTAAAACTACATAAAGCAAACCATGGGAAAACAATACTTGCTGTAGTTTCTGACATTGATCTAAATAGAGCCTCAGATGAGCCACAAGCTTCGGGCGGGCGAATTGAAACTTATATACCTTGGGACATATCTATTTGGGAATTTGAGCCCATAAGCTACCAAGCTAAAAAATTATTGAAAATTAGTTAGTTGCAACAATTATTTTTTTATTTCTGAATTGAGAAATTTACATTCCCATGGAATTTGAGCGGCTAGATTTTTAAGTTGTTTCTTTGTCGCTGATTTGCTATCAGACTCTGAGTTTATAAAAGCATAGCAAATTGAATAGTCACCATTCGCTGCATCCTTGCAGACGGAATAGTATTGGCCAACTTCATCATCCGTACTGTTAAATGAATTCACAAGCAAAACATGAGGATCTAAAGTTGCAAACTTTTCCGTAAGGTAATCTTGGAAACTGTCTGGGGTAGATGAGCCACTTATGAAAACAAATTCATTCGCGCCAATGACATCTGTATGCAAATATTTTGTTACTAAATCAGCCCCAGATTTTTGAAAATCAGCATAATTCTCGCCATAAAAAACTGATGAAATGAAATGCTTAGAGTAGGTTGCAGGATTTAAATTTTTGTACTCATCAGATTTTTCAACAATTTTCAAAACGACAGAATTCACTGCGTCGTTTCCATGAATTTCAATGTAGTTAAACGTTTGGCTCATTTTGTTATCTCCTAAAAAGAATTAAATTTCAAGTGCAGGAAAAATAGCTTCAACATCTTTAGTTATTATCGCAAACTCTTCTTTGAGCCCATTGCCGTGGTAGAGCTTTAGCAACTCTTGGTTGCTTACATTTCCATTGGCGATAAAATCTTTGAGTATCTTTTGTGTAAATCCAACTAGCAACGCGTGCTTGCGAATTGAAGTTGCAATCTTCTTTAAATTAGAGTGATTTTCCTTGAGAAGCTTTTCAGTTTCTAAGATGGATGAAAGATCTTTTGACATTCTTCCAAGAAGACTTTCAAAAATATTCTGGTCAACTACTTTGAGCGTGCTCATCAACATGCTGCGTGCCAAATCAAGCGCAATAAATAAGTTTGAGTAGTCTTGTCGTACGTCGTCAATGATGACAACAAAACCGACGCTTGGAATCCAGGCGATACCGTTAACCATGTTTTTCAGTCCATCTGATGAACGGCTTTGATCAAAAACAATCACCGCTAGCTGAGCCTCACGATTTGCCATAGACTCAATCATTTGACTTATAGCGGTATCACGTGGACGACCAAGACTGTCTGTTCCATCAAATTCACCAAGTGCTAGAGACTGATCAAACTTAACTTCAACAGCAATCTTCTTTTTGTCATCACCATTGACTTTAAGAACAATGTCACCAGTTTTGTTGCGTGGGATTGCTCCAACAGAAGCGCCAGTCATGACAACGTCATCATCAGAAAATCCAGCACGCTCAAGGTAATTCTGTATTTCTTTATAGATTTCTGGTTCGGCACTTGTGCCAGATTCAGTAGTCTTTTCCTTGGCTTTTACGTTACGTTCGTAAATCAACTTGAGTGATTCAAGTTGAGTTCCCAGTTCACCTTCAGTTCTTGAAAGGAAAGCAGCAAAACGATCTTCCATTAAAGCAATAACTCCAATTTGAAGTGCTCGCTTGAATTCGTCGTCGCGTTGTTTTTCTGGTAAATCGTCAAAGTACTTAAAGATTAAAGTGTGTTCAATTGAGCACTCTGCAATATTTACATTTTTTGTTTGCTGATCAAGTTTGATAATTGCCATTGTTATGTCTTTATATATATCTGCCTATGAGTGGCATTTAGGTTTTCTAGATGTTGTGAAGGTAATTTAGGCAGCCGGAAACTCACCTAACTCAACACCCTTGATGATCTTCTGTGCCTCTTTGACGTATCGAAGCACTGTGGCGTTAAGTCTGTTGCGAGCTTCATAGCGTGCATGCTTATCTGAAGACTTGGCATCCTTTACTGATAGTCGATTTAGACCAACCTTTACGCCAATTTCCCAAAGGTAAAGCTTTTCTTCTGGGTTAACCTTTCCCATGTGCCAAAGGTCGTAAACAGCCAGCGCAGTCTTTAGATTCTGTGCTGTGTAGTTTCTAGCTAATGGATAAAGGGCTGAACTATCCGCATCTCTCAAAGCTTTTCTTCCGCGACGCGACTGAATATGGGAATCTAGCAATTTGGAAACGCCTGCTTTGATCAATCTTTTGTTCATGTTTAATGGGATAGAAATTACCAAGGCTCGCTCAGCCGTCCAATCAGGATGCCACTCAGCGGCGTCTTTAAGCTGACCAAATTTGACCGCTTGACGCTGTTCTGCAAAAAGCTCAGCACCATGATCACCCGTAGTCCACCATTTGCGAAAGTCATCTTCCCTGACATCTCCAAAGTCAGCATATATCTTGGCAAGTGGACCTTTCCCGCCTTTCTCGCAGCACTTTATGTAGGCTTCAGATCGTCTCAGATAAGCCCACCACCAGTAGTAGGGGCTGCGTTCCTGCTCCTTTATGGGAAGCGGAGCCGTTTTACGTCCAAACAATGGATGTGGTGCAAGGAAGTGGACTTTCATATTCTTAACAAGTAATTCGAATGAATGAATTGAAGAATATCAGAAAAAGATGAATTCGAACATACTCAATATCAAGGAGCAGATATGGAGTTGATCATGACGATACCGGTTTCATTTAGCCTCTGCCCGTCATCTTTGGCCACGATGGTTCCTGGATTTACTATATGTGTGTTACTTTTTTGAAATCCAATAAAACCAGCTAAATACAACGGAAAACAATGATTTTTAGACTACTACCATGATTAAGCTAACCATAAACCCTAAGGTCTTAATTGGTTTGCAGGAGGCGTTTCCTTCGCCAGTTAAATCCGCTGCCCGTGCACTTGCTAAATATCTTGCCGTTTTAGAGGGCCTGATTTTTGATGCTATTCAGCGCGGAATAACGCCTGAGCAGCGAAAGCTCAAATTGTTTTCCATACCGTTGCATGAACTTGCCAATCGGGGTGGGCGCATTGGCTCTGAAAAGACAAGAATGCATAAATGGCTTAAGGACAATAATTTGGAAATAGTAGAAACAGTAGTGAAAGGCAATAAATTCACAGGCGAATACTCATTGGTAAAACTCAGCAAGCTGGCAGTAGTCAGTGGTCAAGTAACGCTTAGTTCTAGGCAGCTTGATGCAGTTACATCTGACAAAGAACTTGATAGATATTTGACTGGAAATGAAGAGGATAACCTTGCAATTTTTAATCATCTATACCCAGACATCAACCCAACACAGCTGTTGGATACTGTGTCAGGTGAGTTTGACTTTGTACCTGTCGATATTGGCTCAGTTAAAGCCTTCATAGTCTGGTTATCAGCCAAGGCTGACTCAAGCTCACACGACAAGCGAGCGCAGTCTCTAATCCATGCAAAAACAATTCTCGCAGTAGCAAGTGTTATTGGTGGCTTTTATCCTCAGAGACGCAAGCTGAGTCCATTTGGTCGTGTTTACTACGAAGGTGTGAGTGTTCAAAACGTACACAAGGAACTACGTAGGGCCATGTTGGGTAATTGCTGGGAATACGACATGCGAAGCAGCGTGGTCAGTTGGAAAATGGGGTTTGCCAAAGGTTTAATTTTTGATGCGAAGTTGCAAAAAGATGTTCGCACGCAGTTTCCAGCAACCACACTATATCTAGAAGATAAATCTGACTTTATGAGTACAGTTCGCTATTTCACCTTTGAAGGTAATACAACTCTTACGCATGAGTTTCAATTAAGTTTAATTAAGAAAGCACTCACAGCTATAAGTTTTGGAGCTAAAAATTCAGGTTCAGGATGGATTGATAGTTTGGGCATAAGGAGGAATCCAGCACTTGTAGATATCCTGATGAATAAAGTTGAGCGTCAAAATTTTATTTCAGATCCTACTGTCAAGGCATTTATTGCTGAGCAACATGAGTTGGATGAGTACATTTTTTCAGTTGCAAAGAGAAAATTACCAGAGCTTATGAACTTTGAATTTCTAAAAACTACAAGTGGAAGACTTAGTAAGTCGAAAGTCCTTTCCTACCTTTATCAGCACGCCGAAACAAATGCTATGGATATGATTTGTACGATGGCATCAAATCAAGGAAAGCATCCAATTGCACGAGTTCATGATGCAGTTTTTTTTAAGCATCGGCTTGGCTCAGACCTGAAGCATGAGATAGAGCTTGATTTGCAGGAGTCAACATGCAATAACTATTGGCATCTTACTGCTAAGCAACTAAGTCGCTACACACCTGTGTCTCTAGATGCGATTAAAGAGGAAGGTGAGCACAAGCAAAGAATGAAATTAGAGGAACTAATGGCATTTGAAATTTTCAAAAAAACTGTAATGTAGATGGCTTCAATAAATTACACCCAACTATTTGAGCAATGCCTTTCAGTCGTCATTTGATTGATCACTAAAACTATGAAAAAACGTCTGAAAACTAGCCAATTCTGATGGTTTTATTGAAAACCCATTAGCTAAAGTTCATTGTCGGTTAGATTAAAACTGGTGGGGGTCGAGATCTCAAGAGGGCTTGAAAACTGTGCAGCAAATTTTTAGTGATTTGCTTTGAAAAGTTGGGTTTGAGCACGCTTAACTTTTTGCTTATTTTGCTCTGCTTTTAGTAATTTATCTACATTGCCTTTTTGTAGTTTTAGGGCAGCAATTCTTGCTTTATCGGGGGGTAAAGGTTTGATCGTTTCAGATTCACTAACTTGAATTGGATCATTTCCTATGCTGTTCATTCCGTAAGCATATTGCACGAGCAAGCGGGCATGAATTGTACTTTCAGCATGAATGTGAGTTCTAACAATTTGTCCGTGAATTCGTATGTGTGCTAAGTAAGTTTTCATGATTTTTTGTGGTTTTTAAACAAGACGCAATATTTATTAACTTTCAGGTGAGTAAAAAAATGATCTAATTTATGAAATTAGCAAAGTAATTTGGGAGTCGAAATATGAGTGAAATTAATGGTTCTCCATCTGCAGTTGCGTTGATTCAAAAACTCAAATCAAGTGGGCATTTAGTAGATGTATATGATTTCCATCGTGTGAGCACTGAGAAATCTGAAGACTTACTCTTTTCGGCTTCAGATATGGAGGGATTCGACGAAGACTTTGGTTTGAATTACCGAAATCATTTACTCGCAATTTTTGTAGATGAAGAATTCGATACAAAGGAATTGATCAATCTTTACCCTCCTTTTGCGCTTCACTTTAGTTCTAATTCTTTTGCTCCGCATCTGATTTTCATTAATCTTTATACGCGTTCAGCATTAGTAGTTAAGTTGATTGGCCGAGGGCTTATAAGTTCACATTTGCTTCCGGATGAAAATGCAGATTTAGATAAGTTTCAAGAACTGGACCATGCTGGTGTTATCTACTGTCTAACAGATTCATTTAAAAATATTGCAGAAGCAGACTACAACATGGTCTATACAGAAATTGATGAAGGGCACATACAGCAAGCAGATTCCGAAGGTCCAGACGCAGATGGCATGTATTTGGTTGGATCTCATGGAGACGATCAAGAGGGGATTACTGCATCTGAACTTGCTTCAGCAAAAGCTGAACTTGAGCAAAGAAACATTCTTATCGATGATGGACTTTATGAATTCCGTAGAATTTTCCCTTTGCGTAAAATTGAGTTTGAAAATTTCGCGAAAAATTATTAAGGTTAATTCCCCATCTGGTAATTGGTTGCGTGCATCCACATTTGCTTCCACACCTCTGTGCAGCGCTTGTAACCTATTGATTCGTAATTGGTTTTATTTATTGAAGCTGCTCATAATCCTTTGGTCCCAGGTTCAAGTCCTGGTGGGCCCACCAATTCATAAAGGTACATGCTGGATTCATCGTTGACAGTTGTACTGGTCACTTTGTTAGCACCTTTTTTTTAGTTGCAAAAGTAGATGTAGTCGTCAAGACTTCAAAAAAAACGCACTACAATACAAACACAA
>JACCDM010214007.1_pt1 | contig 10790 bp, 15 predicted proteins | sample 7445851 | NCBI WGS metagenome assembly JACCDM01 (sample SAMN15323438, study PRJNA562643) | freshwater metagenome | isolation source: river surface water | place: USA:Blue River Watershed | collected 2017-08-16
AGCAACAGAGTCATATGCCATTTATAAGGTAGAAGTAGCTGGTGTAATCTACGGCAAGAATGGCGTTCATTTTCCGTCTTGACTCACTTGTTATTAAGTTTATATATTTCGTCATTAATGTCACTAGTGCTAATATGCCATGACTTGTTGTATATTACTATCTGGCCATCTACAGTTTGAAATCTTACGTCATAATTATATAACACCGCTGCTATCACTGATAAGCATTCACTTTTTGATCCATGTATTTTGACACTTTTGATATGATCTTTTGCATTATCGATGGTGTCATTCTTGCTGAAGATTATACTCTTGATAACAATGACTGGTATGTATGCTGGGATAAACAATATCATCCATTTGACTACCATGAATGCTGCATACGTCACAGCAGGAATGACTGTCCAGCACACCCATCCTGTCGATAACACTTCTAAATCGTATTGATAAAATTCACATAGAATTTCGAATATTTTTACCATAAGTGTTTCCGTATATTCTTTATCAACGAAAAATCTGGTCTGACTTCGTGTTTATCTAACCACCATGATATGACTTTTCGTATTTCAGTTGTTAATTCATCAAGAGCAGCATCGTCACAATTCGGCCAATCTTTGGTGAATTCATTGCTATAGTCACAGTCGTTAATCACTTTTTGGATAATGTCGTCACAATCGAACAATTCTTCGATTGGTGTTGGGTCAATGTTTTCACACACCCAACACGTTCTAGTGACGATACAATCCTTGTCTTTTATTGCTGCCTCTACAGCTTTCTCCGAACTGCAATAACTACCATAAAAACTGACTCCATCCGGTGAATATGAATAATCGGGCATCAGTTCAAGCTTCTTTTTCTTCTTTTTAAGGAATTGGCTATTCTTACGAAGATTGCGATAATCCTTCTTCGTCTTATCTCTTCTTGAACAGCTTCTCTTAAATTCAGTAGCTCTTTGATATTTAGTTCTTTCATTTCCCCACTTACCAGTTAGATTTGATATACATTTAGACGCTTAAAACATAAATATATGTTACAAAATATGTATGTCAAGATAAATCGAATGCACCGTGTCTTGGTTCTGGATCTTTCGACTCTTCATTGACATAGACACCAATGACATCATTAGCTGGTATTATATATAATTTATTGTCAGACTCAAAGTCAACCGGAATAGCTTTCGCAGGATTAACTATGACTTTATCGTACAGATTAACCGGGAAATCTAAGTCATGTTCTAAATCTGGTGATATCTGTACAACTCTTCCGGTTATGACAGGTACCTTGGAGTCTGCTGGTAACAAGATGCCACCTTTGGTACGTTCTTTATCATCATCTTTTCTTATTAGAATTCTAGATCTTAATGGTCTGATGATTTGCATTTTATGGGTCTTAATTTTGTTTCATCAAAAAGTAGTCGATGAATGAATTCGACATGATTTTTACAGCTTGTTCTCTGTTGATGTCACCCCAAGTTGTTTCAATTATTCTATTCAAATACTTGGATATGACAATATCTGATACCTTTTCAGAAGTTATATTCTTGCTGAAAATAGTACAATTAGCACTTTTGAACCATTTCTCATACGTTGCGATCGGTCTATTGATCTTGAGATTTGGTTCTAAGTTTACACCCATTTTCAGCAATTCGTCTGCTGTATAAACCAAGTGGATGTATGCTTTGTTTATGGTTTCATAGACGTGACCTCCATGTTTAGATGTCCAAGGATGGCATCTTATAAATATTTTACCATGCGGAGATAACATCCCAGATAATGACTTGAGAAGTTCGACAGGATCTCGTCCAACAAGATGGTCCAATACGTCGTATAGAATTATCAAATCGAATTGTTGTGATCCGAGTTCATTGAAATCGCTCGTGAATTAAAGATTGGACACATCCTGCTTTAGTTCTTCCCATTCTTGATGTTGTTTGATATCGAATCCGACAACTGATAACGCTTTCTTGCTAAGTTCTTTCGATACGAAGCCATCACCACACCCGAAGTCCAATATCGCTTTATCGTTCTTTTCTCCGACTAATGACGATATTTGTAACGCCCTGAATTTCTTTTCTACTTTATCGTTCTCTCTGACTATTAGATTAGGGTTAATTGCTACTGGCCAGTCAGGATCGCTAACGTCAGGTGCCGGAGAACTCACCCCACCAGCTTTTAACGTGTTCGGCTTCTGAATTACCGTAGATTCTTGTTTCGTCGATTGCGGAGCATTTCCTGTTGGTTCGCCTGAAAATTCATTTAGTGCCATCATACAATCGTCGAATGCGGCGAAAAATTCTGAGGCAGCTTTCGATGCTCTTAGCATCGTTTCTTTTAATTTATTGCGTATCTCTTCTGGGTTCATGTTTTCAGCACCAATCGATTTCTTCGTGACTCTCGTTACAGACAAAAACACATCTCTCTGTGTTTTTGATAGAATTCTCCAATACGCACCATTGATTACCAGATATTTTTCTGATTTGTTATTTAGATCGTACCCGGTCGGTACTGGTATGCCATTTTCTGATTCTTTTAATATCAAATACTGTTTATTATCGTTGTTTAAAGTTTTGGCTATTTCTAGATTCAGAGTCTTAGTTTGTTTCAGATTTATTTCACCAGACGATTCAACTATCATTGGACTAACCAGTCATGAAAATATTATTACTAGCACACATTAACGCACTGTTATCTACTATATCGTTTTGATTATGGCAGTCGAATTGGTTTAAGTCCCTTTTAGTTATATCACATGACCCGCGTTTTATTTTCCCTATAAATTCATTTTGGGTCTTGGTGAAATAATGATTGACATGTATCCTATCCATCGGGCCATTGATGTTGAAGGGACCACATCCAATTGTGTTGTTAGAATCTATCCATTGTGTGTCAGGACAATGTGGGTTTGTAGTGAAAAATCCACTTCCAACTTTAACTATGGTTTTGATATGTTTATCAGGCTTCTTTGATCTCATTATAAATCTATCTATGACGTAATCATATTCATCTGAATCAGATTTACTGTCTCCGAAAATTACCCAATTCATAGCTATTGAAATATTGTGTATGTTAATTGATTCTATAAATGATTTGATATCTTTAGATGTCTTGACAACGATAAATTCATCGATATCGATAAATGCAGCCCAGTCTGACTTCGATTTTTTTAGATAATCGTTATAAACAGCCATTTGCCTGTCCTTTCCATCGACTATCATTTCTGTGACATGTTTTTTGTTTACGTTATAATCCCAGTCATTTTTATATATGTGTATATTATCGAACCCAAGAGATGTGTGGTAATTTATCCATTCTGATATATATCTATCTTCACTTTTAGCTATGCAAACAAGATCGACTATCATTTGTTGCCTTTTGTATATTCACTCCCTTTGCGTGTGCTTCCACTTGCTGATTGTGACATCCCACTGCCTCTGTTTCCTGGGACTTTTTTGGCTTTAAGTTCTGATTTAGGTATTCCGAATATGTCTGGGAACAATGCTTCCGAATCCATTTTTAATTCGTTGGCAATTTTAGCCGCCAGACCTATGCTCGGATTTCTACCGCCTGGGTCGCCCTGTCTTCTTTTCGGTGTTCTTAATATTCTTGATATCGCTGGTGGTAAAACACCAACAGCATCGGCTAGACTTGTAACTGTATGCCCCTGCTGTTGCATGGTTCTAGCCATTGGAGATCTATCGACAGTCTTCATATCTATGCTAGAAGTGAATTTAGAATCATCTATATTGTCCTCATTGTCTTCTAAATTTTCTTCGTTATTTTCTAAGTTATCTTCATTATCCTCGTTGTTGTTCTTGTCATCATTTTCGAAGATATTTTTAGTCGCAGAATTTAACATTCTGCTTATACTTTCGAGTACATCGGATTCTAAAGTATCGCTGATTCTAGAATCGATTTTTTCTGATAGCTTTGGTGATTTCATTTGTTCACGACGTTTCGCTAAATATTGGTCAGAGATGCTCGTTCCGGACGCTGGTGTTTCTTGGCTTGTAGAAGTTAATTTCGCTGTGTTGAATATATTGTTGCTTGGATGCGGTCTAGAACCAGCTTTTCTTCTGAGATAATTAAGGTCTTTCGATGTGAAGACTTCTTCGCTGTGCGGTGATCTAGCTGTATAATATTTTTGTGGTGTTCCAGCTAATCTGGTTTTTATGACATAGCCATTATCTAAATGGATTTCTTCTGGCATTTTGTCGTCTCTCTGACTTGTATCTAATAATGCTTGTTATGATATTTTTGACAAATATAAAATTAAAATCGTTCGATTTGACTTCTGGGATCTATTTACAATGTTTGACAAGTTATTAGCAGATGCTCTCTCTGGAGTTTTAAATGAATCTGATAAATCGCATGATAAGAAATATGTTTCTGCTGTAGCGATAATTCAAGATAGAGATAAATGGCTATTGGGGCTAGCCAAAAATTCGGGCGATGATAGAGAGGGTAAATGGGTTCATTCTGGTGGACATATTAAACGTGGTGAGACACCGGAAAAAGCTGCAGTCAGGGAGGCTTTCGAAGAAACAGGTATACGTGTCAAGGCTGTTGGTAAAGCTTTTGATATGCCTGGACACAAAAATGTAGCTTTTGTACATTGCAAAGTGACATCTTCTAAACAGAAATTTAAAAATAACCATGAATTCTCTGTTCTAGGATTTTTTAAGTTTACTGAATTGAAGTCGCTGAAGTTGTTCAAGAACACAAAAGAACTAATACAGAAAGTAAAGTGATGTTAAAAGAAATTCGCGGAGTCGATTATGCCATCACGATAATAAGAGTAGCACAGAAGCATGGTGAACTTGATTCTAAAAACATCCACAGGATCGTGAATGATGGCGGATTAATAACTGGTGCGTCGCTAACATATTTACAAAAAATCCTGCAGCGAATGGTAAAATATGGTATATTGAGTTCATCTGGTGCAGGATATACCTTGAATGAAGAAAATGCTACTCTTGATAAAGTATTGAACTTATGTGATATGCCGGATAATAGAAGCCCGTCGTTCGATTATTGCTGTCGACTAAAGCAGATGGCATCCGATATTAAAATAGTGTGATGCTGGCTTATTATTTGATAATATCGTTCTGTGTTATGATATATATGTTGTTTGCGGAAAATGACGATGTATTCATCAACAAAACGCCGAATGTATTGTATAAATTAATCAAATCATTCTGTTGGCCGATTGCGTTGTTTGTAGTATTCTTGGTTGGTATCATCCTGCTATTTTTAATCATCATCAACGGTTCTTTGATGATGATAGATGATAGAATTTCTAATTTAAAGGGTCAAGATGAAAATAGACACACATAGACATTTCGGTGGGTCAATATCAACAGAATGTGTTTGGGATATCATAAGAGATAATGGTATGTTATATCTTGCTGGATCATTGTCTGACGTCGAATCAGCTATGGTGTTTTCGGCAGATGAGAAACCTGGGTTTAATAGCTTCTTGAATAAATTCAGAATATTAGATAATATTAAATGGAGTGAAGAATTGATTGATTTGAGTGTAAAATCCGTATGCGACGGATTGGAGGACGAATCGATAGATTATTGTTGGATGGATTTTTCTATTAATAAATATATGAATATTGGTTGGCATAAAAGAGAAGCTATCAAGTTTATGCACGATAGATTTCATCATCACAGGCCAAATGGTGTTGGGCTTATATTATCATTGAAATATGAGGATCTTAAACACACGCAGAGAGAATATGCCGAATTGATTGATGATCCGATATCTGAATTGCTATTTGGAATAGATGTTGTTGGCGACGAGACATTTTTTGATGCTGAATTTTATTCAGATGTGCTTAGAAAATGGGTCGAGTCGGGTAAGATGGTTCGAATGCATGTTGGAGAATCGCAAAGTGATGACAATATCAAGCATGCTATTATTGATATTGGTGTGACGAATATCGCACACGGTATAAAGATTGGCAATCAACACGGACTTATAGATCACAGTATAGTCGATATGGCTGTTGATAAGAACATCACATTTGATATGGCTATAACTAGTAATTATTTAACTGGATGTTGGACCAATATCAATAGGCATCCTTCATTGAGCGTTGCTATTCTGAAGAATAGCTATATTACAATAGGCAGCGACGATCCAGTTATATTAAGAACAACGCTTGAAAATGAATTTGCGATATTCAAAGGAATCTGCGATCATAACAAATGCACGAACACAGATGGATTGATGGCGAAACTTGAACGGACTGCCATCAATAATACAAATAGATTCAAATGATATCACTTGTTCATCACAGATTCTATTTTTGCAAGTTGCGATAATAATTGCGATACTCTATTGTAATAATTGATACCCCAATTATCGGTGATATGTTTTTCTCTGTCAATTGGATTGAGCCTATCTATCATGGCACATTTCCTCAAGTTCTCATCAGCTGAGTTTATGTTGCCAGAGATCAACACTCCGTCTATTTTCTTTCTCAGTTCTCTCCATTGCCTCTTGAGATAGTCAGTTTGTGCCGGATCGCCTATGACACCAAGATTTTTATTAATGCCGCTAGAAATATTTTTTGACATTTTCTACTCCGAGTGATGATGTTTGTGTGGATTGTGTATCTACGTATGTAAGTGAACGCTGAACAATACACTACTACCGTTTGGAGCAGATTATGACTGATATCATATTGTCTTTTGATAATGATGAAGATAAGGACGCTTTCATTATGGCTATCAGGTCTACCGTTTATCCTGAAGCATTTAATGATCTTGTGCGAGAAACTATAAATAAGCATGTAATAGTAGATCAGAATAAACCAGTTGAGGAGACACAATACTGTCAATTGCTAATATCTGGTCAAAAGATGGCTGACGGAACGTATTCGCAAATGATGCAGAGATTCAAGTCTGAAATAGGTTCTCATACTGCTACTGTTGAAGTAAGAACTAGAAATGTAGATGGTGTACAATGGAAGACTGTGGCGAAGAGAACGAAACAATTATAGTTGATATTCCTAAATTACAGTCATTGCTTGGTGATATTGAATTTGATACTGGTGTTAAATCACCTCTAGGTGGTTTGAATCCGTCTAATCCAAATTTCGATTCAATAGGAAAACAGTTTTTAAGATTTTTCATAGATCATGCCAGATTACACAATAGATCTAAAGTCCTTGATATAGGATGCGGGACTGGAAGAATCGCTAAGCAGATGCTTAATTTCCTTGATGGCGGTTCGTATACTGGAATAGATGTAAACAGAAGATTTATAGAATATTGTCAAAATACATATAAATCGAAGAAATTTAAATTCGACCATATAGACTTACAGCATGATGAATATAACGTGGATGGCAAGATAAATCCACACAACTTTACGTTACCATACAAAAATGGTGCCTTCAATTTCGTATGTGCTGTTGCTATATTTAATCATTGTAATTTTAACTGTATATCTAGATATGTAGAAGAAATATCTCGGGTTTTGTCTCAACAGGGGACGTTTTTTGGTACATTCATTTTGTTAAATCAACAGTCTATGGAGATAATAGATAGCAAGACGAAACATCCGTTCAAATTCGATTTGAGACATCATGACGGGTGGTATGAGTATACAACTAGGAAATACTGGAATGTAGCTATTCCTGAAATGGGATTGCGTAGAGTGTTCATAAAAAATAGATTAATGATTCATGAACCAATAAGATATGGCGAATGGGTTAAGTCACGTGCTGCGATAACTGGACATGATGTGATAACAGCTATCAAAGGTCAATGGAGATAATTACATCATTATACCAGCCCTGTTGAATCCTATATTATATTTCATTATTATATCATAAAATTTATCCAATATTAAATCAGTATTATCGTCGATGATATTGTCGGCCCACGCTTCTGTTTCTTTAGAATGTAGATTCATACATGCACCGAACTTAGTTGATTTGATTCTGTTTGCGTTGTGCCAATATATTTCATTTGGTATCAATCTTTCTACCTTCATCAGATCGTTATTAATGTTCTCAAGCCATATTATTTCATAATTATCTTTATTAATACTTTTCAATTGATCCATTATTACACGTATGGTCTCAGTTATTTCAAACAAGTGTAATTCTATAATGTTGTCAGTCCATGAATTCGGTGTTATCCTGTAAATGTTCTGATCCGCACTACCGTCATTGAAATATCTAGATAAATTACTTAGATCATTGATATATTCTGTCGGAAATATACTAGAGTATCTTGGCCACATACTGAAATTTAATAATCTAGATTTTATTAGTCGTATCGGATCACGAAGTAATAGTACAAATTTGGCATTCTTAACATTATTATATATATCTTCTATCATGAACCCGAGCCTGTGATTAGATTCGCAAACCAGTTTTGTGTCAATTCTATTGTATAGTTTCATTCTATTAATAAATTCTTTAGTTTTATAATTTTTGTTGTTATACTTTAGATAAGCCTCCTTTGACATGTTTGGGTATAATTCGTGCTTGACCCAACATGGATTATGAGCAGATCTTCGTATTATTTCAGCTATCGTGTGTGTACCGCATCTCTCTAGTCCGACACAAAACAATCTAGATTGACTATTATCACCGAATCTGTTCCTGATATATCCCACAGTAGATTTATTGTTAAAATCTAGAAGATGTCTTAATTGAGGTATTCCAGCAAAATGTGCTATGGTTGCGTTTTGGTTGTCAAGTTCTATCTCTCCAATAACGCATGAATTTATTTTATCTATTTCATGAATCCATTTAAAAGGTTTTGAATCATCATAAATATTCTTTTTCGCAGGATAGTTCCATTCTTTCTTATCGATCACTTTCTCATTTAATTTTAATTCATTAATTGCCCATATTAAACATCCTTGATCATAAAGACTAATTTTGTATTTTAAATCCGTGTTATTTAATATAATTAATGTTTTATCGATCCACATGTCGATAATATACGAATCACGTTTCGGCATAAATCCAAACACGCCTGAATTTATCGGTACTTCTGACTCTTGATTATCATATAATTTGCTGATATTTAAACAACTTTTCGGTGCAAATTTATCCTTTATTAGTAATATGTCAGTTTTTATATGTTCTAATATCGGTTCTAATGACTTAAGAACTATGACGTCTGCATCAAGCCATAATACTATATCTAATTCATATTCGTCTGCGATTTTCTTAATTATTGAAGGTTTAGCCCATTGTACCCATCTTTCAGTTGATTCTAATTCTTTAAACTGATAAATCGATTGATCTGAAACGTCAAACGTTATAATATCATTCGATCTTAATCTATCTAACTCTACAATATCGAAATCTATTGGAACGATTATAATTTTGCCATTGTAATGTCTCCTAATTGAATCGTAGAAGTATCTAAAATCAGTGGCCATGCTGCGTGTGAATGCTGTAATTACGGCTGTGTTATATGATTCGTCTGATGTAATATGTATTTGGTGATTGAACATATTTCACTCTATTGATTTTTCAAATGCTGATGATAGGTAACGCATTTAAATACCACGAATGTGGTGAATTAACAATAGTAGTAATGTCAGGGTATGTATTGTTGACTGTTGGTACACCGGCTACTGGATTCAAAACAGGTGATGATGGCTTTAATCATGATGATCTAGGATTAGGTGCTTTAATTAATTTCATGTGTTGGCCGCCTCAAAGATTTGTGACTCTGAATGCTGGTGATGAATTCACGATAAAATCATTTGTGGCATATAATATTAAAGCATTTGGTGTGTATATCATTAAAGGTTCTTATGATGGTGAAATTAAGTTTTATATGTAATGGATCATGGTACGATAATCAAGCTAATCCAATAATAAGATCTATGCCGTATCTTTTAGATAACGGTTATAAGATAGAAATAATTATAGCCGATAATTTTGAGATGAGAGATTCTCAGGTGTGGCCCGATATAGATAAACATATTCAACATTCTAGAATTGATAAATTGAACGACGCGGTAAAATTGGCTATATATCAGAAACCTGATATGATATTGTGTCATCATCGTTGTATAACCACAGAATTGTTGAGAAGTAATGTGCCTATAGTAATCATTGAACATACTGATGCTCCAGCTTTAGAATTATCTCGGTATTTCATACACTTGAATAATATTGTTGGGGTAATGAAGGGAACTGTGTTCACAGACGTTGATTTTTATAATGGACCATTTTGTGAAGGGATGTTTCATGGGTCTTACATAAATAATATAAATCTACCAATTTCATATCCGGAGTTTAAATTGTCAATTGATGATTTGTCTAAAATAGAATTAGGATATTCATTTGGTAGCTTCCCAAAGAATATTAGATTTTTGGATATAGACATCGATCGAGAGAGGAATATTCCGATTAGCTTTGTTGGAAGCACATATTATAAACGAAGCAGGCTGATCACTTTACATAGGGAATCAGCTATGAATGTCGTTAAACAGATTGGTGTTGGATTGTCTAACGTTCAGATCAATGAATTCGATAAGATTTTGTTGTCGTCATATGTTTGTCTTTCACCATTGGGATATGGCGCGTGCTATAGAAGTTTCGAAGGTCTATACTGTGGTTGTGTGGTTGTTCAACCAAATCATTTCTATGTAAAAAGTTGGCCAAATATATATGTCGAAGGAGTCCATTATATTGCATGTAATCACGATTTTAGTGATATTCGCGAGATAACTGATGATGTTATAGATAGATGGCATGAATTCGACGAAAAGAGACATGATAGTAGGAAAATGTTAATCGATTC
>JACCDM010662814.1_pt1 | contig 10789 bp, 7 predicted proteins | sample 7445851 | NCBI WGS metagenome assembly JACCDM01 (sample SAMN15323438, study PRJNA562643) | freshwater metagenome | isolation source: river surface water | place: USA:Blue River Watershed | collected 2017-08-16
GTTAATTGCCCTCCGATCCACAACATGGTGGTCGTTACATCGCCAATAGGGCTCCATGCCCCACCTGCATTAGATGTAATAATAACTAAGCCCAGGAGGAGCCATTTTGTTTTTTTATCTTCCACCAACTTATTAAGGATAGAGACCATAACAATAGTGGTGGTTAAATTATCTAATACTGCAGATAAGAAAAAAGTGATCAAGGCAATCAGCCAAATGAACTTAGTCTTATTTGTTGTTTTGATGCGGTCTGAAATATTTTGAAAACCATCATGTGCGTCAATGATCTCAACAATGGTCATGGCCCCAAGTAAAAAGAAAACAATTTCACTAATGGAACTTAAATGATGAGAAAGTTGTTCAATAATTTGCTGCTTATTAGCAGCGTTTGAAATAACTAAAGTCCAACAAAGTACAGCGGTAATTAAAGCAGTGGCCGATTTGTTTATTTTTAAACTATGCTCAAGCGTTATGGCCAAATACCCTAAGACAAATAGGCTTATTAATACTGTTATCATACTAGGCCTTGTTTAATTTTGTTTTTAACAAGTCAAAATGATGTTGTGAGTGAAAACAAGTAAAAATAGACAATTCTCTTAAACTCACTTTTCCCAAAATAGGATGGGGTAAGCAATAATTATCAAGTTCATAATCACTATGGTTATTTATTTTCTCCATGAATTTTGCATTGAGGGCATGGTGTTTTTCTAGCAACCCGTTTTTGTCTTTATACAACACTGGTTTTGGAATATAGATACTTGGCGCTTTTGCCCCGCCAGCTAAGGCATTTTTGTACATGGATTGAAGTTGCTCAAAAGACCTAGGTTCATTTTTATTTTTACCAAATAGAAGTCCTAATAAAATTTTTGGTAATGTAAAGCCAATATTAACAATACGCAACACCTTAATTAAATGCACTAAATCTTGTCCTGCTGACCATTTATTGTTAGGATTCAATTCAAACTCTTTACTATCCAAAGCAGAGACTAGCTCGTTAAATTGGTTCACGGAATGGTGCAGACCGGATGTGATGCTTGATTTGGAGTTCATATAAAAGCTTTAAGAATTTACGACCTGAAAGGTTGTTTTAGCTAAAATACTGCTTTTATATGATTATACTACAGCTATGAAGCTGTTCTGTTGGAGGATTCCCTAATGATCAATATGGGTTCTATAACATTTTGAACAAAAGTAGACCCAATATTTTCATCGTGGTTGATATTTTGTATAAGCAATCCAGCAGCAGTTTTGCCAATTTCCTCTCCCGATTGTTCAATACTTGTAAGGGAAGGGTACATATATTTACTGGCAGTAGAATTACTAAACCCAACTACTCCAACCTCTTCTGGAACACTAATTTTTAAATGTCTCAAAGCAGATAAAGCTCCAATAGCCATTTCGTCATTTACGCAAAAAAGGGCATCTGGCCTTTCTTCGTTTTTCATTAATTCTATAGTTTGCTTATAACCTTCTTCTTCATTACAATTTAAACATTCTATGGTAAATTTTGGATTGAATTCAATATTGTATTTTTCCAATGCAGCTAAATAACCATTGTATCTGGGTTGAGTATTTCTAGCCCCTTTTTGTCCTTTAAAATGTGCAATTTTTTTATAATTATTTTTGATCAAGTGCTCTGTAGCTATAAAAGCGCCTGTATAATCATTGGTCAGCACTTTATGACTCGAAATGGTAGTGGGCACTTTGTCGAAAAATACCATTGGCAAACCATCAGCATGTAATTCTCCAAAAAAGTCTTCACTAAAATTATTGTTGGAAAGTGAAACCAACAATCCGTCAATCCCGGTATTAATCAAAGAACTGGTATTTTCTCTTTCGGAATCTGCATCAATCCCGGACTCGCAAATTAAAACCTGATAGTTTAAATCATGACATTTGGAAATAATTCCCTTTATAATTGTAGAGGAATGATAATGTACTACTTTAGGTAAAATCACTCCAATCATTTTAGATTGTTGATTTTTCAAATGTAGTGCAAAGGAGTTGGGTCTGTAATTCATGGACGCAACCAATAAATTAACCTGATCTTTAATTCTTTGGCTTATTTCTGGATGATTTTTCAAAGCCCTTGAAACAGTAGCAACAGATATGCCTAATTTTTCGGCAATGTCCTTAAGTGTAGTACGCTTCTTTGTCATTATTTGCTTTATTCTTCACTCAAAATAAACAAAATGGAATATATTTTAGTATAAATTTTCCACCGTAAACGATTACGTAATCGATTACGGTGGAATTGCATGTTGTAGTGCCTCCTAAACTGATTTTTATAATACCTCTATTCATGAAATTTGGTTTGAATTAATTTAAAACAAAACGATTGTCTATGAAACAAATTATTAATGGTTTTAAGAGTATATGTTTACTTCTTATTACTATTCTTATGTCGCAAACTGCTTTTGCACAAAATTCAAAAATAACCGGTAAGGTTATTGATGCAAAAGGAACGCCTATTAATGGTGCGAGTGTTGTACTTAAAGGATCTAATACTGGTACAAGTACAAGTGAAGATGGTACATTTACACTTTCTTTATCAGCAAATCAAAAAAACACCATTGTTGTATCTTATGTAGGATATGACGACAAAGTTGTTACCTTGTCAGCTGCCGCCTCTACAATAGAGGTGGTTTTAAAAGAAGCAGGAAGTAGTTTGGGTGCAATTATAGTTACTGCTAATAATAGCAGACGTACTCAAATGGAAATGCCAATTTCAGTTGCTTCTTTCGGACCTACTAAGTTAGCAAACTTAAGGTTTAATAGCAACGCGGACATTTTGAGAACAATACCAGGTATCACCGCAGAAGGTGGTGGTGGTGATGTTGCAGCAAACATTTTTATTAGAGGTTTACCTTCTGGTGGACAATATCAATTTTCGCCGTTGCAAATGGATGGTATGCCTGTTATTGGGACTATGGGAATGAATTCTTCTGCACCGGACGTTTATTTTAGAAATGACTTAGGCGTAAGCAATATTGAATTTGTTAAAGGAGGTTCTTCTACCTTATATGGTGCAGGATCAGTTGCTGGTATTATCAACTACAGCAGTAAAATTGGATCTAATCAATCAAGAACTATTTTAGAAACTGAAGTAGCTACGCCAGGGAAAAAACGTTTTGATTTTAACACAAGTGGTGCATTTGTTGAAAATAGCATCTATTACAATTTCAGTGGTACCTACCGATACGATGATGGTCCTGTTCAAACTGGATTACCTTCAAGCGGTTATCAATTAAGAGGTAACATTAGAAAAATGTTAAACAAGGGCTCTTTCACCATTTATTTCCAAACAATAGATGATAAAGCTCAATTCCTATTGCCTTATCCTTTAAAAGCTGATAGGTCTAGACCAACTGGTTGGGATGGCAAAACAATCAATACCTTACAGACTGCAGATGTTGCCATGTTAACGGGTAGAACACCTAATGGAATGTACCAAAGTCAGGCATCAAATGGTGCATGGACAAAGGGTGGATATATTATGGCTGATTTTCAGAAAGAAATTGGATCAGGTTGGAAATTAAATGCTAAAGTTAGATCTGCAAAATACCAACACCAATTTAACTTTTTTGGAACAGATGGTAGCGGTGTGAATCCTTTGACTCAGGATGCTTTTTACAGAACCATAGCGCCTAATGCAACAAGAGCTGTTTATACCTATGCTAATGATAATACAGTGGTAAATTCTGCTGCGAAGATGATGCAAAACAATATGACTGATAGAATTAGACCAATGACTGATTTATCTTCATTAATTACGATTAATAAAGAATTTACAACAGGCGCTATCAACCATAATTTTACAGCTGGAGCCTTTATGTCAAGAACAGAAGTTGGCGACTTAAATATTCAGTTTAGATTTTTAAGTGAGTTTAACAACCAGCCAAAGTTGGTTAATTTGACTACTTATGACGCAAACAATGTAGCTACTAAATTTACCATCAATGGTTTAGCGAGTATGCCAGGGTATACCAATAAAACCATCTCTAGTAACAAGCAAGCTTTCTATTTTTCAGACGAAATGCAGGTTGGAAAGCTTAAAGTAGATTTTGGTATGAGAACTGAAAGCATTAACGGAATTGGCAACATTGAAAAAACAACAAGAGCACTAAATGCTGATGGAATTAATGTAACATGGGGTAATGGAGCATTTGATAGATTTAATGTAAGTACTAGTTCTACCGCAATTGCTTTAGCAGCTAGTTATCCAATTACACAAAACATTAATGGGTATGCAAATATGTCTAAAGGATATTTTTTCCCAGAATTAAGAGGTCTAAGTGTAAGATACAATAGTGGTGTACCAGCCTATCCTCGTTATCAACCAGAATTGATCAATCAGTATGAAGCTGGGCTTAAATTTAATTTCTCTAAATTAACTGCTACGGTAGCTTATTTTACAAATACTTTGGATGATCGTTTAGTAGTACAATACTTGAATGTAAATGGTGCCATTCAAGAAGTGTCAAAATATATAAGTTCAAAATCATCAGGAGTTGAATTAACTGCTGATTTAGAGGTCGTAAAAAATATTCATTTCGTGGGTATGGCTACTACTATGCAAGCAACATACACTAAAGATGAAACTACACCAGCGAACGTTGGAAAGTGGATTGAGCGTCAGCCGCAGTTTGAATATGATGCAGGCTTGAATTACAACAATGGAAAATTTGATTTTGGTTTTAGCAATAACTACCAAGGGAAAAGATTTGGAAACGCTAGTAACTTAGTTACTTTAGATCCTTATTCTATTGCTAGATTAACGACTGGATATAATATTTCACTTGAGAATAAATCTACTTTGAGAATTAGTGGAGGTATTTTTAATGTGTTTAATTCAGAAGGAATCACAGAAGGAAATCCAAGAGCAGGTGATGCACAAACAAATAGCGGCGATTACTTTGTAGGCCGTCCTATTTTGCCTAGAGCTTACTATTTAAGATTGACATATACATTCTAGTAGATTGGTTATTAGCAAACAATAAAATGTACCCTCACTTTGGTGGGGGTACATATATTTTTATGAAATTTTCCGACAAAGCTAAAGAAGTACTAGAAGAGAATTGGAGGGGAGCCTATACGATTCCATCTTCAACCTTATATCCTTTCCAATGGAATTGGGATGCGGGTTTTCATGCACTTGGATGGATGTACTTTAAGCCGGAAAATGCCATAGAAGAAGTTAGGAGTATTTTTAAAGGTCAATGGAAAAACGGAATGTTACCACATATCGTTTTTCATCAAGAGAATGAAAATTATTTTCCTGGCCCTGCTGAATGGAGAACTCTTGTTGCTAAAAACAGAGTTGAGGGGATTGAAACTTCGGGCATTACTCAATTGCCTGTATTTGGCTTTTTCCTAGAACGATTAGATCAAATAGCAGATGAAAAGGGGCTCAATATTAGTGCATTCATAGAAGAGATATTTCCTAAGGTCCTGCATTTCCATAGATATCTATATACAAACAGAGATCATTTAAATGAAGGCCTGCCATTTGTATTACACAATTGGGAGTCAACAGATAATGCTCCAATTTGGGATGACATTTGGGATAGAATGGATTTAACTGCGGCAAGAGATGTAAGTAAGTTGCGTAAAGATCTAAAAAATGTAGATGTCTCAATGAGGCCTACAAACGAACACTACAAAAGGTATATTTACTTAATTGATTTATTGATAAAAAGTCAATACGAGGCAAATTCCCTTGATGATAATTACCCTTTTAGGGTGCAAGAAAATCTTTTCATTGGTTTATTAATTAGATCCAATGAAGGGCTTATCAAATTAGCAAAGAAATACAATTTTGACTGTGGAGAATTGATTCATTGGCAAGAAAAATCTAAAACAAGCTTTGTCAATAAATTTTGGGACAAAGAAAATGAGATGTTTTATCCCTTTGACTTAAATACGAACCATTTAATTAAAAAAGATATTATTGGAGGGGTGGCAAGTTTATTTGCTGGTGTTCCTTCAAAAGAACAAGCAGAGAAGCTAGTATGTAAAATACAAAGCGACTTTCTTTTAAATGAAAATTGGTTTCTATGTCCTTCCTACAGTCCTAAAGCTGCCGACTTTGATTCAAAAAAATATTGGCGTGGCCCATTGTGGCCAAACGTTAACTGGTTGTTATACCATGGACTAAAAAAATATGGATATGATAAGTTGGCTCAAAAAATAAAAGATCAAACGGTTTATCTAATTGAGGAAGTTGGTTTTTTTGAATATTTTGACCCTAGACCTGAATCCGAAAATTCACTTGAAACAAAGGGACTTGGGGGGCAAAATTTTTCATGGACTGCAGCCATTTATTTAGACTTTACATATAATAAAGCAATACTTTAAAATGTCAAATACTATTACAAATAATACAACTCAGGAACTTATCAATATTCTAAATGACAATTGGCGAGATGGGTACACTATTCCAAGTGCAAGACTATATCCATTTCAATGGAATTGGGATGCGGGCTTTATTGCTTTGGGGTTAAGTTATTACGAACCCGAAAGAGCCATGGAAGAAATCAGGTCTATGTTTGACGGTCAATGGTTAAATGGAATGTTGCCGCATATTGTTTTTCATAAGCAAAATGAAAATTATTTTCCTGGTCCTGAAGTATGGCGTGTTGAAACCAGTGAATTTTCGTTAAAAAATAAGTTCACTTCTGGTATTACGCAGCCACCTGTGTTTGGGTTTATTTTAGAGCGAATGCACGCTCATATGTCTTCAAATAAAAATTGGCTTCCGTTTTTAGCTGAAATTTATCCAAAAGTACTCGCCTTTCATAAATATTTGTATACACACCGTGATCCACTTAATGAAGGTTTGGTATACATTCAGCATAATTGGGAAAGTGGTACAGATAATTCTCCAATGTGGGATGAAATATTTGAGCATATGGATATTTCAAAGGCAAGAGATGTAGCACATTTGAGAAAAGATAATAAAAATGTAGATGCCGCAGAACGTCCTACAGATGAAAATTACAAGCGATATATTCACCTTATTGATCAATTTGTTAATTGCAATTATAATGATACATTCATTGCCGAACAGTCCCCTTTTTTAGTGCAAGATGTACTCTTTAATTCTATGTTGGTAAAATCAAATAAAGGACTAATTTACATTGGTGGCTTATTAGGGAAAGATGTTTCTGAATTAGAACAATGGAATGCAAAGACGATTCAATCCATGAACCATAAATTTTGGGATGAAGATCGTGGTTTCTATTATGCTTATGATTTAAAGGCGAACAAACCCATTCATATAAAAGTGTCTTCAGGATTTATGCCTTTATTTGCAGGAGTTGCTACAAAAAATCAAGCTGATAAATTAAAGAGTCAATTAAAAATTTCTTTTCAGAAAGACAATGAATGGATATTGTGCCCCTCTTGTGCATTTGACGAACCTGCTTTCAATCCAGTTAAATATTGGAGAGGACCAGTTTGGATTAATGTTAATTGGATGCTATTTCATGGATTGGTTGCCTATGGTTTTATGGAAGAGAGTCAACAAATAAAACAAGATTCCTTAGCTTTAGTGGATCAACATGGGTCCTATGAATATTTTGATCCTAGGCCAGATAATGAAGTAACAAATAATAGAGGCATTGGAGCTGATTTGTTTTCCTGGACAGCAGCTTTGTACCTAGATTTTAAGATGAACCCACAAAATTTTTAAGCATGAACTATATTGATTACGGAATTGTTATTTGCTACTTTATTGCAATGATTTGGATGGGCATGCGATTTAAAAAAAGTGAAAAGAATACAGAATATTTTTTAGGGGGTAAGGGTTTTGGATGGTTTTCTCTTTGTATGTCCACCATGGCCACTCAACTTTCGGTAATAAGTTTTGTTTCTGCACCTGCTTTCGTCGGATTAAGAACGGGGGGAGGGATGCAGTGGCTTACCTTTGAATTTGGGGTGCCGCTTGCCATGATTATTCTTATCGCTTTTATTGCGCCTGCTTTGTATAAATCTTCCGTAGTGAGCGCCTATGCTTTTTTAGAAAAAAGATTTAACACTTCTTCTAGATTATTGCTTAGTAGTGTTTTTTTAATTAGTAGATCTTTTGCGACTTCTGTAACTGTGTATGCGGTTTCTTTGATTCTAACTTCTATATTAAAAATCTCATTTACCCAAACCATTCTTATTATTTCAATAGTTACTATTGTTTATTCATTAGAAGGAGGGATGAAGGCCATTGTTTATAGTGAAGTTGCCCAAATGATAATTAAGGTTTTGGGCATTTATATTATTATTTATTTTGGATTAAAGCAAATAGGTGGATGGGATATGTTTGTGCAAAATGTTGATGCTTCCAGACTCAATGTAATTAGATTTGGTGATGCAGGGTTTGACGGTAAAGAGTATGGTTTTTGGCCAATGTTGCTTGGGGGCATCTTTTTATATTGTTCCTATTATGGAACAGATCAATCACAGGTGCAAAGAATATTGTCTTCCAAGGATGAAAAGACAGTTAAAAAACTACTTTTATTTAATGGCCTCTTTAGATTCCCTATAACCTTAAGTTATTGCTTTGGAGGTTTATTATTAGGTACCCTTGTAAGTTTAGATCCCAATTTTGCTTCCAAAATTCCGGTGGATAAGCCCGATTTAATGATACCTGTATTTATCACCAATTACTTGCCTCACGGTATTATTGGTATCATAATTGTTGCCATTATCGCAGCTGCCATGTCGGCGTACAGTTCTAATATCAATTCATTGGCGGCAATTAGTATGGAGGATTTTGTTTCAAGAAAGTGGAAGATCCAAGAAAACAAATATGTGATCTATTCAAAATTATTAGCATTGGGTTGGGGGGTAGTTACTTTGATTTTAGCTTTCTTCATGGGAAATATTGCTAAAACCGTCATAGAGGCAATCAATAAAATTGGATCCGTTTTTTATGGCCCAGTAGTGTGTATGTTTTTATTAGCCATTTTTACAAACAAGGTGCAAGCAAAAAGTGCCAATATTGGCGTAGTTGTAGGTGTAATGACTAATTTAATTCTGTGGATTTTCTTTAAAAATATATTTTGGTTCTGGTGGAATATAATTGGAGCTTGTGTAACTTTTGTTGTTGCTATGTTCTTTCACTTCTTTGTTTTTAAAAATGAAGAAGGCCAAAATCATTTTGTAATTGTAAACCCACCATGGAAAGAAGCGCTATTTACGCGTGAAACTTTGATATTGTTTAGTTTTTTTATTTTGATTTTGTCTCTTTGTTATTATTTAACAAGTCTTTCTTTGGCGTAATTATATAGCATGCGTATTTTAATAGCAATAGATAAATTCAAAGAAAGCCTAACTAGTATCGAAGCCGCTACAATTATTCATGATGCCATTAAAGTGGCCAAACCCGGCTATACAATTAAAATGTTACCCATTGCAGATGGCGGGGATGGATTTGCAAAAGTGCTGAAGTATTATTTAAAGACTAAAACTGTAAATGTAAAGTCCGTAAATGCATTATTTCAAAAAATAGATGGCTATTATGAATGGAATAGTGCGAAGAAAATTGCAATTGTTGAATTAGCTGTTTGCTCTGGCATTGCTTTGTTAAAAAGCAAAGACCGTAATCCTTTCAATACAAGTACCTATGGAACCGGCTTGTTAATTCAACATGCTATCAACAAAGGGGCAAAAAAAATTATTCTAGGACTTGGGGGAAGTGCCACCAATGATGCAGGCATGGGAATTGCCTCCGCTATGGGGTTTATTTTTTTAGATAAAAAGGGGAATGAATTAATGCCCATTGGTGCCTCGTTAAATCATATACACAGCATCCGGAAGCCTGCGCATTTTCCTAAAATTGAATTTGATATTGCAATTGATGTTAATAATCCATTATTCGGTAAGAATGGGGCCGCTTTTATTTATGGGCCTCAAAAAGGAGCAAAAGCAAAACAAATTGAGGTCCTAGATAAAGGCCTAAAAAATATCTCAACTATCATCAAGAAACAAACCGGATTAAATGTTTCAAAGCAAAAAGGCCTGGGAGCTGCTGGTGGTGTTGCGGCAATGTTGGTTCCCTTTTTCAAAACCCGGTTAATGAGTGGAATTGATTTGGTAATGGAGGTGAGTGAGTTTAAAAAACTTATAAAGTCAAGTGATTTATTAATTACGGGCGAGGGTAAAATTGATGAACAGTCTTTTCAAGGAAAAGTGGTAGGGACTTTTCTAAATCATTCAAAGCCCTATAAGTTAAATATTCTACTTATTGCCGGTAAAATGGAGGGGAGCTTTAATCAAAAATTAAAGCAATTTCAATGCCTTGAAATACAAGATAAAAATAGATCACTAGCCTATTCGATCAAAAATGCTAAGAAATTGTTGTTTAATAAAACCAATGATTTTTTTCAAACTAATTATTAAAATAGGGGATAGATTAATTCTACGATGCTTCTAAAGAAATTTAGTAACAGCTGCAGTGTATAGCTAGCAACTAATTCAAGCCGGGATAGATGTTTTTTACTAATTACATTCTACTTTTAAAAACGATGCCAGGAAAAAAGGAGCGAAAGATCTAACTGACTTTATAGCTAACCTAATTTATAGTTAGTAGTTCCAACTATTTATCTGTAAATTACAGGTATTCAAATCTCCTTTATGAAATCTTTCATCCAACTAAGCTGTCTCATCTTATTGATGCTGAATCTAAATTGTGTTTATGGTCAAGATCCTGTAGATACTGCATATACCTTAAAAGAAGCTACCGTAAAGAAAAAATTAGCCTCACCAGTTAGCATTGTAAATGACAGATATGTAA
>JACCDM011461966.1_pt1 | contig 10789 bp, 6 predicted proteins | sample 7445851 | NCBI WGS metagenome assembly JACCDM01 (sample SAMN15323438, study PRJNA562643) | freshwater metagenome | isolation source: river surface water | place: USA:Blue River Watershed | collected 2017-08-16
AAGTTGTTTTCAATTTTTGTCTTACTTCTTAAAGACTGAGTTGGTTTGTAACCATCTAACCAGATGTACTCCAATTTTGATTTAGACATGGTACGAATGTTTAAATATTAAAATAAATAATTATGTGATAATTAATCCTCTAAAAACTTAAATCTGGCACGAAAATAATAAAGTATGTGAAATATTTGCCTATAATTTTATAAAAATTTCAAGAATTAAGGCATAAATATTAACATTAAAAAATTACATAATATGAATAAAATCACAAACTATTGATTTTCAATTCGCTATTTTTTTGATACACATTTGACCTTTTGATATGTTGGTAATTCAAGCCAATGCACTCAACTCCATTTTGTAACTTTGCCACAACTTTAATCGCTTAAGATAATATTCCATGGAAATCACTGTAAAAACAGCCCAACAATTAAGACTAACAGAAGATGAGTTCGAATTAATCAAACAAAAATTAGGACGTACCCCCAATTTTACAGAGCTATGTGCTTTTAGTGGAATGTGGTCTGAACATTGTAGTTATAAAAACTCTATTAAGTGGTTAAAAACCCTTCCAAGAGATGGTGGTAGAATGTTGGTGGCTGCTGGTGAAGAGAATGCAGGTTTGATGGACATCGGAAATGATTATGGGGTAGTATTTAAAATTGAATCGCATAACCACCCAAGTGCATTGGAACCATTTCAGGGTGCTGCAACAGGTGTGGGTGGAATACAGAGAGATATTTTTACCATGGGTGCTCGTCCCATTGCATCTTTAAATAGTTTAAGATTTGGAAAACTAGAAGATACTAAAACAAAAAGATTATTGGCTGGAGTGGTACATGGTATTGGACATTATGGAAACTGTTTTGGTGTACCAACAGTAGGTGGTGAATTATATTTTGAAGATTGTTATCACACTAACCCATTGGTGAATGCAATGAGCGTTGGTATTGTGAAAGCTGGCAAGACCGTTAGTGCGATTGCATTAGGAAAAGGTAATCCAGTATTTTTTGTTGGGAGTGCCACAGGTAAAGATGGTATTGGTGGTGCAAGTTTTGCTTCTGCAGAAATTACAGCGGATAGTGTGGAAGAATTACCAGCAGTACAAGTAGGTGATCCATTTCAAGAAAAGAAATTATTAGAAGCTTGTTTAGAAGTAATTGAAACAGGTGGAGTAGTGGGTATGCAAGATATGGGTGCAGCAGGTATTATTTGTTCTACTGCAGAGATGAGTGCAAAGGGACAAGTGGGTATGCGTATTGATTTAGATAAAGTGCCAACGCGTCAACAAAATATGAAGGCTTGGGAATTATTATTAAGTGAGAGCCAAGAACGTATGTTGATGGTGGTGGAGAAAGGAAGAGAAGCAGATGTATTAGCAGTGTTTGAGAAATGGGATTTGTCTTGTAGCAATATTGGTGAAGTAACCGATGATGGTTTATTGAATTTTTATATGCATGGTGAATTAGAAGCTTCTTTACCTGCTTATGAATTAGTATTAGGTGGAGGTGCTCCTCAATATACGCGTGAATATAAAGAACCTGCATACTTAGCTAAAGTAAATGCTTTTAATATGAATACAATTGCTGATACAGATAATTTAAAAGCATCTGTGGAGGCCTTGATTCAATTACCGAATATTGCTTCTAAGCGTTGGGTATATACACAGTATGATAGTATGGTAGGTGCTGCAAATACATCTACCAATGCACCAAGTGATGCAGCGGTGGTATTAGCAAAAGGTACTGGTAAAGCATTAGCGATGACAGTGGATTGTAATAGTAAATATGTTTTTGCTGATCCATATAAAGGAGCTATGATTGCCGTTTCTGAAGCAGCTAGAAATATTGTATGCTCTGGTGGGGAGCCTATTGGTGTAACCAACTGTTTAAACTTTGGTAATCCTTACGATCCTGAAGTATATTTTCAATTTGTAAAATCTGTAGAAGGTATGGGTGCTGCTTGTAGAAAATTCAATACACCAGTAACAGGCGGTAATGTGAGTTTCTATAATCAAAATCCGGATGGCCCTGTTTACCCAACACCTACTATTGGTATGGTAGGTATCGTGGAGGATATGAAAAACAGAATGACTTTAGATTTTAAATCGGAAGGGGACAGTATTATTTTATTAGGTACACAAAAAAATGATATTGGCTCTTCAGAGTATTTAAATAAATTAAAAGGGGTAGCCCATTCTTCTGCTCCTCATTTTGAATTAGAAGAAGAATTTGCATTACAACAATTGGTTGCTAAATTCATCAAAGAACATGCAATTGAATCTGCGCATGATATTTCTGAAGGTGGCTTGATTGTTACATTACTTGAATCTGCTTATTTTAATAACAAAGGTTTTGAAGTGAGCTCCAACAATAGCAGTCTGAGAAAAGATGCTTACTGGATGGGTGAAGCACAAAGTAGGGTTGTGGTATCATGTAAAGCTGCTTCTATAGCATCTATCGAAACAGCCGCTGCAAAAGCAGGAGTTGAAATTACTGTGATGGGAAAAGTAACTAATGGCGCTGTAAAAGTTGATGGAGAAGATTGGGGTAATATTAGTACTTGGAAAAATAAGTACGACACTGCAATTGAAAATAAATTAAAATAAGGATTCAATAAATGTCAAAGCAACCCACTATAGTAGTAACTGGAGCCGCTGGATTTATTGGTTCTGTATTTGTTCAATATTTAAATGAAGAAGGGTTTAATCAACTTGTATTGGTAGATGATTTTGGCGTAGAAGAAAAAAGAAAGAACTGGGAACAAAAACAATTCATCAAAGTAATAGAAAGACAATCTTTTATCACTCAATTAGAGAATGATGAATTTGAAATAGATGCCATTGTGCATTTAGGTGCAAGAACAGATACTACTGAATTTAATTATGCTATTCATGAAGAATTGAATGTGAATTATTCAAAGTCTTTATGGAATTATGCAACTCAAAAAAAGATTCCTTTCATTTACGCCTCTTCTGCTGCTACTTATGGTGCAGGAGAGTATGGCTATGATGATAACCATGATATAGTGCATCAGTTGCATCCATTAAATCCTTACGGCATTAGTAAAAATGAATTTGATAAATGGGCGCTTGCGCAAAGTGATCGACCTTTATCATGGACAGGCTTAAAATTCTTTAATGTTTATGGTCCCAATGAGTCGCATAAAGCTAGAATGGCCAGTGTGATATTTCATTCATTCAATCAAATCAAGCAAACAGGCTTGGTTAAATTATTTAAAAGTCATAAAGAAGGATTTAAAGATGGAGAGCAGTTGCGTGATTTTGTATATGTAAAAGATTTAGTGAAAGTCATTGGTTGGATGCTGCACCATATGATGTCCAATACTTGGGATGCCAACAAAAATGGTTTGTATAATTTAGGAACAGGCAAAGCGAGATCTTTCTATGATCTAGCTGCCAACACTTTTAAAGCACAAGGCTTAACACCTAATATTGAATTCATCGATATGCCTTTGGATATTAGAGATAAGTATCAATACTTCACAGAAGCCAATATGGAAAAGCTTCGCGCCGCAGGCTACACCTCACCGTTCTATGCTTTGGAAGAGGGTGTTGCCGATTATGTTGCCAATTATTTGCTGCCCGAAAAGGGTTATTAATATTTTCTTTTCTATTTAATTAATAGAATATACTTACGAAATATAATCGTAATAAAAATGCATCCACTAGCCAACCGGCACGAACCGATGTTGTCCGCGTGGAACAATTTTAATTACGTTTCTTTTACATTAAGCTTTATCATACATTAACAGGAAAAAAATAAAAATATGAATCATTCAAATATAACAATCATTGGCGGGGGAAACTTAGGTACTGCTATTGCAGAGGGGTTAATCCAAAGTGGTTTCATTCAAGCTAGCCAAATCACAATCACAAAAAGAAATCTTTCAACAATTCAGCATTTATCAGATCTTGGTGTTGCCACTTTAACCGACAATTCATTAGCAGTTAAAAACGCAGATTTTATTGTTCTAGCGGTAAAGCCTTTTCAATTAAAAGATATCCTTGTAGAAATTAAGCCATCACTAATTTCTACACAACATACTATTATAAGTGTTGCTACAGGAGTTTGGTTAAAAGATTTGGAAGATGAATTAGGTAAAGAATTTGCTTTATTTAGAGCTATGCCAAATACAGCTATTTCCATACAAGAAAGTATGACTTGTATCTGTGCTAATCAAAAAGCTGCGTTCCAAATTAATTTCGTTTCCGATTTATTTAATCAATTGGGTAAATCTATTATAATTGACGAAAAATTAATGGATGCTGCAACAGTTTTGGGAGCTTGCGGTACTGCATATGCCTTAAGATATATCAGAGCCAATATCCAGGGTGGTATTGAAATTGGATTTAGTGCTGCACAAGCTTCACTAATAGCAGCTCAAACCGTAAAAGGTGCTGCAGATTTACTTCTCAAAAAGAACTCGCATCCTGAACAAGAAATTGATAAAGTAACTACCCCAATGGGATGTACCATCGCAGGTTTGAACGAGATGGAGCATCAAGGGTTTAGTTCTTCTTTAATTCGAGGGCTTACTTCTAGCTATCGAAAAATTAAAAATGAAATGTAATTATAGTTAATGAGTTTTCAAGAAAGCTATTGCTTTAGCGTAAGAATCTGTTTTTGCTGCAGCATTAAACGACGGATTACTTGGATTCGCAAATCCATGTCCTGCATCATATCTATTTACATTTAAATTCTTACCTGCTTCTTTCATATTCTTTTCAAACTCATCTACCATCATAGGTGAAGGAGATTGATCCTTATTTCCAAAGAAACCAATGATGTCACATTGAATAGATTTTAATTTTTCCATATTGGTTTCTGGACGACCATAATACATCACAGAACCCTTTGCTTGTGGTCCTGCAAGGATTGCTGTTTGTAAACTCCACATACCACCAAAACACCATCCAACACTATAAATATTTGCTTTTGTGCCAGCGTGTTTAATGGCTCCTTGCACAATTGCAGTCATTCTTTTCATATCTGCACCACGCATTAATTTCATCGCACTGTCTGGAGTGGCTGCAACTTTTCCATCATACATATCTACAGCCAATACATTCATATCTCCTAAATCTTTATGATATTGATCAGCTTCCATTTTAATTTGATTGTTTAACCCCCACCATTCTTGGATAACGATTAACCATTTATTAGATTTCTTCTTTGCTGGAATGAAATAAGCGCTGGCTGGTTGACCATCTGCTGCTTCAAAGTTGATCATGTTGCCAGTCAAATCTGCAGAGTGAACATCCAAAGGCGTAATATGTAAATTAGCAAAAGCCGGTGTAGAAGCTTCCAGCTGATATGCCTGCTGAGTTTCCATATTTAAACATTCAATAACTTCTCCTTTTTGAAGGGTAGGGTGTTGATTCTTTTTCCATTCCCAGCTTGTAAAAACAAGGGCAAAAAGGGCGAAGCTGAATAAAAAGGCTGTTTTTTTCATATTTTTTGGCTTTAGGCGTGAAGATGTTCACTTTTAAATAACATTTATAAACATTTATTGTTCAATGCAAAACCCATTTTGTAAAGGGCTTTTTTTCGCGTATTTTTGTATGACCTCTAAGAAATTTTCCTAATTAAAAGACGGTCACATTAAAAACCAATTGAATGGGTCTACCTCAATAGGCAACTATTGCTGGAATTCCTTTTTCAATATTATATGAATTTACAGTTATGGCAAAGTATATTTTTGTTACAGGAGGTGTTACAAGTAGTTTGGGTAAGGGCATTATTGCTGCTTCTTTAGCCAAACTATTACAAGCTAGAGGCATTAGTGCGACCATTCAAAAATTTGATCCATACATTAATGTGGACCCAGGTACTTTGAACCCATATGAGCATGGTGAATGTTATGTAACAGAAGATGGCGCAGAGACGGATCTGGATTTAGGCCATTATGAGCGTTTTTTAAATACACCTACTTCACAAGCAAATAATGTGACTACTGGTAGAATTTATCAAACAGTTATCAATAAAGAAAGAGCTGGTGAATTCTTAGGAAAGACGGTACAAGTAGTGCCTCACATTACCGACGAGATTAAGCATAGAATGTTATTGTTGGGTCAGGATGGAAAGTTTGATGTAGTGATTACAGAAATAGGGGGAACCGTGGGTGATATTGAGAGTTTACCCTTTGTGGAAACTGTTCGTCAAATTCAATGGGAGTTACCTGAAGAAGATGTCATGGTTGTTCACTTAACATTAATTCCTTATTTAAAAGCTGCAAAAGAATTAAAAACAAAACCAACGCAGCATAGTGTTAGAATGTTAAGCGAAACTGGGGTGCATCCGGATGTAATTGTTTGTAGAACAGAAGAGCCTTTGAATGATGATATCAAAAGAAAGATTGCTTTGTTCTGTAATGTGAAACCAGGTGCAGTGATTGAAGCAGCAGATGCAAGCACCATTTATGAAGTACCGTTATTGATGCAGAAAGAAAAGTTAGATGAAATAGTTTTAAAGAAATTACAACTTGATGCAAAGTCTGCTCCAGATTTAACTAAATGGAACGCTTTCTTAACCAAATTGAAAAATCCTAAGAGCACTATTCAAATTGGATTGATTGGAAAGTATATTGAATTACAAGATGCCTACAAATCCATTCTAGAAAGCTTTATTCATGCAGGTGCAATGAATGAAGTAAAAGTAAAAGTGGTGAACATTCATAGCGAGACTTTAACTAAAGAAAATGTGAACGAGCAATTAAGAGGTTTACATGGCTTATTGGTTGCTCCTGGATTTGGAAATAGAGGAATTGAAGGAAAAATTGTAGCAGTTCAATATGCAAGAGAACATCAATTACCATTCTTTGGTATTTGTTTAGGGATGCAAATGGCCGTGATTGAATATGGTAGAAATGTTTTAGGATTACAAAAAGCACACTCTACAGAAATGGATCCCAATAGTCCTGATCCAGTAATCAATATGATGGAAGAGCAAAAAAGAATTACCATGATGGGAGGCACCATGCGTTTAGGTGCATATCCATGTACCATTACAGAAGGAACTTTAGCACATCGTATATATGGGGCAACTGAAATTAGTGAACGTCATCGTCATAGATATGAGTTTAACAATGCTTATTTAACTGCTTTTCAAAATGCAGGTATGGTAACCAGCGGGGTGAATCCAGCAACTGGTTTGGTGGAAATAGTAGAATTGCCCAACCATCCATTCTTTATTGGGGTTCAATATCACCCAGAATTAAAGAGTACAGTGGAAGCACCCGCTCCTTTATTTGTTCATTTTATTGCTGCAGCAAAAGAACAGGCTTCTAAAAATTAATTGTTTTTTTGATGGCTACATTCTGCTAACATTTGTTAGCTTTGTAGCATGAAAAATATTCGAATTTTAACCTCCACTAGTTTATTTGATGGGCATGATGCATCTATTAATATCATGCGTAGAGTGTTGCAAGAAAAAGGTGTTGAAATTATTCATTTAGGGCATAATCGATCGGCATTAGAAATTGTTACTGCAGCCATAGAAGAAGATGTACATGCTATTGCCATTACTTCTTATCAAGGCGGACATATGGAGTTCTTTACTTACTTAAGAACTTTACTCAATGAAAACGGGTATCAGCATGTCAAAATAGTAGGAGGTGGTGGTGGAACTATATTGCCTAAAGAAGCAGTAGCATTGCATCAATTAGGTGTTACAAAAATTTATCTTCCTGAAGATGGATTGAAACTAGGTATTGAAGGGATGATTGAAGAAGTGATTCAATTTTGTAAAGATGAGCTTAAGGCAATCAATACAAAAAAATTACCGGCTTTAAGTTTTGAAAAGAAAATCGATCCAAGAACGCTAGCGAGACAAATTACTTTATTGCAAAATAATGGCATACAAAAAAACAAAAAGAAAATTGTAAAAGATATACCCATCATTGGATTAACGGGTACAGGAGGTGCTGGTAAATCTACCGTTTGTGATCGATTGATTCAATATTTTACCATGGCTAATTCTTCTAAAACCATTGCCATCGTTTCCATAGATCCAAGTAAAAGAAAAACAGGCGGAGCTTTATTAGGGGATAGAATACGCATGAATGCTATTAATCATTCTAATGTTTTTATGCGTTCCTTGGCAACAAGAACCGATAAAAGTAGTATTTCAGATTCTATTGATCATATAATTGAATTGTGTAAAGAGGAGGGATTTGATGCAGTCATTATTGAAACAGCTGGTGTGGGTCAAAATGATGCATCCATTGTAGATCATGTTACAATTCCAATATATGTGATGACTCCAGAATTTGGAGCTCCCACTCAATTGGAGAAAATTAATATGATTGATTATGCTCACATTATTGCTATAAACAAATTTGATAGAACAGGCGGTTTGGATGCCATTATTGATGTAAGAAAGCAATTTCGACGTTCGCATCATAGTTGGAATGCGGATGCAGCAAGCATGCCCATTTTTGGAACAATCGCTTCTAATTATAATGACCCAGGTATTCAAGCAATGTATAATTGCTTGGTAGGTTTGGTCAATCAACAGCATGCAGTTTCATGGAAAAAATTAGAGTGGTCACTTAGTTATGATCCGATTAAAACACCCCCTTCTTTACTTTCCAATAATCGAAAAAATTATTTAGGGGAAATTGTTGATGTGATTAGGAAAAACAATCAATGGATAGCTGAACAAAAAATACATGCTTCAAAATGGTATTGTTTTCAAGAGGTATTAATAGAAACAAGTTTAAGTAAAGAGAAGAAATTACTAGATGCAAATAAACTGATTGAGCAGAAAATAGATGATCAAGTAAAAACAATCATCAAAGAATGGCCACAAATCTCAAGAGGATATCAACAAAGTAGTCTTGAATATGAGATGAGTGGAAAAAAACTAAAGCAAGCATTGAACTTTGAAACTCAATCTGGTATTGTTATTCAAAAAGTACAATTACCAAAATTCAAAGACTGGGGGGATATTGCGGAATGGCATTTAAAAGAAAATTTACCTGGATTTTTTCCTTATACCAATGGAGTGTTTAAATTCAAACAGGGTAACGAAGACCCTACAAGAATGTTTGCTGGAGAAGGTTGTCCAGAAAGAACCAATCTAAGATTTCATTTTTTAAGCAAGGGACAATCTGCGATTAGATTATCTACTGCTTTTGATAGTGTTACTTTATATGGACATGATCCTGAAAAAAGATTAGACGTATTTGGCAAAGTAGGTAATGCTGGTGTAAGCATTGCCACAATCGATGATCTCAAAAAATTATATAGTGGATTGGATTTAAATAGTAAGTCTACTTCAGTGAGTATGACTATCAATGGTCCAGCTCCCATTTTGATGGCGCAGTTTTTCAATGCAGCTATAGATCAAGCCTGTGAAAAATATATTTCTGAAAATAAATTATGGCCGCAGGTTAATAAAAAAATCAAACAAATCATTAAAGACAAAGAGAGACCTGAATACATCAACCTTACAAAAGACAAATCTTTACATGAATGGCATAATGGATTAGGGTTAAAGTTATTAGGCATTTCGGGAGATCAAGTGCTTCCTTCAGAAATTTATGATGAGATTAAAAAAAATGTACTGTCAAATGTAAGAGGAACCTTACAAGCTGATATCTTAAAAGAAGATCAAGCGCAAAATACCTGTATTTTCTCCACTGAATTTGCTTTAAAAATGATGGGGGATGTGCAAGCCTATTTTGCGGAAAATAAAGTGAGACATTTTTATAGTATTTCTATATCTGGATATCATATCGCAGAAGCTGGAGCAAATCCAATAACCCAATTGGCTTTTACTTTAGCGAACGGATTCACCTATGTGGAGTATTTTATTCAACGAGGTATTCCAGTAGACGATTTTTGTCATAATCTAAGTTTCTTTTTCAGTAATGGGATGGATCCGGAATATGCAGTCATTGGAAGAGTCGCAAGAAGAATTTGGTCAAGGGTATTAAAATATAAATACAATGCCAATGAGCGATCTCAAAAATTAAAATACCATATTCAAACGAGTGGAAGAAGTTTGCATGCACAAGAAATAAACTTTAATGATATAAGAACGACACTGCAGGCTTTGTACGCTATTTATGATCAATGTAATAGTTTACATACCAATGCATATGATGAAGCAATCACTACACCTACAGAAGAAAGTGTAAGAAGAGCATTGGCTATTCAATTAATTATTAATAAAGAATTAGGCACCGCCAAAGTGGAAAATTTCCAACAAGGAAGTTTTTTAATTACTGAATTAACTGACTTGGTAGAAGAAGCAGTTTTATTGGAATTTGATAGAATCAATCAAAGAGGTGGCGTATTGGGTGCCATGGAAAGAATGTATCAAAGAACTAAGATTCAAGAAGAAAGTCTTGCATATGAAACCAAGAAGCATAATGGAGAAATTCCCATTATTGGGGTGAATTCATTTTTGAATATGACTGAAGACAAAAATATCGATCAGCAAGCTATTTTTAGGTCCTCCAATTTTGAGCAAAATCTTCAAATTAAGAATGTAACATCCTTCAAAAAAAGAAATAAAGAGCAGTCAAAAACATACTTGAATCAACTTCAGCAAGCAGCCATAAACAATGAAAATATTTTTGCCATTTTGATGGAGGCGGTTAAATATTGCAGTTTAGGTCAAATTTCCAATGCCTTACACCAGATAGGGGGGAAATACAGCCGTAATTTGTAAAAAAGCAATACCTTTGGACCACCTCAAAAACGGTTAAATTACTTTAAATGAATACGGATAAAAATACGATCATTGGGTTTGTATTATTGGCA
>JACCDM011250459.1_pt1 | contig 10785 bp, 6 predicted proteins | sample 7445851 | NCBI WGS metagenome assembly JACCDM01 (sample SAMN15323438, study PRJNA562643) | freshwater metagenome | isolation source: river surface water | place: USA:Blue River Watershed | collected 2017-08-16
CACACCTCACACCTCACACCTCACACCTCACACCTCACACCTCACAACCTCACACCTCACACCTTAAGCCTTACCCAACCTCTCCCTAATCTTCTCCGATATATAATACATACATGGCACGATCACCAAAGTAAGTACTGTTGAGAAAGTTAAACCAAAGATGATCGTCCAGGCCAAGATACCCCAGAATACGGCTGAATCAGATCCAACAAAAATATGAGGATCCAATTCAGTGAATAAGGTAACAAAGTCGATTGATAAACCTATGGCCAAAGGAATCAAACCTAAAACCGCAGCAGAAGCTGTTAATAATACAGGCGTCAAACGAATGCCTCCGCCTTCAATAATGGCTTCCTTCAACTCATAACCACGCTTAAATCGCAATTCTTCAATAAATTCAATCAATAAAATTCCATTTTTCACTACAATACCCGCAAGTGCAATGATTCCCACACCCGACATGACCACCGAGAAGGTCATACCAAAGGCCATGAAACCTAAAAGAACGCCAATCAAGGAAAGTAAAATGGTTCCAAAAATGATAAATGGTTTTGTTGCAGAATTAAACTGAGTAGCCAAAATCAAATAGATCAACACCAAGGCTGCAGCAAAGGCCATTCCCAAAAATCCCATCGACTCTTTTTGCTCCTCTTGCTCACCACCCATTTTAATACGGTATCCTTGAGGCAAGTCCATCGTTTCAAATAAAGTACTTAGCTCGGCTACAATTTCATTAGCGTTAAATCCTTGCAACACATCCGAACTCAAGGTAATCATACGTTCTTGGTTCTTTCTATTTATTTGAGAAAACGATGTAGCATAATGTACCGATGCAATTGAATTCAAAGGCACTTGGCGTAAAGCTCCTCCCATGTTCATATCACGATAGGTAATGTTCATCGACAACAATCGCTCGATTTGATTGCGTGATTCACCTTTCAATCGCAACTGAATTGGATACTCATCTTTCACATCTCTAAACTTCGAAATCTCAGCACCAAATAATCCAGTACGTACAGCCATCGCCACTTGAGCAGAACTGATTCCTTCTCTACTTGCCTTCTCACGATCTACATCAATAATAATTTCTGGCTTATTGGTTACCAAATCAGATTTTAATTCTTGTATACCTTGAATTCCCGATTTCTTCACTGCAAAACGAACCTTTTTCTCTAAGTCTAATAACGTGCCAAAATCATCTCCAGAAATTTCAATTGCAACGGGTTTGCCTGTTGGTGGACCATTTCTTTCACGCTCAATCGCCATTTCTACACCAGGAATTGGATTCTTAAAGAAATAATCTTGGAATTTATTCAATAATTCTTGTGTACTTCTTCCATCTCTTTCTGTCAATTTCACAAAGGCAACAGTAACTTTTGATTTGTTAGGCGTTGCTGCACGATCTGGATTCATCGGATCCCCTGCATTTTTACCTACATTTGAAATAACCGAATTGACAATATTTCCAGCACTTTCCTTTTTTAACAAGGTAAATACTTTTTCTTCGATCACCTTTGTTACAGAATCAGTAACTCTTGCATCTGTACCAACTGGCATTTTATTGTAGATATAGATATAATCCGGATCTCCAGCAGGGAAGAAAATAACCTTAGGTTGAACAATTCCCATTAAAATAAACGTAAATACCAACAAGAAAAACGATCCAATAACCACATAAATCGGACGTTTACCGGTGATCACATATTGGATCAATCGACGGTAATTATTCTTAAAATTAGGTAAGGTTTTTAATTGGAACGGAACAATCATCTTTGGAGTAATGATGAAATGATTCAGTATGTAAATACCCAAACAGAATAAGAAAAAGTTGCCAAATCCAAAATTCCCAATTCCAAATCCCAACACATACCCTGCAATCGATAGACTCAATAAAATAAATACTGTTTTACGAATGTCTGCAAATTCTGGTGCGTGTACATCGTTCGACTCTTCATCATGTCGTTTCATGAACGATACCGCAAAGACAGGATTCATTACATAGGCCACAAACAAGGAGGCAAATAAAGTAATAATCAACGTCATTGGAAGGAACTTCATAAATTCACCCACCAAACCTGGCCAAAACAATAAAGGAAGAAAAGGGGAGATGGTAGTCAAAGTTCCAGTTAATACAGGAACAAACACCTCAGATGCAGCCAATTTTACGGCCTCCGCAATACTTAACTTTCTGAAATTATTATACAAACGGTGAGCATTTTCAATTACTACAATAGCATCATCCACTACAATTCCTAATCCTAACAAGAAACCAAATAATACGATGGTGTTCAAGGTAAAATCTAGCCCTGGCATAAATAAAAAGGCTAATAAAGCAGACAATGGAACCGACAACCCCACGAAAACCGCATCTCTTACTCCCATGAAAAACATCAAAACGATTACCACAAACACAAAACCCAAAATAACGGTATTGATCAAATCTGCTAAATCACCTCTTGTTCTTTCCGATTGATCCGCTGTTACAGAAACCACTAATCCTTTTGGAAATCTATTTTCTCTAAACTCCTCAATCGTTTTTTCAATGCGATCTGCCGCCTCAATTAAATTGGCCCCTCCTCTTTTGATAACATTCAAAGTGATTACAGCTTTCTTGTCCAGACGAGCAAAATCCTGCTTTTCTTCATAGCTATCTTTAACCTCCGCAATATCTTTTAAACGAACTGTTGCACCAGTACTAGAGCGTAATATCAAATTACCTAATTGAGCAACCGTCTTAAATTCACCAGTTACACGCAATGCTCTTCTTACACCACTTACATTCAATTCACCACCAGAAATATTTACATTTTCTCCTTGAACTACTGATTGAATATCATAAAATGTAATGCCATAACTTTGCATTTTAGCCAAATCTAAATTGATTTGAATTTCACGTTTCAAGGCACCCAAAACATCTACTCGAGTAATTTCTGGCATTCCTTCAATTTCATCTTGAAGATCTTCCGCGTATTTCTTCAATTTGTCTAAAGGATAATCCCCAGCAATATTGATGTTCATAATTGGAAACTCAGAGAAATTAACTTCAGCTACTGATGGTTGACGAGTCAAATCCTTAGGCAAATCAGCAATCGATTTATCCACCGCATCTTGTGTTCGTTGCTTGGCTACTGCCACGTCTACATCGGTATTAAATTCAATTATAATGATGGACACATCTTGTAACGAATTCGACTTAACACGTTTAATTCCCGTTGCCGATTTCAATTGCTTTTCAATCGGTTTGGTAATGGTATTTTCAATGTCAGTTGGTGTAGCACCAGCATAAACTGTTTGCACCACCATTTGTGGAATTACGATATCCGGAAATTGCTCTTTCGGCAAATTTCGATAGATCATAAATCCAGCCAAGAAAATAATAAATGTAAAGATGTAAACCGTAGTACGGTTGGTACTCAACCAACCCACCATGTTGTAGATGAACCCCTTGCCTTCTGGCAATTGTTCATTTTTTATATTTTTTTCCATGGAAATAAATGCAATAAATTAAAATGTTACAGCCTGTCCGTCTACCAAATCCTGATACCCTTGAGTAATCAATTGGTCTCCCACTTGTAAACCAGTAACTACCTCTACTTGTCCATTATAAGAAAGCCCTAAAGTAATTAATTTCGCTTTCGCAATTTTCTTTCCACCTTCTTCTACAGCAACATATACTAAATTTCCTTTTTCAGTTTTCTGAATTAAGTTTTCATCCACAACAATTGCCTTAGGCTTAGTAACATCATTGATATTAATCACCGCCAATTGATTTGGCTTTAACTCATTACCTGCATTCGGAATAGCTGCCTCAATATCAAATGTTCTAGTTAATGGATTCACCATTTTAGAAACAACCGAAATACGAGCAGGAATTTCTTTATTGATATCTGGGAATTTAACCATTACAGGATCACCCACACGCACAGAACTAATATACGTATCGGAAACTTTCGCCGTAATCTTCAACTTTCCTAAGTTTACAATTTGAACAATCGGCATACCTGGAGAAGCCATTTCACCCATTTTCTGACGAACAATTTCAATCGTTCCTGATATAGGAGCAACTACACGTGACATCGCTAATTGTGCCCTTAAAGTAACCAAACGCTTTTCTAAAGCTTCTTTATTGGCTTTTGCAGACAAATACTGAACTTCAGTTCCGATTTGTTGATCCCACAATGTTTTTTGTTTTTCGAACAAGGTTTTTGCTAAACCTAATTGGTTTTTAACTTCCTCCATCGATTCTTTTAGAATCGTGTTGTCTAAAGTAGCAATCAATTGACCCTTGCTCACATTTTGTCCTGCAACTACAGGCAAAGATAAAATCGTACCACCTGTTTGCGGACTCACTAAAACTGTATTTTCAGCAACAACAGAACCTTGTGATTCTACAAAGTGCTTGAAATCTTGACCTACCAAAGGACTCACTGCAACTGCAATTGTTTGATTACTTTCTTCCTTCTTGCCAGCACCCAATTCTTTCTCAAGACTAGCAATTTTTTGATTAATTTCTGCAGCCTGCTTTTTCAAGTCTGCTAATTCTTGCTTTTTATCAACCGATTTAGAACATGCGGCCAACACCACGATACTGCTCAATAAATAAATATACTTTTTCATATGCTTGCTAATTTTATTCGTTATATAATGTACCGTTTGCCTTTTCTAATTCAACTTTTGCAATTAAAGCATTGTAAAGGGCTGTGAAATAATTTACTTGTGATTCTTTGATAGAAGCCTCAGCATTCAAGACCTCTAAACTTGAGCCTACACCTTGCTTGTATTTAACTCTCGACACGCGAGAAATTTCATTGGCTAAATCCAAATTCGATTTTTGCTCACGAAGCGATTCTAAAGCATTTCTCAAAGAAATACTGCTTTGATTTCTTTGTAAATCAATACTTGCTTTCAACAAATCATAACTCTGACGAACCTTCTGAAGATTATTCTGCGATTGTATTGCCTTATATTTTTTCGAGAACCCATCGAATATCGGAATCTGAACTGAAAAGGTAATCGCAGCATTGTCATACCATTGCTTTCTAAACAAATCACCGAATGCATTCGCACCCGTATTGGCACCATAATTTCCGCTAAAAACAACTCTTGGCAAATAACCAGATTTCACATTCTTCACATCCAATTCTGCCAAATTCTCTTGAGTTTTCAAAATTGAATACTCAATTCGATTCGTATATTCAAAAGGAGCTGCCGATTTTTCTAAGTATTGCAAACGAACCTTCTCCAAATCATCTTTTAACTCAATGGGATCTTCTAATGGATAAGACATTTGAAATTTCAAAAGGCTATATCCTAATTCTTGCAGTCTGCTTAAATTTTCTTTCTCTGTTTTGATATTATTTGCTTGCACCTCTAAGCGTTGAACATCAATTTTTTCAGCAAAACCTGCCTTATTTAAAGCTCGAGTATCCTTTAACATGGAATCTAAACGACCAATATTTGCCTCTAACAAACCCATACGATGGTCATTCACTAATATACCATAATATGCCTTGGTTACATTTTCGGCAATTTGTTGTTTTGATTGCGTTAAAGATTTTTGCGATAATTCCTTATAAACGGCTGATGCTTTTAACCCTATTAAATAAGAACCATCGAAAATCAATTGATTCAGACCTAAACTAGAAAAACCAGAATTCTCTACCCCAAATTTTGCGGCGATCAATTCTCCCTCAGCTGCAGAAGGATTAAAAAATTTTGCTGGTATAAACATCTTTTGCATCAGCACATTATTTGTTAATGCAATGTTTCCATTCAATTGAGGCAAACCAATTGCCTTTATTTCTTTAATTTTAGCTTCTGCGTTCAACACATCAATTTGTGCATTCTTCACTTGCACATGATGGGAAACAGCATAATCCACAGCCTCCTTGAGACTGAACTGCTGAGCCATTAGGCTCGTACTCCCTAAAAGAAGTAGCAGGCTTGATAATTTTCTTAGGCGGATCATATATGATTTTTATGTAAATACTTGTTGTACTCGGTAAGTCCTTTTGGTGTCATAATCCCTCGCATGAAATAATCTAAAAATTCCAAATGCAATTCATAAACCGACTTTTTAAAGGTTTCAAAAAATTCAGGATTAAATAATAAATGAATTTCTGCCATTCGCATTTTGGCAATTAATTCAATGGACATTTCTGGTCTAAAATATCCGTTCGCAATTCCGTTTTTCAAATCATTGACCAAATGAGTGAACATGACGTCATTTTCATATTGCTTGAAAATAGCAAAAGCATCCGGATGATATTTTTGTACTTCAAACATCAATCGAGGATTGATTTCCGTTAAAGTCTCTTTAACAATATCAAACGATCGAAACATTTTTTCAATTACATCTGAATACTTTTCATCTAATTCCTTCCACTGCGCAAGGTCTTTTTCAATAAAAGCACTCACAACTTCATTTACTAAGGTGTCCTTGTCTGGATAGTGCTGATAAATAGTTTTTTTGGATATTCCCAAGTCAGCTGCGATGGAATCCATAGTGATTGACTTCACTCCATACCTAAAGAAAAGCTTTGTTGCACCATCAAGAATTCTATTTTTCATGTTTTTGTCGCCAAAATGGAATACAAAACTATGGAAACTTTTTTTGACTACAAAGTTTTTATATGATTTTTTCAATAAATGTGATGAACGGTAGCTTCGAGAACCTCAGCCACCGTAGGCGCTAACGACCAAAGTCGTCCTGCAACCGAACGATATCATCTTCATCTGAAGGGTTCGACACATCAGTGTGTTGCCAAATTTCAGCAACTAATCCAAAGTTGTCTAAACCGATTAATCGGTGACGTTGACCAATATCTAATTTAATAAAATCACCATCTTGATAGGTATTGGGCTCGAATTGCTCATCTGTTGCAGAGATAGCAACGGCTACGGGTCCATTTACTACTTTCCAGATTTCTGCTCTACGGAAATGATATTGCCATGAAAGGCGTTGTTGCGGAGCAACAACTAAAAATTTGGGACTTAATTTTTGTGTAATTTGAATGGCATCAAATGACAATTCAGGAAAAAACATGGCAGCAAATTTGGAAGCTTCTGATTCTTCCAACACAAAAAAACCACCCCAAGGGCGATCAAAATCTTTTGCCACAACAGTGAATCCCTGCTCAGCAATCCACTTTTCTGTCTGCTGAAGTACATTTTGTTTTTCCATGAGGCAAAGATATGAAAAGTGATCGAGTGATTTAGTGATCTAGTGACTAAATCATTCGATCACTAAATCACTCGATCACTAAATCACTTTTACAACGTCCACCCTTTTCTGTACTCTCTACGTACAAACTGGTTGGCTGCATCGAAGTTAGTGATTTTCATATTGGCAGCATCCCAAAGTAATTTCTGACGACCAATATATTTAGCATTTCTACCTGAACCTTCACGCAACATATACGAACGAATTGCCAAATTACCCATTAAAACAGACTCTGTAAACGGACCTGCATAGTCAAATGGAGAACTTACTTCCATTTTTCCGAATCCTGCCTTACATGCTTCTACCCATTGCGTATTGTGACCAGCGTCACCACGTTCTACGCGAGGCAATCTAGCTTTCGGTAAAGCTTCTTCTGGAACCTGCTTTCCATCCTTAAATACTTTCGGATACATACCGTACGTTCCACAGGTCATTATACCTTTAGAACCCATCAATATCACACCATTTGAGCCATCTGGATCTCCGATTACTTCACTTGAAGGGATTCCATCTGGATGTGGAGCACGAAGGCCACCATCAAACCAATGTAATTTCACATTAGATTTATTACGATCTGAAGGACCATAGTTTAAAGTCACCATAGAAGATGGAGGACATCCCTCAGGAATCCACTCGGGTGTCCAATCTTGTAAAAATACAGACCCCACTGAACATTCTACATCTAAAGCATCACGGATACCTAACACTTTGAATGGAGGATCTAATAAGTGACATCCCATGTCGCCTAAAGCACCTGTACCATAATCCCACCAACCTCTCCATTTAAATGGAAGTAAAGCAGGATTGTATTCTCTATATTTAGCAGGGCCTAACCACAAATCCCAATCCAATTCCTTAGGTACTTCGTGTCCAGATGCAGGATAAGGAATTCCTTGTGGCCAAACCGGACGGTTGGTCCAAACATACACTTCATTTACTTTTCCGATAACTCCTCCATCAAACCATTCTACCATTTTACGTACACCATCACCTGATGAACCTTGGTTTCCCATTTGAGTAACTACTTTCATTTCACGCGCTTTTTCAGCCAAAATACGTGCTTCGTAGATATCATGTGTTAAAGGCTTTTGAACATATACGTGCTTGCTTCTTCTCATCGCTTCCATCGCAATAGTTGCGTGCGTATGGTCTGGAGTTGAGACAATCACTGCATCTACATTACTACCTTCTTTATCTAAAGCCGTACGAAAATCTCGGTAATAATTTGCTTTTGGAAGTTCCTGGCGTGCCTTAGCTGCCTGGCGGTCATCCACATCAACGATTGCAACAATATTCTCTGCCCCTTTATTGTAAGAGTTCATGATATCGCTGTATCCTTTTCCTCCACCACCAATACCCATGATGTTAAGTCTATCCGAAGGGGCTTGAAAACCCTTTCCTAATACGTGACGTGGCACAATGTAAAAACTTGCCGCAGCAAATGACGCATTTTTTATAAAATTACGACGTGATGAATTACTCATATGTTTGAGATTAAGAGAATAATTAATTCAATTTGAAATGAATCCTCAATATCCAAAAAATTCTTGAAATAGCAAATTTCAATCTAAGAATTTTTATATAGGTTTGTGGGTGTTTTGAAACTATGAATCTAAGAATCTGTGAAACTAAGAAACTATGTATTTATGAATTGGAGGTAATTAAAGTTCTAAAATAATAGGTATCAGTCCCTAGACCCCCTCTTCAATTCTTTCGTTTCTTCCGATTCTTAGATTCTTAGATTCATAAACAAAAAAGGCCCTCGCTTTCGCAAGGACCTTTTCTATTAATCTATTTTAAAAATTACTCGCCTTTCTTAGCTTTCTTTTCTAATTTTTTAATTGCTTGAGCTCTCTCAGCACCTTCTAATTGTTCTTTTAAAGCAGATAATGCATCGATATCACCCATCGTTGTTTTTTCTACTGGAGCACTAGATTTTTCAGCGGCTTTAGAAGCTTTTTTCTTCTCAGCTTTTACTTCTTCAGCAGCAGGCTCAGAGAAAGTACGCGTATGAGAAAGCATGATCTTACGATCATCTTTTTGGAATTCCGTTACAATGAAATCCAAAGTCTCACCTACTTCTGCAGTAGATCCGTCTTCTTTAACCAATTGCTTGAATGCAGCTAAACCTTCGATACCATATGGCAATTCTAAAGTAACTAATTTATCTCCTTTAGAAACGATTGTTGCTTTATGAGAAGAACCTAAAGTGAACACACTTTCAAAAGTATCCCAAGGGTTTTCTTCTAATTGCTTATGTCCTAAAGCTAAACGACGATTCTCAGCATCTAATTCAATTACTACAACGTCTAAGCTGTCACCAACTTTAACGAATTCAGATGGATGCTTGATTTTCTTTGTCCAAGATAAGTCAGAAACGTGAACTAAACCATCGATTCCTTCTTCTAATTCAAGGAATAAACCGAAGTTAGTTAAGTTACGAACCGTTCCTTTGTGCTTAGTTCCAACAGCATATTTCTTCAATAAGTCTGTCTTAGTCCATGGATCTTCAGCTAATTGCTTAACACCTAAAGACATTTTACGCTCAGCGCGGTCTAAAGTTAAAACAACTGCTTCCATCTCATCACCTACTTTCAAGAAATCTTGTGGATTTCTTAAGTGTTGTGACCAAGACATTTCAGAAACGTGGATTAAACCTTCAACACCTGGCAACACTTCTAAGAATGCACCGTAGTCTGCTACGTTAACAATTTTACCTTTTACTTTAGATCCAACTTCTACATCAGCAGGCAATGCATCCCAAGGATGTGCTTGCAATTGTTTCATACCTAAAGAGATACGCTTCTTGTTTTCGTCGAAATCTAAAACAACCACTTGGATTTTTTGATCCAATTTTAACACCTCTTGAGGGTGGTTGATACGTCCCCATGAAATATCTGTAATATGTAGTAAACCATCTACACCACCTAAATCGATGAACACACCGAAGTTTGTCATGTTTTTGATTACACCTTCTAATACTTGACCTTTGTCTAAGTTTGTTAAGATTGTCTGACGTTGTGCCTCAAGATCTTTCTCGATCAATACTTTATGAGAAACTACAACGTTATCATTTGTATGGTTGATCTTAACCACTTTAACTTCCATATTTTTACCAACAAAAATATCGAAATCACGGATTGGTTTCACGTCAATTTGAGAACCTGGTAAGAACGCCTCGATACCGAAGATATCTACGATCAAACCACCTTTTGTACGACGCTTCACGAAACCATTGATGATCGTATCTTCTTCCAAAGCCTTTTCGATTTTGGTCCAAGCACCCATCACTTTAGCAAGCTTACGAGAAAGAATTAATTGTCCATTAGCATCTTCTTGATTCTCAATGTACACTTCAACCTCATCACCAGCTTTTAAGTCCGGCATATCACGGAATTCAGAAGCAGAAACTAAACCATCTGATTTGAAACCGATATTAACGATTACTTCACGGTCTGTTTTGCTTACTACAATACCCGTAACAACTTCTTTTTCAGTTACAGCATTCAAAGTCGCTTCGATAGCTGCTTCCATTTCTGCAATCTGTGCTGCAGAATAGTTTC
>JACCDM010896118.1_pt1 | contig 10780 bp, 9 predicted proteins | sample 7445851 | NCBI WGS metagenome assembly JACCDM01 (sample SAMN15323438, study PRJNA562643) | freshwater metagenome | isolation source: river surface water | place: USA:Blue River Watershed | collected 2017-08-16
CATGCGAGGCACGCGTTTCTGCGCCAGGATGCGCAATTCTTCAATGGTGGTGATCACGGACATATTTGATTTCCAATTTGGATTGAAGCTTTAGGAGCTTGCGAATGAATTTGATCAGCTGCAACTTACACTGCCGCAACCCGACATGGTGACGTTTTTGATGATGGAGGGGTCTGCCAGCGTCTCTGTTTCGCTGTCAAAGTTCACAGATTTCAAATGCTGGGCCAAACCTGCATCCATGGAGGCCGCATGCTGTGGAAACCATTCGACCAAGGCTTCTGCCAGCCGCGAGATAATTTCTGGATCGCCCTGTACATAATGGGTTTCCACAGCGCGCATGGTTTCCAAAATGGTGGCGTGTTGACCAGCATGACAGTTGTCTTCACTGAAGCCTGTGGCCAACATCCAGCGGTCTTCTTGCGCAAAGTGTTCAACCGTGTGGTTGAGAAATTCGCGGTACAAATTGAGTTGCTCTGATTGCGGGGTCTTTAGCAAAGCATTGAGCATGGTCACAAACTCTTCGTGTGTGTGGTCCATGCGCTCATCACCCGTGTACAAATCAGTGGACCAATCGAGACCTGCTGCAAATGGGGACTCTGTGAGTTTCTCGGTTTGAGTGACTTCCATCACAAACTCCTTTTAAAAATTCAAGCGCGCATGATGACGCGCAATTTGCTGACGAACTTGACCCGGCGCAGTCCCGCCCAAAGTATTGCGAGCATTCAAGGAGCCCACCAAGCTAAGGCAATCAAAGACATCGGCTTGAATGGCTGGGTTGAATTGTTGTAGTGTGGCCAATGGCAGTTCGCTCAGGTCTAAATTTTGGGTCTGAGCCGTCTTGACTGCGTGTGCTACCACCTCGTGCGCATCGCGGAAGGGCAGGCCTTTTTTGACCAAGTAATCTGCCAAATCAGTTGCTGTGGCATAGCCTTTTTTGGTGGCCGCTTCCATGGCTTGTGCATTGACGGTAATGCCACCTTCTTTCGTGCCAGTCTGTGCGTTGACTTGACCGCCAATCATTTCGCTGAAGATCCGCAAGGTGTCTTTGAGCGTGTCGACGGTGTCAAACAAAGGCTCTTTGTCTTCTTGATTGTCTTTGTTGTAGGCCAGGGGTTGGCCTTTCATCAAAGTGATAAGGCCCATCAAGTGGCCGACCACACGGCCGGTTTTGCCGCGCGCCAATTCGGGCACGTCGGGGTTTTTCTTTTGCGGCATGATGGAACTGCCAGTGGTAAACCGGTCGGCAATTTTCACAAAGCCAAAGTTCTGGCTCATCCACAAAATGAGTTCTTCGCTTAAGCGACTGATGTGCACCATGCACAATGAAGCGGCTGCCGTAAATTCAATGGCAAAGTCGCGATCGCTCACACCATCCAAACTGTTTTGACTAACGCAAGCGTTGCCTTGTTCGTCCACCATGCCAAGGCTTTTGGCCACGCGTTCACGGTCTAGCGGATAGGTGGTGCCAGCCAATGCCGCAGAACCTAATGGCAAACGGTTGGTCCGGCGACGCACATCTGCCATGCGTTCTGCATCGCGTGCAAACATTTCGACATAGGCCAACAAATGATGCGCAAAGCTCACGGGCTGTGCCACTTGCAAATGCGTGAAGCCAGGCAAGATGACTTCTACATTGCGCTCGGCCACTTCGATCAATGATTTTTGGAGGTCAATAAGCAAACCACCAATCAGGTCGATTTCGCTGACCAGCCACAAGCGAACATCGGTGGCCACTTGGTCGTTGCGACTTCTGCCTGTGTGCAGGCGCTTGCCGGCATCACCCACAATTTGTGTCAGGCGGGCTTCGATGTTGAGGTGCACATCCTCTAAGTCCAGTTGCCAGTCAAACTGGCCCTTGGTAATTTCTTCGGTAATTTGCGCCATGCCGCGCTGAATGTCGGCAAAGTCTTGGTCGCTGATGATTTTTTGAGCCGCGAGCATCTCTGCATGCGCCAAGCTGCCTTGAATGTCCGATGGCCACAGTCGCTTGTCGAAGAAGACGCTAGAGGTGTAGCGCTTCACCAGGTCACTCATGGGTTCAGAAAACAAGGCAGACCAGGCCTGGGACTTTTGATCGAATTGGTTTTTAGACATTCCCAGATTTTATCGGGTTGCTGGGCTTCTAAACCCTGTGGCAGACCCTCAAAAAATGCTGAAAATGCCTAAAAAAACCTTTTGCCGGGGCTTAACCCGTGTTTCGAAGACCGGCCGCAATCCCGTTGATAGAGATGTGAATGCCGCGTTGAACCCGCTCGTCAGCTTTGCCATCTCGGTATCGGCGAATCAGTTCCACTTGGAGATGGTGCAGGGGGTCGATGTAGGGAAAACGGTGGCGGATAGAGCGCGCCAAAGCAGGATTGTTGGCCAGTCGATGTTTTTCGCCTGTCAACAGCGTGATGACTTCGGCTGTTCTGTGCCACTCAGCTTCAATGGCCATGAACACTTTTTTTCGCAGCTTGACGTCAGACACCAGTTCACTGTAGCGCGAGGCCAATGCCAGATCGCTTTTGGCCAGCACCATGTCCATGTTAGACAGCAACGTTTTAAAGAACGGCCATTGCTTGACCATTTTTTGTAGCAAGGCAAGGGCTAATTTGCGTTCTTTGTCTGTGGGTCGATCTAAGAATTTTTCCACAGCAGAGCCAAATCCATACCAACCTGGCAAAGTAAGGCGGCATTGGCCCCAGCTGAAGCCCCATGGGATGGCCCTTAAATCTTCAATCTTTTGATTGGCTTTTCGCGATGCCGGGCGAGAGCCGATGTTCAGCTCTGCAATTTCACGAATGGGCGTGGCCGCAAAAAAGTAGTCGTTGAAGCCAGCCGTTTCATAAACCAAATGGCGGTATGCATCCATGCTGGCCTGCGAAAGTTGCGCTGCAGTTTCCAAGAAATGACGCGGTGCAGTCTTGGTGGGTTGCAACAAAGTCGCTTCCAAAGTGGCCGCAACCAAGGTCTCTAAATTGCGTCTGCCAATTTCGGGGTTGGCGTATTTGGAGCCAATGACTTCACCTTGCTCGGTCAAGCGAATTTGACCTCGAACCGTACCAGGCGGTTGCGCCAAAATGGCTTGGTAGCTGGGTCCACCACCTCGGCCCACGGTACCACCACGACCATGAAACATGCGCAGCTGAATGTTGTGGCTGTTGGCCAGTCGGTCAAAGTCTTCTACCAAGGCGACTTCTGCTCTGTAGAGCTCCCAGTTGCTGGTAAAGATGCCGCCATCTTTGTTGCTGTCGGAGTAGCCAAGCATGATGTCTTGCTCTGCGCCAGAGCGTTGGATCAAATTGGCGATGCCAGGCAGGGCATAGAACTCGCGCATGATGCTGGCCGAGTTGCGCAAATCTTCGATGGTTTCAAACAAGGGCACCACGATCAAGTCGACCCTTGCTGTCTGATCCAAAGTGCCGCGCATCAAGCCCACTTCTTTTTGCAACAACAAAACTTCTAGCAAGTCGCTGACGGTTTCAGTATGGCTAATGATGTAGTGACGGATTGCCTCTGCCCCGAATGTGGCCCGTGACGTGCGTGCTTCTTCGAAAATTGCCAGCTCAGACAGAGAGTGATCGCAGTAGCTTGCGCCAGGAATGCGCAGGGGTCTGGCGTCATTCAGCAACTTCATCAGAACTGTTCGTTTGTCAGCTTCAGCCAAAGATGCATAGTCTTGTTCTATGCGTGCCTGAGCCAACAATTCACTGACCACTTTTTCGTGTTGGTCAGAGCTTTGACGCAAATCTACTGTGGCCAAGTGAAAGCCAAACACTTCGACTGCGCGAATCAGTGGGTCTAAGCGCTGTGCGGCCAAAGCTTGCGCGTGATGGCTTTTCAAAGAGGCTTGAATGATTTTTAAATCAGCCAAAAAACTGACTGAATCTGGGTATTGATTTTGAGGTTCTACGGCATGCTTGGCGGCATCACCTCCTGTGAGAGATTTAAGCGTTGCCGCAAGTCGAGCGTACATGCCTGTGAGCGCGCGCCTGTAGGGTTCATCCACGCGGTGGGCGTTGGTGTCAGGCGACTTTTCGGCCAAGGCTTTCATGGCAGGTGGAAAATCGACCAGCATGGCGGACAAAGACAATTCGCTGCCCAGGAAGTGAACCTCTTTCAGGTAATGTCGCAAAGCCACTTCGGCTTGACGTTTGAGTGCGTGATTGAGCGTTTCTGCGTTGACATTGGGATTGCCGTCGCGATCGCCTCCAATCCACTGGCCCATGCGTAAAAAGGGTGCCACGGGGTATGTGCCCAAAGCTTCTTCCAACGACGCATAAATTTTTGGGATTTCCCGCAAAAAAGTCGATTCGTAATAGCTCAATGAATTTTCAATTTCATCAGCCACGGTGAGCTTCGAAAAACGCAATAACCGAGTTTGCCAAAGTTGCATCACGCGTGCACGCAAGCGTTGCTCGTTGGCGGCCAATTCTTTAGGGGTCAGTGCGTCTTTCGCAGCGTTGACTGCCGCCGCACGGGCTTTGATCTCGTCGCGCTCTGTCAGCAACTGTGCAATGTCACGTTCTGCGCTCAGGATACTTTGGCGCTGAACTTCTGTGGGGTGTGCCGTCAAAACGGGTGACACGAAACTTTGCGCCAAAGTTTGTGAAATGATTTTGGGTGTAATGCCTGCCCATCGGAGTCGCTGCAATGCAACTTCTATGCTGCCCTCTTGCGTGTCACCCACTCGCTCGTGAATGGCGCGGCGACGGATGTGATGCCGATCCTCTGCCAGATTGGCCAAGTGACTAAAGTAAGTAAACCCGCGAATGACGCTAACGGCATGCTCACCTGTTAAGCTTTTGAGGAGTTTCTTCAGAGCCTTGTCTGCTTCTTGGTCGGCATCTCGCCTAAATGCCACAGAAAGTTTGCGAATTTTTTCGATCAATTCGTAGATTTCAGGCCCTTCTTGCTCTCGGATCGCATCGCCCAAAATACGGCCAAGCAAGCGAATGTCCTCGACCAGGGGGCGCTCGTTGTCGCGCGAATGACGTTTCAGGGGCGGAATTGTGACGTTTGGCATGACGAGACTCATTTATCTGGGGCTTTTGTCATGCTAGCATTTGAATAGATTGAAAAATTACGAACAGGTTACTGGTTTGAACTCTCAAAACCTCACTGCTATCCAGCGTCCCATCGTCATTGCCACCCGAGAAAGCAGATTGGCCATGTGGCAAGCTGAACACGTTCAGGCCATCTTGCAGGCGCGAGGCTACGACGTTCATTTGCTTGGGATGACCACACAAGGCGATCAAATCTTGGACCGAAGCCTTAGCAAGGTCGGTGGCAAAGGCTTGTTTGTCAAAGAGCTTGAGGTGGCCTTGTCAGAAGGACGCGCAGACATCGCGGTGCACTCACTTAAAGATGTACCCATGGACATGCCCGAGGGGTTTCAATTGGCCTGCGTCATGGAACGAGAAGACCCCCGCGATGCTTGGGTTTCTGGGACTTACGCTACTTTGATGGATTTGCCCCAAAGTGCGGTGGTCGGCACATCGAGTTTGAGGCGAACCGTTTTGTTGCGTGCGCTTCGCCCAGATTTGAAAATTGAGCCCCTGCGAGGCAATTTGGACACACGCTTGCGCAAGTTGGACGAAGGCCAATACGCTGGCATTATTTTGGCGGCCGCGGGCCTCAAGCGCCTGAATCTTGACAACCGAATTCGGCAAATCTTTGACACTGATCAGATGTTGCCTGCAGCAGGTCAAGGTGCCCTGGGCATTGAAATTTGCGAAGGGCGTACCGATCTGCTCCAAGCGCTTGAACCCATGGTGCACCAAACGTCTTGGTTGGCCGTTGCGGCCGAGCGTGCAGTCAGCCGATCCATGGGCGGCAGTTGTTCAATGCCTCTGGCTGCCCATGCAACTTTGGATGGCAAGCTGTTAAGTTTGCGCGCAGCTTGGGGCGACCCCGAAGGTGCAACCACTTTGGTGACGGCTGCAAAGTCCGGGGTGGTCGACAGTTTGAACGATGCAGAGGCACTGGGGATCGCGGTGGCTTCCGAGCTGAAGCGTGGTGGCGCTCATTGAAGTTGAATCAAGTGGAATGAAGTTGCTCAAGCTCTGGCCTATCCCATGACACAAGTCATCGTGACCCGTCCTGAACAAGATGCAACAGCTTGGATGACGCAGTTGCGTGAAGCGGGGCATGAAACCATCGCCTTTCCGCTTTTAACCCTATCAAACTTGATGTCTTCTGAGGACGTAGCCAAAGCAACTGACATGGCATTGCAAAGTCAGGCGCTGATGTTTGTCAGTGCCAACGCGGTGCGGTTCTTTGCTGCCGCTTTGAGGCATCAACCCCTTTGGCTTGATCACTTGAAGCAAAATGCACGCGCTTGGTGTACAGGTCCGGGCACTGCTGGGGCCCTTGTCGCATATGGCATTCCTGCTCATCAAATAGACCAGCCTGCTACCAATGCGCCGCAGCTAGACTCCGAGGCGCTGTGGGAGGTTGTATTGCCTCAACTAAGGTCTGGCATGCACGTGATGTTCATTCGGGGAGCAGACGAAACGGGCGCCATTGCTGGGCGAGATTGGTTGGTCCAACAACTTGAGAGCAAGCAAGTGCAGGTTTGCGCCATCGCGGCGTACCGCAGACAAGGCAGCGTTTTAAGTGCCATCCAAAAAATCCAAGTCAAAAAACACGTTGAGGAAGGTGCCATTTGGTTGTTCAGCAGCTCTGCAGCCATCGAAAACCTTGTCTCCCAATGTCCAGACATCGACTGGTCTGAAGCAAAAGCTGTGGTCACGCATCCACGGATGGCTCATTTGGCCCAAAAACAGGGTTGGCAACACATATCAATTGCCCCGCCAGGTATCCGTTCAATGCTTGCATCTATAAAATCGCTGGCATGAGCTCTGAACAACCTACTGTCACAACTGACAAACCCCTTCAACCGCCAGCAGTTTCGCCTGTCGCTATGCCAGCGCGTCGCTCGCTGACAGTATGGTTGCCGCTGGCCATTGCCCTCCTGGCAGTGGTCTTCAGTGGTTTGCTGTGGGAAAAGTTGTCACGCATTCAAGGTCAATTGGCGCGACAAAGCGCCGATGCCGGTCAGCAATCCTTAGAAGCCAAGGCTTGGGCCAAGCAGGCGCAAGACAGTGTCAAGGACAGCGCGGCACGCATGGCATTGGTCGAGTCTAGACTGGGTGAAGCTGCTTTACAGAGAACGCAGCTCGAAGAACTGATTCAATCCTTGTCACGATCGCGAGATGAGAACTTGGTGCTTGACATCGAGTCGTCTCTTAGGCTCGCGCAGCAACAAGCTCAGCTCACCAGCAGTCTTGAGCCATTGCTTGGCGTCTTGAAAACCGCACAGCAAAGATTGCAGCGCGCTTCAAATCCCCGATTGATTTCCATTCAACGTGCCATCGACCGCGATTTGGAATTGGTCAAATCCGCTCAAATTACTGACCTGCCAGGCATGCTTTTGGTACTAGACGAGCTTGTCGCCTTGACCGATGAATTGCCACTGGTGATTGAGCTTCAAAGACCACAAATCCAAAGCAACAAGCCCACTGATGCCGCCACCTCTCAACCCGGCATGCCATGGTGGAAAATGGCTTTTGAGCGCGTCTTGTTAGAAGCCCGCGGATTGTTACGCGTCAGTCGCATTGACAGCCCTGAAGCGGCTTTGTTGGCGCCGGAGCAAGGGTTTTTATTGCGTGAAAATCTCAAACTCAAATTGCTCAATGCTCGATTGAGTTTGTTGGCGCGCCAAACGGATGCCGCTAAAGCGGACTTGCAAGCGGTGACTGTTTCTCTTAAAAAGTATTTTGACCCTGGTGCACGTAAAACACAGCAAGCGCTTTTGTTGCTTGATAAAGCGCAAAGCTTGAGCAAGGGCGGACCCCTGCCTCGCTTGGATGGTTCTTTGGCTGCGTTGGCCACAGCTTCAGCTGGAAAGTAAGCAACATGCGCGCAGCACTTTGGTTGATGAGTTTGTTTGCGGTTGCGGTTGCATCTGCTTTGCTGGCTTCTAACAATGTTGGCACTGTGTCCATTTTTTGGACGCCCTACCGTGTCGATGTGTCCTTGAATTTGGTTTTGTTTGGACTTGTGGTTGTGTTGCTCACCATGCACTGGGCGCAACGGGCTCTCACGGCATTGTTTGAATTGCCTCGGCAAGCCAAACGTTGGCGTTTGCAGCAAAAGGAAAGGTCTGTTCATGCCGCTTTGCTGGACGGTATGGCCCAATTCATGGAAGGTCGCTTTCTTCGCGCCCGCAAGTCGGCCGAGTTGGTGTTGGTGCGTGAAAAATCATTGTCTGACGCAGGAGAGTCTCTAGAGCATTCTGGCGCATTAAGAAGTGTTGCGCACATCTTGGCAGCTGAATCCGCGCACGCCCTTCAAGACAAGTCATCTAGGCAGAAGCACCTCGATGCAGCTTTGCAGGAGCCCATGACAGGTCAAAGTAGCCTTCGGCAGTCTTTGGTCGAGGGCGCGATGCTGCGTGCTGCACGTTGGTCGCTCGACGATCGCAATGCTTCAGAGAGTTTGCTTTGGTTGGACCGTTTGCCACAAGGTGTGTCGCGACGTACCTTGGCTATGCGATTGCGCTTAAAAGCAGCCCGCCTGGCTGGAGAGCCTTCTCAAGCTTTGGACACTGCTTTGCTGTTGATCAAACACCGGGCCTTCAAGGCAGAAGCTGCAGAGAGCATGGTTCGCAGTTTGGTATTTGAACTGATCGCAAATACGCACGAGCTGGGGCAAATGCAAAGGCTTTGGGCTCGGTTGGGCGAGGCACAAAGACAATCGACCGACCTGGCCATTCAAGCGGCACAACATTGGCTTCATCTTAAAGGCGATGCAGTTGTTGCGCGTGCTTGGTTAAAGCCAATTTGGGACAAGTTGCAGCAAGAACCGCACAAGTTGTCTAAAGCGCAGCAGTCAAAACTGGTGCATACGTTTGACGTGAGTTTCTCAGGCCAAGACAGCACTGAAGAGCGAGACTGGTTGATCTGGATTGAGGCTGCTCAAAAGGCCAATCCAAGAGACCCTTTGCTGCAATTCTTAGCGGGGCGCCTGTGTCAAAAGAGGCAGCTTTGGGGCAAGGCGCAGGTCTTGCTGGCGCAGGCAGCCGTCTCATTAGAAGACATCCAATTGCGCCGACAAGCTTGGCGATCATTGGCAGATTTGGCAGAGCAAAGAGAAGATTTGTCAGCAGCGCTGCAAGCATTGAAAAAAGCGGCCATGGAATAAAAAAGGGACTCAAGGGTCCCTTTTTTTTGACTGCCAATTGACTCAGAAGGGCAGTTTCATAGTGCCCAAGTCTTTGCGTGTTTCAACCAAGACCAAGGGGCCTTCGTCCAACACCACGGCCGGTGGGCGCTCTCTGGGCACGTGCACTGGTTTAGGCTCTGCCGCAATGGCGGCTTGCACTTGGGCAATTTTTGCTGGATCTGAATTGACCCATTGCAATCCAGAACCTTCGGCAACAGCAATCAGGCTGGTCAAGGGCAGCTCGTAAGCTTGAACCTTGGGCAATGATTTGGAAGCGCTGGGTGAAGCCGCAGATGCCGCAGGTGTAGCAGCGGGGGCTGCAACCGCTGCCGGTGCACTGACTTGTGCGTTTGCAGAGGGTGCGGATGCACTGGAAGCAGGCGATGGTGTTGATGCGCGATCGAAATACGAACGTGAAACTGGCGCCTCTTCTTGCGGTGCTTGTGCTTCTGCAGTTGAGTCAGAAGGCGTTGCAATGTTGGCTTCGGGTGTCGCTTCTGTATTTGTGTTGCGTTCTCTACGATCTCGGCCATAGCGATCGCGAGAGCGTCGCTCTCTGCGTTCTGGCGCCGCTTGCGTGCCATCAGCGCGCTCTTCCCCCGAGGTTGAAGTGTCAGATGGTGTATTGCTTTGAACAGCCACAGCGTCAGCCAAAGCTGCTGGTGACGCAGACAAGTTGTCTGCATTGTCTGTAGACGCATTTTGACGATTGCCATCTGAGTTGCGGCGCTCGCCACGCTCGCGACGACCTTCACCCCTTTCACGGCGACCTTCGCCGCGAGGCGCACGCTCGCTTCGTCCTTCGTTGCGGTTGTCTGCATTGTTGTCCGTAGCGTCTGCCGTCACGTTGCCAGCCTCGACAGATTGGCTGTTGTTGGCGTTTTCGCGACGTTCTCCGCGCTGACCAGAACGCTCGTTGCGCTCACCACCACGGCGATTGCCACCGTTTTCACGTGGTGCACGTGTTTCGGTGCTGTCGTTGCGTTCGCTCTTGTCATTGCGTTCTGAATCACTGCGCTCGCTGCGATCATTGCGTTCGCCGCGGCGACCGCCTCGGCCGCCACGACCACCTCGGCGCTCGCCGCTACGTTCGCCTCGTTCGCTGACTTCACCATCTTTGCTTGAACGGTCGTTGCGCTTACCAACATTTTTGGCAGGTTCAGCTTGTGATTCGGTTTTGCCGCCAAACTAGCGTTTGAGCCAACCAAAGAACCCGCCGCTGCTTTCATTGGCAGCCTCGGTCTTGGCATTTTGCGGTTTGACTGGTTCTGGTTTGGGTACAGAAGCAGGCGCGGGCGCATCGGGCAAGACGCCTTTGATAACGGGCGTTTGACGGTTGGTGGGTTCTTGTGAGCGACGTGTGACGGTGGTTGGATCTTCCACTTCTTCAGCCATGGTGTAGCTGGCTACGATGTTGTCTAAGAGGGGGTCGTCGTGCTTCAAACGCTCGAGTTTGTAGTGCGGTGTTTCCAAAGATTTATTGGGGACCAACAACACATTGATGCGTTGTTTCAATTCAATCTTGGCAATCTCAGGGCGCTTCTCGTTCAACAAGAAAGAGGCCACTTCC
>JACCDM010053456.1_pt1 | contig 10770 bp, 7 predicted proteins | sample 7445851 | NCBI WGS metagenome assembly JACCDM01 (sample SAMN15323438, study PRJNA562643) | freshwater metagenome | isolation source: river surface water | place: USA:Blue River Watershed | collected 2017-08-16
ATCTACGATTCCCTTAACGAGATGTTCGAGAGCTTCGTCGATCATAATTATTCGGTGTCCGAGCCCTCAGAAGAGCTTGCTTCGGCAGGGGTTCCAGCTGAAGTTGCTTCTTCGGTGATTTGCTCTGTAACAGGAGCTGCTTCTTCTGCAACAGCCTCTACGACTGGAGCTTCAACTGCTGCCTCTTCTACTGCAGGTGCACTCTTTGCGGCAAGCTTCTCTTGTGCCTTCTTCTTGAGAGTTGTTGCACCCTCTGCAGGCTCTGATGCTGCTGCCTTAACTGCTGCTTCGTAAGCTACGACCTTCTTTGGCTTCTCTGCTGCAAACTTAAGTGTGCCTTCTGTTCCTGGAAGACCCTTGAACTTCTGCCAATCGCCAGTCACCTTTAGAAGTGCTGTCACAGCTTCAGTTGGCTGTGCGCCTACACCGAGCCAGTAGAGAGCGCGCTCAGAATTAACCTGAATGATTGATGGCTCTTGTCCTGGAACGTAGCGACCAATCTCTTCGATTGAGAGACCGTTACGTGCCTTACGTGAATCTGTAACCACGATGCGGTAGTACGGTGTACGGATCTTTCCAAAACGCATTAAACGAATCTTTGTAGCCAAGTTGGTATTGCTCCTAAAAAAGTGTGTCAGCGTGAACCTTGCTACAGCGGGGTGCGTAGCGCGGTAAATCCGACGGCGGATTTGGATGTTGTAGGGGTAGAGGGCCCTGCAACAGGTGGCTTATTCTGCCAGCCCGCGCCTTATCCACCAAAACGAGGGCTAGGCCTCTTCCGCCGCTCGCTTGGCTGGATTTCCGGATTTGGACTTCTTCTTCGGAGGCTGCTGCCCCTTCTTGGCAGCCATTTGCATGCCGTTGGGCATACCGGCGGGCATTCCGGCGGGCATTGCCATTCCACCTGGAAGGCCCATACCCGGTGGGAGCGCTGGACCCTTGCCGCCACGCATCTGCCTCATCATCTTCTGGGCAGCGGTGAACTTTTCAACCAGTTTATTGATATCCGAGACTGGTCGCCCGGAACCGGCGGCGATTCGAGCTCGACGAGATCCATTGAGAAGTTTGAGATCGCGACGTTCAGCCGGAGTCATAGATTGCACGATCGCCTTGGTGCGCGTGATCTCAGATTCATCGAAGTTATCGATCTGCTTCTTCATCGCGCCCGCGCCAGGAAGCATGGAGAGCAGTTTGCCCATATTGCCCATCTTCGACATCGCCTCTAATTGCTCGAGGAAATCTTCGAGAGTGAAATCTTCTCCCTTTACAAACTTCTCTTCCAGCTTCTTAGAGGTATCTGGATTAAATGCTTTCTGAGCTTGCTCGGCCAAGGTGGCGACATCGCCCATTCCCAAGATACGAGAGGCCATACGTTCTGGATAGAAGATGTCGAAGTCGGCAATTTTTTCGCCATTCGATACGAACATAATTGGGCGGCCAGTAAGCGATGCAATAGAAAGTGCCGCGCCACCCCGGGCATCACCGTCGAGCTTGGTGAGCACAACGCCATCAAAGCCAACACCATCGCGGAATGCTTCAGCGGTGCGAACGGCATCTTGGCCGATCATGGCATCGACCACAAAGAGGATCTCATCCGGATTAATGGCGTCGCGGATTGCAGATGCCTCAGCCATTAATTCGGCATCTACACCGAGACGGCCAGCAGTATCGACAATTACCATGTTATGTAATTTAGATTTTGCAAAAGCTACGCCATCGCGCGCTACTTGAACAGGATTGCCAACTCCATTGCCAGGCTCTGGTGCAAATACTGGCACTCCAACGCTTTCACCGACCACCTGCAGTTGATTGACAGCATTGGGGCGCTGTAAATCAGATGCAACCAAAATAGGTGTATCGCCCTGGTCTTTATAGTACTTTGCAAGTTTTGCAGCGAGCGTTGTTTTACCCGCTCCTTGCAGACCAGCAAGCATGATCACAGTTGGTGGATTTTTGGCAAAGCGCACACGGCGTGCTCCACCTCCGAGGATTTCGGTCAGTTCTATATTCACTAAATCGAAGATTGCCTGAGCCTGATTGACGCCTGATTGAAGAGTGGGCAGGAGTTCATTCGAACCAATGGTGATTTTCTCAATGAACTGATCGACTACTGGAAGCGCTACATCAGCCTCAAGAAGTGCTTGTCGAATTTCTTGCGCAGTATTCTCAATATCACTGGAGGAAAGTTTTCCGCGATTGCGAAGCGAGCCAAAGACACCAGAGATTTTTGAGGAGAGCGCATCAAACATAGTGGCGCAAGACTACTTGAGAGAGGCCTCAATACGCGAAGCGACCTCGATTGCTCGCTCCGTTGTCAGCGCTCCCCCACCAATTTCAGTCACATATAAAGTATCAATTGCCTCTGCGCCGAGCGTTGTGACGATTGCCGACTTAATATCGATATTGCACTTTCGCACGGTGTCGCCAATGGAGAAGAGCAGCGCTGGGCGGTCATGGCTTCGTACTTCGATGATGGTTGCATCGGTTGCGGCATCCAAGAACGTTTCGACCAGCGGCGCTGGAACCGGAATCGTTGGCAGCTGAATGTACGCCTCGATACGGTTACGAATGCGTTCGGCTAATCTCTCTTCTCCGTCCAAGCCTTTAACCAGTTCGCGATGCAGCTCGTCACGTGTTAAATCTGGGGCATGAGGATCTGGAATCACCAGCCATTCCATCACTGCTACACCATCAACAGTTTTAGTGCGCGCCGAGCGAACGTCAAGGCGCAATACATTGAGGACCCCAGAGACAATCGAAAGCAACCCGGTCTTATCGGGAGCGATGATTTCTACAGCATAAACATTTCCGCGATTTTCGATTGTCACATCAAGGATCCCGAGTGCAGCACGTTCGATCTGGTCTGCCCGCAATTCTGGTTGCTGCATAAGCGTGTTATCAGTAAGTGCCAACTTCGTCTTTCGCACTAATTCTCCGACCAAGGATGCTTTCCATTCGCTCCAGGCAGCGCGTCCGGTTGCTTCACCATCTGCGATGCTGAGCGCATGAAGAAGTTCGAGAGTGCCGACATCGTTAATGCAATCAATTACGCCTGTAATTGTCGCAGGATCATCGAGGTCACGCCGAGTAGCGGTCGCTGAGAGCAGAAGGTGATGTCTGATGAGCAGTTGAATTGTTGCGACATCGCGCTGATTGAATCCAATTCGGCTTGCCAATGGAGCAATTAGGATTTCTCCACGGAGTGAATGGTCCTCATCCGTTCCTTTGCCGATATCGTGAAAGAGCGCAGTGAAGAGGAGCAAATCAGGTCGATGCACTTCGCGAGTAAGTGCTGCTGCTGAAACGGCTGTCTCCACCATATGTCGGTCCACTGTATGGCGATGGAGAACATTTCGCTGTGGCAGTGAGCGCACACCCCTCCACTCGGGAATCCAATGAAAGAGAACTTCCTCCTGATCAAGTGCTTCAAAAATCTCCACCATTGCAGGTCCTGCTCCGATGAGAGCAATCAGTGACTCGCGCGCCTCACGTGGCCATGGGTTGGGCAGCACTCCCCGACCTGCATCAAGTGCGTCGGCATAAATACGAAGTGAATCAAATGAGAGCGGCAATCCTAATTGTGCGGCAGTTGCTGCTGCTCGCAGACCAATAAAAGGATCAGCATCGATATCAACAAGGGCATCGATAACTACTTCACGATGAGCGATTGTGATACCTGGTGAGATTGAAGTTGAACGAACGCGCCTGAGAAAACGCCCCAACCCATCTTTACCTTTATGTTGATATCGATACCACGTCATTTGCATGAGGTAGTCAACAGCTCTCGCAGATTGTGCGACATCACTCATGAGGGCATCGGCATCACTGTATTTAAGGAGTGCTGCAACTTTATCTTGCTCGGCAAAGAGCAATCTATCTTTATCGCGACCGCTGACGTTGTGGAGCGCCTCACGAACGGTTGAGAGAAGTGACTCAGCCTGGCTGATGCGCTCCATTGGTAGCACCAATGCACCCGAGGCGTGAATTGCTCGGAGTGCGGTGATATCTCGCAATCCTCCACGTGATTCTTTGAGATCAGGTTCCAATAGGTATGCAAGTTCGCCATTGCGCTGATATCGCTCTTCTAGCGTTTCGCGCAACAAGGGCAGGTAATGCTTTGAATTTTCTCGCCATGATGCGAGTGCCATATTTTGAATATCTGCTACTAAATCGGCACTTCCGCAGATGAGGCGGATATCGAGCAAACCCATTGCAACCTTAAGATCTTCAATTAATGCCGAGCGCACCTCTTGGCGGGTGCGGACCGAATGGTCCACTTTGATTTTCTTATCCCAGAGCGGATAGAGAATGGAATTTACTATTTCAGAGAGTTTAGCCGGTGGGTATGAACCTGTATGGAGAATGACAATATCTAAATCTGAACCGGGAGATAGTTCGCCGCGGCCGAAACTTCCGACCGCGGCGATAGCTACCTCTTGCGAATCTGCGCCACTTATCTGAAAGAGTTCCGAGATAAGGAGATCGTTCTCATTGGAGCGCAATCTCCTCTCTCGTGTACCCATGGCTCGATTCTATTCTTTATCCAGTTTATGAATCTAATTAAGGTAACTAATTGATACAACTAGATAGCGTCAGTGCCGCGCTCTCCCGTGCGAACGCGTACTACTTGATCGACTGGAGTAGTCCAGACCTTTCCATCTCCAATAGAGCCTGTTCCGGCAGCCTTGACGATGACATCGACGATATTTGCAGAATCTGCATCATCGACGAGTACTTCAAGGCGAACCTTTGGAACGAGATCTACTGTGTATTCAGCACCACGGTAAACCTCTGTATGTCCCTTCTGGCGACCGAATCCGCTCGCCTCTGAGACCGTCATACCGGTAATGCCTGCAGCTTGCAGGGCATCTTTTACTTCGTCGAGCTTAAATGGCTTGAGAATTGCTGTTATAAGCTTCATAGGTTTGTGCCTCCTCGTGATGAATTTGCGTATTCGTATGCTGATTCAGCATGTTCTTTGAGATCGATTCCTTCAACTTCAGCATCTTTTGTAATTCTGAAGCCAATTGTCTTCTCAATTGCATAACCAATAATCAGTGTTGCAATAAATGAGTAACCTGCGACGAGAGCGACTCCGAGCGCTTGCTTTCCTAGGAGGGCAGTACCGCCACCGTAGAAAAGACCGTCGAGACCGATGCTGTTGACAACACTGGTACCGAAGAAGCCGATTGCAAGTGAGCCCCAGATTCCACCGACAAGGTGAACTCCAACAACATCGAGTGAATCGTCGAAGCCAAACTTGTATTTCAAGCTAACGGCTAGGGCGCAGAGAATGCCAGCGATAAATCCGATGACAACAGCTGCCCATGGAGCAACGAATGCACAAGCAGGAGTGATTGCCACCAAGCCTGCAACCGCACCTGATGCTCCACCGAGTGAAGTTGCATGCCCGTTGCGAACCTTCTCGACAAAGAGCCAGCCGATGACAGCAGCTGCTGCTGCAACTTGAGTGTTGAGGAATGCAAGACCTGCAATTCCATTTGCACCGAGTGCGGAGCCGGCATTAAATCCAAACCAGCCGAACCACAAGAGTCCTGCGCCAAGCATGACCAATGGCAGAGAATGTGGACGCATTGGATCCTTGCGCCATCCGATGCGCTTTCCAAGAACAATTGCGAGAGCCAGGCCAGCTGCGCCAGCATTGATGTGCACAGCAGTTCCACCGGCGAAATCTTGAACGCCCTTACCTGCGAGATAGCCAGTACCGGTGACGACATCTCCTACCTTGTTACCGAAGGCAAAGACCCAGTGAGCAACTGGGAAGTACACGACTGTTGACCAAATAGCTACAAAGATTCCCCATGAGATGAACTTTGCGCGATCTGCAATTGCGCCTGAGATGAGAGCCGGAGTAATGATTGCAAACATCAATTGGAATGCGGCAAATACCAACATTGGAATTGGGTATACGCCGCCGTTATTTGTGAAGTCGTTGACTACAGAGCCAAGACCACTGAGTGAAAGATTTCCGTACCAGGCTGATTCAGCTTTATAGCCAAATGCGAGTTCAAAACCATAAATAACCCAAAGAATACTGACGATTCCGATGGTCACCATCGACATCATCATCATATTGAGAACGCTCTTTGTCCGAACCATTCCGCCATAGAAGAAGGCAAGACCTGGAGTCATCAAAAGAACGAGGGCGCTGCTAATTAGGATAAAGGCGGTATCGCCAGTGTTGAGAACTACATCTCCCATTTACAAACCTCACTTGTATGTAATAAACCGCTAAAACTCGCCATTGAGATAGGAGTAAGGTCGCAAGGAGGGGTTACGAAAGGTGGCAAAACGGGTTAAGGGGGTGCAACAAATGAGAGGGAAATGTTTCGGGAATGTTAATCCCGCAGGAGCCCGTCGATATAGGACCCGGCTGAGAAGGGGGCGAAATCTTCGATTCCCTCACCAGTGCCAATAAATTTGATGGGCAGGTCTAGCTGATCCTCGATGGCAAGGGCAACTCCCCCGCGCGCTGAGCCATCTAGTTTTGTCACTATCAGGCCGGTGACATCCACGGATTCGCTAAATAGTTTCGCTTGGATTAAGCCGTTCTGGCCAGTAGTGCCATCAATGACGAGGAGAACTTCAGAGACCGGTGTGGTCTTTTCTATAACTCGCTTAATCTTTCCCAGTTCAGCCATTAAGTCGTTCTTTGTATGCAAGCGACCCGCTGTATCAATCACAACATAATCCACACCTAGATCGGCGCCGCGTTTTGTTGCATCAAAAGCGACCGAAGCTGGTTCGCCTTCATGTTTACCTGTGATTACCTCTACGCCCACGCGAGCACCCCAGGTAGTGAGCTGATCTACTGCGGCAGCGCGAAAAGTATCGGCAGCTCCAAGTAGAACTTTCTTGGAATCGCGATGAAGATAATGAGAAAGCTTGGCAACAGATGTTGTTTTACCTACTCCATTGACTCCCACGACAAGAATGACCGCAGGCGATGCAGCGGGAGCAAGCTCTCTATTCTTCTGGGATAGATGAGCTGAGAGAATGTCTCGGAGCGATCCTTCTGCATCGTCGCCTTTAATTTTCTTTGCCTCTGCCACGAGTTTCTCGGTGAGCACAGGACCCAGATCTGCAGCGAGGAGCTCGCTGGTGAGTTCATCCCAGTCAAGAGCGGATGCCGTTGATTCGCCTTTGAGTTTTGCGACAAATCGAGAAAATAAACCCATAATGAACTGTCTTATGCGTTAGTGGATTCACGCAGGCGCTGCGAGATCACTTCGGTCACGCCATCGCCACGCATCGTTACGCCATAGAGAGCATCAGCAATCTCCATTGTGCGCTTCTGGTGAGTAATCACAATCAGCTGTGAACTCTCACGAAGTTCTTCCATGATTCCAAGAAGTCTTCCGAGGTTAACGTCATCGAGCGCTGCTTCAACTTCATCGAGAACGTAGAACGGGCTTGGACGTGACTTAAAGATTGCTACCAACATAGCGACAGCGGTAAGTGACTTCTCTCCACCGGAAAGGAGTGATAAACGCTTTACGCGCTTTCCTGGCGGACGAGCCTCCACATCGACACCGGTATTGAGGAGATCATCTGGATTTGAAAGAAAGAGCTTTCCTTCTCCACCTGGGAAGAGTCGACCGAAAATATCTTTGAAGTGAGCAGCGACCTCTGTGTACGCCTCCATAAATACTTCCTGGACCTTGTCATCAACTTCCTTGATGATGTCGAGAAGATCCTTCTTAGTGCGCTTGAGATCCTCCAACTGCTCGGCTAAGAACTTTAAGCGCTCTTCCAGAGCGTTGTACTCTTCCAAAGCCAGCGGATTGATCTTGCCAAGTAAGTTCAGCGAACGCTCTGCCGATGCAAGACGCTTCTCCTGTTGATCGCGGCGATAAGGGATGAGCTCGGTAGCAACAATCTCTCCCTCGTCAGTCTCAATAAATGTAGGAACGTCTTTATCTGGTCCGTATTCACCAATAAGGGTTGGAATATCAATACCAAGCTCTTCTACAGCCTTTGTCTCAAGAGCTTCAATGCGCATGCGCTGCTCAGCACGAGCAATCTCATCTCGATGCACACTTGTTGTAAGTTGCTCTAGCTCTGCAGTGAGTTCACGACCACGGGTGCGAACTGTGAGAGTTTCACTATCACGTTCATTACGTGAATTTTCTAAACGCTGACGTTCTGCTGAACTCTTAGCAATGGAGCGTTCGATATGGATCAGTACTTCGTATGCTGCCTCAGCAATTCCCTGCGAAATGATTGCACCACGTGCACGTGCGCCACGACGAGCTACTGCTCGTTCGGAAGCTTCACGTTCAGCATTAGCTGCATCTTTCAGTGATTGAGCGCGAGCTGCAATTGAAGTGACTCGCTCTTCTGATGTTCGCACTGCCAAGCGACTTTCCATCTGAGCTGTGCGCGCGGCTGAAACTGCCTCACGAAGGGCTTCGGCCTTGGTGCGATCTGGTTCTGCAATCTCGCCTTGTTGTCCAAGTTGTGATTGAGCAATCGTTAATTCGTTCTCATCACGAGATTTAGCAGTTGATGCCTCCGTAATTGCTTGAGTCAGGCGGTCTACCTCAGCTGCAGCTGACTTCATATTCTGTCCCGAGACCGCTAATTGCTCGGTGAGCGCTGCGATACGAGCATCTGATTCATTGAGCTTTGCAAGAGCTGCATCGAAATCAATCTGCTTTGCATCTACTTCACTCTGCGCAGTAGAGATTTCAAATTTTAGACGGTCACAGGTACGAGTAAGTTCTTCAAGCTGGCTTTCCAAGCCATTAATAAGAGCTTGAATTTCAACTAATGAGTTCGATGAAGCAGAACCACCACGGGCACGATGAGATGTAATGACGTCGCCATCTCGAGTAACCACGGTGAGATTTTTATTCTCGCGAAGAATTGCTTCGGCGCTGATTGCATTCTCAACCACAACAGTGTTGCCAAGAAGTTGTGCCAAGAGATCCGAGATCTCATTGGATCGCACATGGGCTAAGAGCGGTGTGAGATGACCCGGGATTACTGGGGCGCTTTGGGAGCCTGGAGTGTGCACCAGAACATCAGCTTGACCAAGATTTTCACTGCGAAGAGTGGTGAGTGCAGTTACCGCGGCGTTGAGATCACGTACGACAACGGCATCGGCAAGAGTTCCGAGAGCAGCCGCAGTCGCTGACTCCCATCCGCTATCAATTTGAATCAGCGAAGCAACGCTGCCAAGAAGGTTGACTCCTCGAGAATCTCGCACGAGGGCGGCTGCGCCATCGCGTGATTGCGAGGTAATTTTCATCGCCTCTAACTTTGACTCTACTGAGTTTCGCTCACGATCAGCTGCGCGTTCTTGCTCGATCAGTTCTTGAATCTTCTTCTTAGCGCTATCGAGCGCGGACTTTGCGACTTCGAATTGAGAATCGAGACCGAGTTCGCCAGCATCGGCACCAGCAATCTCCATCTCAAATTGGCTATAGGACGCTTTAGCTTGGTCTACTCGAGATTGGGCTTCATTGCGAGCAGTAGTAAGGCGAGCAATTTCTTCGGCATTTGCCTCAAGTCGAGCAGCGAGGGATTTGATATGACCCTCTTGGCGCGCTGTGCCTTCACGTTGATCAGCAATGGCACGCAGCGCTGCATCGATCGTATCTTCTTCGGCCTTCAATGATGCTTCAAGTTCAGCTAACTTATTTGTAGCTTCAGCGAGAGCGGCCTCTGCCTGTGATGTTTCGTTGCGAAGTTTTGCTTCTTCTAAGAGAAGTGCTTCTGCTTCGGCCTCGAGCGCTTCTGGATCACGTCCAGCTGAGCGAGCTTCCTCTGCCTCTTCCGCTAAGAAGCGTGAACGCTCTTGTGCCAAAGATTGGGTTCCGCGGAACTTCTCACGCAAACCGGTAAGTGCATAGAAAGTTTCTTGGGCAGAGATAAGAAGTGGTGTTTCAAAAGCTGCTTGCGCATCGAGCTCTTCTTCGCGCTTGCGGGCTTTATCAAGCGCTGCATCTACTTCAGCGCGACGTTCGCGAAGCGCATTCTCATCTGCAACTTCAGCATCGAGAGTCTTTGAAAAAGCGATGTAATCATCAGCCAAAAGGCGCAAACGTGCATCACGCACATCAGCCTGAATGGTCGCCGCTTTCTTAGCAACCTCTGCTTGCTTACCAAGTGGACGGAGCTGACGGCGAAGTTCGACGGTGAGATCGTTGACACGAGCAAGGTTTGCTTGCATCGAATCTAATTTACGGAGAGCCTTCTCTTTACGCTTACGGTGCTTAAGGACTCCAGCTGCTTCCTCGATATATGCACGTCGCTCTTCGGGGGTTGCCATCAAGATTGCATCGAGCTGGCCTTGGCCAACGATGACGTGCATCTCACGACCGATACCTGAATCAGAGAGCAGTTCTTGAATATCAAGAAGACGTGATGCTTCACCGTTGATCTGATATTCAGATTGTCCATTGCGGAAAAGAATGCGCGAGATGGTGACTTCGGTGTAATCGATATTGAGCGCACCATCACTGTTATCGATGGTGACTGCGACTTCGGCACGACCGAGTGGAGCACGTCCAGAAGTTCCGGCGAAGATTACGTCTTCCATCTTTCCGCCGCGAAGTGACTTTGCGCCTTGCTCGCCCATTACCCAGGTAAGGGCATCAACAACATTTGATTTTCCAGAACCATTAGGGCCGACCACGCAGGTGATGCCTGGTTCAAGACGAAGAGTGGTCGCTGATGCAAAGGATTTAAATCCTTTAAGGGTGAGCGACTTCAAATACACGCGGTAAACCTATCGGTAGGTGC
>JACCDM011166913.1_pt1 | contig 10770 bp, 8 predicted proteins | sample 7445851 | NCBI WGS metagenome assembly JACCDM01 (sample SAMN15323438, study PRJNA562643) | freshwater metagenome | isolation source: river surface water | place: USA:Blue River Watershed | collected 2017-08-16
AAGGAGGAACGGGAGTAGCTACGCTACCAAGTTCGGGCTTACTCGTAGGTGCTGGAACTTCAGCCGTGACGTCATTAAGTCCTGGGACAGATGGCCAAATTCTAGTTTCCCGTGCGGGAGTTTGGGGGGCGGAAAATGCCTCGCCGGCGGTTACGCTCGGAAATGTAAATGGCAGCTCGACAGCTAAGGGATTAACAATTACGGCTGGCGGAGAAATAAGCCTAAGTCCGGCAGATGATACAAACGCAGGAATTATGACAACCGGAACGCAGACGCTTGCCGGGGCGAAAACCTTCGCCAGTTTAACTACGAGTGGAAATTCCACTGTTGGAGGAAACCTCGTTGTTACCGGATCACAAATAAATAGTGCTTTAACAGCCTCTAAAGTAATCTTTACGGATGCATCGAAAGTATTGACTTCGACGGGAACCGTAGGTGTTGCCCAAGGAGGAACGGGAGCAGCTACGCTAACTGCTGGAAGCTTGTTGGTCGGTAACGGAACAGGGGCCGTGACAAGTCTAGAACCAAGCACGGCTGGTTATGTTCTTAAAGTGGTGGGATCCTCTTGGATCGTCTCAGCTCCTGATAGAGATGTCAATGACCAATTTACCGCGACTGCTGGACTTTTAACCTTTACGCTAACACAAACTCCGGCAGCGAATTCAAAAGTACAAATGTTTATCAATGGCATTCGCATAGATAAAACAGCCTATAGTTTATCAAGCAATATCATCACCTACATTCCTGCCAATAATAGTAGTTTCACCTTGGTTGCAGGCGACCGAATCCAATTTGACTATGCATATTAGACTTTTCATTTTATTTATTTTTACAACCTGTTACACATTCGGACAATCAGTTACGGGACAAGGAAGAATTTCGAATTCACGATCCGAATTTGTCAACAAGGCGGGTAAGCGATTTACATTAGATGGGGTATTGCCCACGGGCCAACTGGATGCGTTACCTCCATGTACAAACATTCGGATAGAACACGTAACAAGTCGTGGTGTTGCACCCGTAGCGAAAACGATAACGTATGAATTGGCTTATTCCACGATTACTGGTACAAATAAATGTTGGCTTTTACAAAATCTCGGATCTACAAACCCGCCAATAAGTGCCACAGATAACACAGAAGCAGCATCCGGTTGGTATTGGCAATTTGGCAGCAAAACTGGCTTCAGATATACAACTAGTCGTACTCCTTCTTCCACGTGGCCTAACCGAACATTAACGAATGTCGACTGGGACGCATCACAAGATCCATGTACGATTGAATTGGGTACAGGATGGCGCTTACCAACGTATCAAGAATGGAGAACAATCGCGTTAAATTACAATTATGAAGCCCAACTTTTTGCTTCAGAAATTAACTTACATAATGCCGGTTGGCTACGTCAAACAGATGGTGTAATTCAAGAACGAGGATTAACGACACATTATTGGAGTCGAGACAGTGATACCAATGTAAATGCGAGAGGTTTTGTCATTCCAACTGCTGGGGGTACGTCAACTTCATCCACAAACGATAAAGATGCCGGATTTAGCGTTCGTTGCATTCGCGACTAATATCATTTTTTCTATTGATTGAAAAGTTTAATTTAGCAAAATGAAATCAAACATGACACTCATTTTTGCTGGACTTTGGCTGCTTTGGGCCTGTTCCAAAAAAGAAGAAAGCATTTCTCCTACCACAGGTAACATCACCGAATCCGTATACGCATCTGGTACAATCAAATCAGCGAATCAATATCAAGCTTTCGTTGCTGTTAGCGGTATCATTGAAGAAATTTACGTGCAGGAAGGTCAAGAAGTGGAAGTGGGAACCCCACTTTTACGTGTATCCAATGAGACCCAAAAGTTTAATTTAGAGAATGCCAAACTTAGTGCCAACTTCAACGATCAAGCAAATAACCAAGGAAAACTAGTCGAAGCAGAAGCAATCGCACAAACTTCCAAGTCAAAACTCAAATTAGATTCGAGCTTATTTGCACGCCAAAAAGCACTTTGGGCACAGCAAGTTGGCACGCGCGTCGCCTACGAACAAGCTGAATTAAACTTCCAAAGCTCGAAGGCTAATTATGTTTCGGCCCAACAGCGCTTGACAGATTTGCGCCGACTAATCAATTTCAGTTCGGCACAAACCAAGAAAAACGTACAGATTTCAGCGAGACAATCGGAGGATTTCATCCTAAAAAGTCAAGTAAAAGGAACGGTTTTCAACCTACTCAAAGAGAAAGGAGAATTGGTTAGTCCACAGACCCCAATTGCTGTTTTAGGTAATGCTCAAAACTTAACGCTTGAAATGCAAGTAGATGAAAATGACATCTTCCAGGTTAAACTGGGACAGCAAGTTGCCGTCACATTTGACGCCTATAAAAACCAAGTTTTCGAGGCGAAGGTAACCAAAATCGCTACCATCATGAATGAACGAAATAAAACATTTCTAGTGGAAGCAAACTTCACTAAAGCTCCTGAGAAGCTGTTTCCCAACGTAACTTTTGAAGCTAATATCATTCTGCGAACTAAACAGAACGCCCTCATCCTTCCCCGCAATTACCTGAAAAACGATTCCATGGTGACCCTGGTAGATGGTAGCACACGAATCGTCAAACTGGGACTGACGGATTTCCAAAAAGCCGAAATCCTACAAGGACTAAGTAGCAAGGATCAAGTGGTAAAGCCTAAATAATGAATTTAAAATTAATTGTTCAGGTATCGATTTCATTATTACTCGCCCGCTGGAAACAAACGCTTGTTGCCGCGGTAGGAGTGACTTTTTCCATCGCCATGTTCGTCACCTTACTTGGTTTTATGAATGGCTTGAATGATTTATTGGATGGTTTGATTATGAATCGCACGGCTCATATCCGACTATACCACGACATCAATGTCAGCAAAAACCAACCGGTCGATATCCTTTCACCCCGAACATCCAATTTTGTCAATTCGGTTAAACCAAAAAACCAACGGCTTGAATTGTATAATAGTGCGCAAATCATGCAAGCCATCAAACAAGATGCGCGTGTCTTAGGTGTTGCCCCAAAAATCAATGCGCAAGTTTTTTATAACGTTGGGACCATCGATCTCACCGGTGTCATCAATGGCATAGATCCTGATGAAGAAAATCGATTATTTATGTTCAGTGATTACGTCACTCGCGGCAACTACTTGGACCTGAAAAACATACCTAATAGCATCATTTTAGGCAAAGGAGTGGCCGACAAAATGGCTGCAAATATAGGAGATGTTGTCCAGGTCACAACCAGCAAAGGTGAACGATTACAGCTCAAGGTCGTAGGATACTTTCAATCCGGCCTACAAGATTTAGACAAAGTGCAAAGTTATTGTTCAATTAGCACAACCCAGAAACTCCTGGGTGTCTCCAATAATTACATCACCGACGTACAAGTCAAATTAAAAGACATCTTGATGGCTCCCGAAATGGCGAAAGAATATCAGCGATACTACGAGACAGATGCGATTGATATCCAACAAGCAAACTCGCAGTTTGAAACGGGAAGTTCTGTCCGAAGTATTATCTCCTATGCCGTTGGCGTTACGTTACTAATCGTTGCGGGATTTGGTATTTACAACATCCTGAACATGATGATTTATGAAAAAATGGATTCCATTGCGATTATGAAAGCCATCGGTTTTTCAGGAAAAGATGTGAACTTAATCTTCATTTTCATCGCATTGAGCATCGGAATTTTTGGTGGTATTTTGGGCTTACTCGCAGGTTTTGGAATGTCTAACATCATTGACAACATCCCTTTTAATACTGAATCCTTACCTACGATTAAAACCTATCCGATTAATTACAATCCGGTATTCTATATCATTGGTGGGATATTTTCCATTGTCACTACCTACTTGGCAGGCTATTTTCCTTCGCGTAAAGCCAGTAAGATTGACCCAGTTATTATCATTCGCGGGAAATAAGCATGTCACATATTCACAAAGAAGTTTTACGGGCAACAAACATCACCAAGTACTTTCATGATCCCATGACGGTAAAGGTGTTGGACAACATCAACTTTAGCTTAAATCAGAGTGAATTCGTCTCTGTGATTGGAAAATCAGGGTGTGGCAAATCAACGCTTTTGTATATCCTTTCGACCATGGACACCGACTATGAAGGCGAATTGTTCATCGATTCCGTGGGTATGACTGCGAAAACTGAAAAGGAATTAGCGCGTGTTCGCAATGAAAAAATTGGGTTTGTATTTCAGTTTCACTATTTGCTGAACGAATTCAACGTATTAAAAAACGTGATGTTGCCAGGCCTTAAACTAGGGAAATACAGTGAATCCGAGGTAGAGCACCGGGCCTATGAAAAGTTAAAGGTGTTAGGTATTTCAAACGAGGCTCGCAAAATGCCCAACCAATTATCAGGCGGTCAGAAACAACGGGTAGCCATCGCACGTGCATTGATCAATGACCCCTTGTTGATCATGGGTGATGAGCCAACTGGAAATTTGGATAAAAAAAACAGCGATATTGTTTTTCAAACCTTCCAACAATTGGCAGAAGAATTCCATCAAACACTTTTGATTGTGACTCACGATAATGAATTTGCCCACAAAACATCCCGCATCATTGAGATGCAAGATGGCAAAATCATTAATCAGTAATTATTCTTTAACTATACTAGCCACGAACGGCTTACCCACTGTTTGCACCACGTGCAAGACATATTTCGCTGGTCGAAAATTCTGAAATTCCGTTAGATTAATCTCTGTAATTCCCTCAGGATAAGTGGATTCCCACATGACACTGCCCACAATATCGTAAATGACAACATAGGATTTAGAGGTACTTTTCTCGGAGAATTGAATCTTCAACTTATCCACGAATGGATTGGGAAATACGGTGTAAGTAATCGGGTTTTCAATCGAAGTTTGCACCTTCAAACCTGATTTCTGTATACTTCGTGTAATCAAATTCGGCTGCTTAAAGCCTTGTCGAATCGTAATCCCCGACTTGACCGTTGTTCCCGTGACTACACTCGACTGACCAATCACATGCGAATAATAGCGCCCATTAACGGACTTTGTCACACCACCAGAAGAAATGGTTGAGTTTTGTGCCCAAATGAATTGAGTAACAAGAACGAAGAAAAGAGTCAGGAATATTTTCATAAGTAGAACAATTGGAATCGAAAGGTACGAAAAATCCTTAGCCCGCGAGGTATTTCAATCCCGGGATTTTACGTAATACCCAAACAATTGCGCCAGAAATCAACAAACAGGTAAATGCCGTCAAAGGAATACCAATACTTGGATGCCACATACCTCCATAAATCTTGATTTTCACTAAGTAAAATAACACGATAATATGGATCAAATAAACGCCATAGCTATGAGAACTAATCCAATCTCTCAGGGCCGTGGTGCCGGGTATTGTCAGTTCGTAGGCCTTAAATAACAAAAACAATCCCGCGGTCGACATGACCACACTCGGCGAAAAATTGGCATACAATAAGCCATAAAATTTTCCATCCTCCAGTGATTGTAAGTAAGTTCCTTCCATGGTCCAAATCGTACCAGCAAGAAACAAAATCCAGGCAATCGCCTTCGAAAAATGATGGATACTCAGGTAGTAACCGAGTACGAGGTAGCCCAGATAACCAGTGAAATAGGGCAATTTGACTGGAAGACTCAAGCCTGGAAAGTGCGGATTATCGAACAATAGGGTCACTAGCCACATCCCCAGGAAGAATTGCAAATGGCTTTCTCGTGCCTGACGCACCCAAGATCCTACAATAGGTATGAAAAGATAAACACCCACAATCATGTAGATATACCAAAAATGATAGGATGCACCCTCGAAATATTGTTGGAAAATCCACGATGGCGCTACTGAACGTCCACCAAGTCTAACTTGCCAATTGAATATGGCAAACACCGTATTGTAAAATAAAAAGGGAACGATGATTCGCAAAAAGCTCTTCTTGAAAAAGGCACCTAATTCTTCTTCGCGGGGCAACAACAGAGCTCCTGAAAGCATGACAAAAATGGGCACTGCATAGCGAAAACCGCCATTATACAGATTCGCAAACCACCAGGCGGAATCAGGCGTTTTCCCAAAGTTCAATAAGACATTCGCTGCCGAATGTATCAGCAAAACTGCTAGGGTTGCTGTGACACGCAAATTATCTAGGTATTGAACTTTGGGTACGGCCATCAATAAAAGGGTTGTTTATAGAAACGTTTTTTGGTTGCCGCATAAATCGCATTAGCGATCGAACCACCGGTTGGCGGCAATGCCGGCTCCCCTAGGCCCGTTGGACTGATACCATTATTCACAAAATAAGCATCAATTTTCGGAACTTCATTTCCTCGGATCATGCGATAAGCATTAAAGTTCGTTGGGCTTGTCACACCAGCTTGAAAATTCAATTTGGCAAACATGGCATGTCCCATCCCATCGATAATCGCTCCTTTGACCTGATTTTCAGCTCCACTTAAGTTGATGACCTCACCACAATCCGTCACCGCAGTTACCTGCGTCACTTGAGGCTTGCCATTTTTCACTTGCACATCAGCCACTTGAGCCACATAGGAGAAATGAGAGAAATACACACTAAATCCTTGGTGCACCCCAGGTTTCTTTTTCCACTGCGACTTCTCGGCTACTTGCTTAATGACTTCAGCAAAACGATCTGGTTCATATGTAATCTTCCCTACTGGATTTGATTTCACGCGCGCTAATAAATCCAAGCGCATTTGAATAGGATCTTTTCCGGCTGCTTCAGCTACTTCGTCTAAGAACGCTTGTTCCGCAAATCCCAAGAAATTGGTAATAGGCGCACGCCAAGGTCCTGTTGTTACGGCCGACTTTTGATCCACTGATTCAATTAAAACGTGATCAATGGCACCCACTGGGAAGTTGTCCTGACGCGTAGAATTTCCCGCGTTTAAACCAACGCCACGTAGATAGAAAGCTGTAATATTTCCTTTGGCGTCAATACCTGCTTTGAAATGGTACCGCGCGGCTGGTCGGTAAGTTCCACCACCCATATCATCTTCACGTGTCCACATGACAAGGACAGGCTTTTTAATGATGCTAGATAATTCGGCCGCTTCTAAAACAAAATCGTTACTTAGGCGCCGACCGAATCCTCCGCCCATTTTTGTTAATTCTACTTGAATCGTATTTTCGGGAACACCTAATAAGGTCGCAACCGCTTTTTGAGCCGGTTGGGGCACTTGCGTAGGACCAGCTAGTAAAACGGCACCCGGCTTGACATCCGCAAAAAAGTTCATCGGCTCCATCGGGCTATGCGAAATGAACGGACATTCGTACGTCGCTTCGATTACTTTGGCCGCTTCTGAAATAGCTTTCGCAAAATCCCCATCTTTCCGTTGGAGCGTCGCCTTATCCGATTTCATACCTGCATCAAACCAAGCCTGATGCGTATCGTTGCTTTCCAAAGGGGCATCGGAACCGTACGAACAAGTCAGATTTTGACGTGCTTGCATGATTTCATAGGTACTTTTTCCTACGATGGCCACTTTATTTTTAAATGAAACCACATCAATGATTCCGGGCATTTTCTTCACATCATCGGCAGAGAAAGATTTCAGCGTTGCCCCAAAAGGTGGACGAACAATCTGCGCAAACACCATATCAGGCTTGCGAATATCAATCCCAAATACAGGCTTTCCAGTTACAATGGATTTATTGTCTACCCCACGAACACGCGTACCTATGATTTTATAATCTTTACGATCTTTATAAGTCACTGTTGCGGGCACTGGTAATTTAGCCGCTTCGGCTGCCAAAGAACCATAAGATGCCTTTTGACCAGCAGGCCCTAAAACAAATCCATTCGAAGTCTTACAAACACTGGCATCGACCTTCCACTGATTTGCAGCCGCTTGCACCATCATTTGGCGCACGCTTGCTCCTGCTTTGCGTAATCGCTCCCAAGAATGCTTCAGGGCTCCTGAACCTCCGGTTAATTGGCGTTCAAAATTCTGCGTATCTAAATTCGCTTGTAATACTTCTACTTGCTTCCAATCTACGTCCAATTCCTCCGCCACAACGACTGGAAAAGCCGTTTTGATCCCTTGTCCAATCTCTGGATTCGGAGAATATAATCGAATTTTACCTAAGGCATCAATGCTCAAAAAAGCATTAAATCTGCCTAGTTCATTGGCAATCGCCATCGTAGCGCCTTTGGACTCGAACCAATCGAATCCCAAGGTAAACACACTGGTAAAGAGTGCTGTTTGTTGGATAAAATTTCTACGTGTCGTTTTCATTTTTTGACTTTTTTAGAGGCTAATGCGACTGCTTCTTGGATACGGTGGTAGGTACCGCACCGACAAATATTTCCGGCCATGCCGTCCACAATTTCTTGTTTCGAAGGATGTGGGTTTTTCTTTAATAATGCGGCTGCCGTCATGATTTGTCCAGCTTGGCAATAGCCACATTGCGCTACGTCTAGTTCATCCCATGCTTCTTGGATGGGGTGTTTTCCCGCGGGATCTAGGCCTTCAATCGTAGTAATTTGTGCATTCGCAACAGCTGAAATTGGTAAAACGCACGAGCGCGTTGCTTCCCCATTCACCCATACGGTGCAAGCACCACATTGCGCGATACCACAACCAAATTTAGTCCCTAAAAGACCTACATGATCCCGTAAAGCCCACAAAAGTGGCGTGTTGGAATCAATGTCCAAGCTTACCTTTTTCCGATTAATCGTCAATGTGATTGCCATGACCTATTTTTTCTTTTTAATGATTTCTTTGATACGTAAGTTTCTAAACTTTAACGGAGATCCGTGACCTAAAAACCCAATATGGCCTGTTTTGTTTAACAAACCTGGATGTTCTTTATGATCTGGCGTTCCGTCTTTAATGGCCTGCACAATGTCGCCATCTGTAATAACTTCACCATTTAAAATTACTTTGATGTGATTACCCTCTGCGATCACTTCTTGCTCATTCCACTCGCCCACCGGCTTCAAGAATCCTTGTTTCGCTGGGATGATTCCATACACAGAACCGTGGTATTGATACGGTTGTAATTTGGCATAAACGGGAGCCGTATTATCCAAAATTTGCAATTCCATACCCACATACGCTGCGTCTCCTTCGAACGGGGCGCGAATACCTAGGCCGTTATTGGCACCTGGTGTCAACTGAAATTCAAACTTCATATGGAAATCACCGTATTCTTTTTTCGTGTATAAATTTCCTTTACCACCACGTTTCGGGTCAATGATCAATTCGCCATTTACGGGATAATAGTCAGTCGTATTTCCCGTCCAATTAAACAACGATGATCCGTCGAAAAGAGGCTCAAAGCCGACTTCCTCAGGCTTATACGTAGGCTGTGGCGCCAACTCCTTTACATATATATTTCGGTAAACGATGTGGTTTCCATGCGCTTGCAATTCAATGGCATCTTTGATGAAAATTGGGATTTTACGATCCCAATAGTTTTCCAAAATCACGTTGTCTACAACCAATTCCCCATTCAAATAAACGGTTACGCGTTCCCCTCGCATGATGATTCGGAATGTATTCCACTCGCCAACGGGGTTGTCGGCCACTTTCGAAGGATTTTTTGGATTGATTTGATTGTTGTACAAACCTCCAGAACCCACTTGGGCACCTACATTCGTACGGGCAATATCCCAAATTTGAACTTGAGGCGAACCGCGTAGGTAAAGTCCGGCGTCTCCGTCTTTTTCAATTTTCCAATCAATCGTTAATTCAAAATCTTGGTAATCTTTAACTGAACATAAATTGTCACCATGTCCCGTAAAGTGCAATTCCTCTCCTTGTGCTTGCCAGCCTTTGCGCATGATCGAATCTGCTTTGATTTGTTTCATGGCCAGCGTGTCAGCAGAAGTTTTCCGACGTTTGACTGGATTATCAACGAGACCTTTCCAGCCGCGTAAATCCACGCCATTGTACATCGTATAAAATCCACGACCTGGGTTACTTTTCATGACTTGGTCGCGAATGGCTGCATCGGAGATTTGCCATGGGTTTTCAAGTACCCATTCTTTCGTCATCGTCCCTTGAAATTCTGGGTTGGCCACATACAAAGCGGCTAATCCGTCTACCGCGATTTGCTTGATATTCGGTTCTTTTAAACCTAAATACAAGGTACGCATGGCCGACAATGAATTGCATTTCGTTAAGCCTTTGTATATCTGCTCACGCGTATCAAGGTTTTGGGTCAAATCTAACGCATTTCGGTAGCGCAAAACTTGTTGGTCTACATTCGAATAAGTCCTCCCATTAATTCGTACAAAGGCTTTCAATGCCTCTTCATTTTTCTTTCCCAAAGCATACAACCAATCCAAATTGGCCACCTCTTGAACGAAAGGTACCCAATTAATTTTGTTTGGAGCGGCTAAAGCGAAAGCTGTTATTTTACTGTTGCGTGAACCGTCTTGCTTGATTAATTGCGTCATGCAAGATTGCAATGCCTTGACTTCATTTGGTAATTGTGCGATGGATAATTTCTCAGCAATCAGATCAAAATCTTTCAATTCAACCCAGTATGTCAATGACTCAAAACCCGCAGCTCTTTCGGAATGATTCGATTGCACCGCACGCCAAACCAACGTTTTTACCTCTGGCCATTGTCGGCCGCTTCCATAGGTCAATAAAACTGTTTTTTGCTCGATGGACGCTGGATCGTAGGGGCATAGTTTTTCTTTCAAGAAACTGTTTGCGGCTAATGTGGTCGTTAGGTCAGCGATTTTTTGAGCGTCTACTTGATTGGTTTTCAACAAAT
>JACCDM011563067.1_pt1 | contig 10765 bp, 7 predicted proteins | sample 7445851 | NCBI WGS metagenome assembly JACCDM01 (sample SAMN15323438, study PRJNA562643) | freshwater metagenome | isolation source: river surface water | place: USA:Blue River Watershed | collected 2017-08-16
CGATCAGAATATGTTGTCCATTGTCTAGGTGCAATTCATTGCGCACCACCCTGCGCGCTCTGCCGCCGAGTTGGGGGGAGGCCTCGTACAAGCTGACTTTCCAGCCGCTGCTGAGCGCGTGCACCGCGGCAGAAAGACCGGCCCATCCACCGCCCACGATGCTGATGTTCTTCAAAAACGCCCCAGCGCCTGCATCTTCCAGGCTAACCACATTTTTCTCAGCGGCGTCAGCGCCACCCTTTGTGTGAGCACAGGAAATTTCGCATCTGCAATTTCAAGCAACAAGGTGCGGTAGATGCTGGCCATCATCAAGCCGGGTTTTTGTGCACGCCAATCTGCGGCGGGCAAGCGCGCCAAGGCTTGCTCATAAATGTCTAAAGCTCTGTCGCATTGAAATTTCATCAGCGCTTGAAAGGCGGCGGAGTCCCGACGTTGCAACAAATCATTGGCGGTGACGTTAAAGCGTTGCAACTCGTCAATCGGCAAATAAATACGACCGCGCATAGCGTCTTCACCCACATCCCGGATGATGTTGGTGAGTTGAAATGCCAAGCCCAGTGAATGCGCGTACTCGGTGGTGTCGTCTTGGGTTTGACCGAATATTCGTGCGGCTACTTCGCCCACCACGCCTGCCACCAAATGGCAGTAGGTTTTCAAACCGGCAAAGTCCAGATAACGCGTTTGCCTCAAATCCATGTCGCAACCGTCAATGACTTGCTGCAAATGCTGTTCGTTGATGCCGTGTTCTTCTGTCAAGGGCATCAAGGCTTTCATCACAGGGTGCTGTGCGTTACCTGCAAAGCTGTTGGCCACTTCGATGCGCCACCAATGCAAGGTTTGTGCGGCCACACCCTGGTCTTCAATTTCGTCGACCACATCGTCAACTTCACGGCAAAACGCGTAAAAAGCAGTGATCGCCGCACGTTTTCGTGGCGGTAAAAATAAAAAGGCGTAATAAAAGCTGCTTCCCGAACCTGCGGCTTTATCTTGCACATACTGCTGTGGCGTCATGGTGAGGATTGTGACATTCAAGAGGTAGTCATTGGTCGCCGCGCATCCAAATACTGCGCCAAAGCATGGTCACCATATCCATGGCGTGCAAGCGAGGTCTATGCAATCTGGTGTCGATGCGTTCGATTTTGTCCAGTATGCGCAAACCGCCTTGCACCACGAGTCGCAATTCCCACCCGGCGCGCCCTGGAACTTGGTGAACCAATGCAGCACCTTGCATCATCAATTGCCGGGCGTAGGCAATTTCAGCGATCAAGTCTGCATTCAAGGGCAAGTACAAACGCGCTCTTGGCGTGTCCACGCTTAAATCCTGCCAGAAGTTGATCAATTGCAATGCCGTGCATATGGCATCACTCTGCGTCAGAGCCGTTTCAGTTCGTATGTTGTACAAGTGCATTAACAAACGCCCGATAGGATTGGCGGAACGCTTGCAGTAGTCGAGCAACTCTTCACGGTTTGCATACCGGCGCTGGTCTCGTGTGTAAATGATGTCCTGCTCGAATGCGCTGAGCAAAGCCAGCAATAACTCAACGGGCAAAGCAAATGCCGTGATTTGTTTTTCCAGTTGACTCAGGATCTGTGACCAAGGTCCCTCAGCAGGCTTGGGGTGTTCTAAGTGATTTAAAAACGCTGTTTTGAACGCGGCAAGTTGCAAGAGTCGCTCGGCGGGCGTTGCGTCCCCTTCGTCAGCAATGTCGTCAGCTGTACGAGCAAAGTGGTAAATCGCCACGATGGGTGCACGCAAATGGGGCGGGCAGAGCACCGATGCGACGGGAAAATTTTCGTAGTGACCGATATTTGACATGGTCTTTGTATTGTCACTTGACATCACAGGTATTCAGAATTAGATTACTAACCAGTCAGTCATTAATTTTTTAGGGCATTTCCATGTATCGCAATTTCAATGTCCTGCTCGTCGCAGGCATAGTGTTAATTTCTGCTTGTTCACCAGCTCCCACTACCCAGGCTCCCATCAGAGCAGTCAAGGTCATCACGGTGAGCGACTCCATGTTGTCGTCCGAGTCTGAATTCGCCGCTGAGGTGAAAGCGCGTGTTGAATCTCGGCTCGGATTTCGTATTCCAGGCAAATTGATCGCCAGACACGTCGAGCTCGGACAGCGGGTCAAAGCCGGTCAGTTGCTGGCGGAAATCGACGGGCAAGACTTCAAACTCTCAGCCGACAGTGCCCGGGCGCAATTGAACGCGGCACAAACCAACCGCGATTTGGCTGCGGCTGACTTCAAGCGCTTTAAAGAGTTGCGCGACAAAGAATTCATCAGCGGTGCCGAATTAGAGCGTCTCGAGACTGCTCTGAAAGCTGCCCAAGCACAGTTTGAGCAAGCGCAGGCGCAGTTGTCTGCACAAGTCAACCAAGTCAATTACAGCAAGTTGTACGCAGACAAAGCCGGTGTTGTGACGGGTCTGGATGTTGAAGTCGGGCAAGTGGTCAACGCGGGCACGCCCATTTTGCGGCTCGCACAAGACGGCATGCGGGATGTGGTGTTCGCTGTTCCGGAAGACAGAGTCAGCAGTATCAGAGCTGGGCAGCCTGTTCGCATCAAGTTGTGGGGCAGCGAGCAATTCTTATCAGCCAAAGTCCAAGAAATTGCAGCCAGTGCAGACCCGGTGACCCGAACATTTCTCGTCAAAGCCGATCTCAATGACATGAAAATTCCGCTGGGCAGCACGGCGACCGTATATTTAAAAAATGAGTCTTCTGACGGAAAAAAACTCACGCTGCCGACCACAGCTGTGCGACAAGAATCTGGCAAGTCAAGTGTTTGGCTGGTTGACCCCGCGAGCATGACAGTGCAATCGCATGAAATACAAATTTCCGGTGTGAATGAAAATTCAGTCGTGGTCAGCGGTGGTTTGACCGCAGGCCAGCAAGTGGTCACTGCAGGTATTCATGTGCTGTCCCCTGGACAAAAAGTGACTTACTTTAAATCTGCAGGTGCACAGCCATGAGTCACCCACATGGCACCGGAGGCGGTTTCAATTTATCTGAGTGGGCACTCAATCACCGCGCTTTCACACGCTACTTGATGGTCGTGTTGCTGTTGCTCGGCGTGGCAGCGTATTTTCAATTGGGGCAGGATGAAGACCCGCCTTTCACGTTTCGAGCCATGGTGGTCAGAACTTACTGGCCAGGCGCGACAGCGCAGCAAGTGGCCGAGCAAATCACTGACAAGCTCGAGCGCACGCTGCAAGAAGCCCCTTATGCAGACAAGATCCGCAGTTACTCCAAACCGGGCGAGTCTCAAATCATTTTTCAACTCAAGGACTACTCCAAGCCCAATGAAGTGGCTGATGTTTGGTATACCGTCAGAAAAAAAATAGGCGATATCCGCAACACGTTGCCCGCAGGTGTACAGGGTCCGTTTTTCAATGACGACTTCGGCGATGTATACGGTGTCATTTATGCCTTGCAGGCCGATGGTTTTAACCCAACCGAACTGAAAGACATTGCAGACGATGTCAGACAAAAATTACTGCGGATCAAAGATGTATCCAAGGTAGAGTTGTTTGGCGTTCAGGATGAAAAAATATTCATAGAGATTCCCCAGAAAAAATTAGTGCAACTCGGGCTAGATCTGAATGCGGTTCTCGCGCAATTGAGCCAGCAAAACGCAGTCGAAAGCGCCGGCAATTTGCAAACCACCAACGATGTGGTGCAAATCAGAGTGGCCGGTCAACTCGAAGCGGTCGCCCAGTTGAAAGAATTTCGCATCCGGGGTGCGTCGGGTCAACACATTCGATTGGCTGACATCGCCACCATCACCCGTGGCTACCAGGATCCGCCGAATGTGAAAGTCCGCTTTCAGGGACAGCAAGTCATTGCAGTTGGTGTTTCCATGACTAAAGGCGGAGACATCATTCAGTTGGGTAAGTCTCTTGAGCAATCAGTGGCCAAGTTACAGGAAGAACTGCCTGCAGGCGTGAAGTTCAGTAATTTGCAAAACCAGCCTAAAGCCGTGTCCCGGTCTGTGGGCGAGTTCATTGGCGTTCTCATCGAAGCCGTGGTGATTGTGCTGCTGGTGAGTTTTGTGTCTTTGGGTTGGCACAAAGGCGGGCGCTTTGGTTGGTATGTCGATATGCGGCCCGGCCTGGTGGTTGGCATCACTATTCCGCTGGTGCTTGCCATGACATTTCTGGCCATGTACTACTGGGACATTGGGCTGCACAAAATATCGCTGGGCTCACTCATTATTTCTTTGGGTTTGCTGGTGGACGACGCCATCATCGCGGTTGAAATGATGGTGAGAAAGTTAGAGGAAGGCTTTGACAAAGTGCGTGCAGCCACCTTTGCTTACGAAGTCACAGCCATGCCGATGTTGACCGGCACCTTGATCACAGCTGCGGGTTTTTTGCCCATTGGCTTGGCTAAATCCGCCACTGGCGAATACACCTTCGCGATTTTTGCGGTCACAGTTATTGCGCTGCTGCTGAGTTGGTGGGTGTCCGTGTTTTTTGTGCCCTTGCTCGGCATTTGGATTTTGAAAGTCAAACCGCACCACAGCGGCGATGCGCCGCAAGAATTGTTCGACTCCGCTTTCTACAACGGTTTTAGGCGCACCGTCAATTGGTGTGTGAAACACCGCTGGCTCACCATTGGCGCCATGCTGATGACGTTTGCTTTGGGTATTGTGGGCATGGGCAAAGTGCAGCAACAATTTTTCCCCGACTCCAGTCGTCCAGAAATTTTGATGGATGTGTGGTTCCCTGAAGGAACTTCCATGGCCGCCAACGAGGCGCTAAGTCGCCAAATTGAAAAACGCATGCTTGGGTTAGAGGGCGTTGAATCGGTGAGCTTGTGGGTGGGTTCAGGCGTGCCGCGTTTTTACTTGCCGCTTGATCAAGTTTTTCCGCAAAGCAATGTGTCTCAGTTCATTGTGATGCCCAAAGATTTGGCGACCCGGGAGTCCATACGAATGGCGTTGCCAGCTTTGATGGCCGCAGAGTTTCCCGAGGTCAGAGCAAGAATCAAGTTGTTACCCAATGGTCCGCCGGTGCCGTTTCCTGTGCAGTTTCGCGTGTCTGGCCCCGATCCACTGGTATTGCGACAGCGTGCCGACGAAGTCAAAGCATTGATGCGTGAAAACAGCAACACCCGCGGGGTGAATGACAACTGGAATGAAGCCGTCAAAGTCGTGCGTTTTGAAGTTGACCAGGACAAGGCGCGGGCCTTAGGTGTCAGCAGCCAGACCATCGCCCAGTCTTTGCGGGTGTTGCTCAGTGGCAATACGGTGGGTCAATACCGCGAGGGTGACAAGCTGGTGGATATTGTGTTGCGCCAACCAGCCACTGAGCGTCAAACCATGTCTGATTTGTCTAACGCTTATGTGCCGACCAACTCAGGCAAAGCGATTCCAATTCTGCAAATAGCCAAACCTGTGTTTGATTGGGAGCCTGGCGTGATGTGGCGTGAAAACCGTGAATACGCCATCACCGCGCAATGCGACATCACGGAAGGTTTGCAGGGCGCGACGGTGACCAAGCAGTTGTTGCCAGCGCTCAATGAATTGCAAGCGAAATGGGCTGAGAAAGGTTTTTCAGCCTACACCATCAGCGTGGCAGGTGCAGTGGAAGAAAGCTCTAAAGGCTCGTCCTCTATTGCTGCCGGTTTGCCATTGATGTTGTTTGTGACTTTCACTTTGTTGATGATTCAGTTGCAAAGTTTCAGCCGCGCGATGTTGGTGTTCTTGACCGGACCCATGGGCATAGCCGGGGTTGCCTTGTCTCTGTTGGTACTGAACCGTCCGTTTGGTTTTGTGGCCTTGCTGGGTGTCATCGCCCTCATGGGCATGATTCAACGTAATTCGGTGATTTTGATTGACCAAATTGAGCAAGACCGCGCCAGAGGCGTCCCTGCTTGGGACGCGATTGTCGAGTCAGCGGTACGTCGACTGCGGCCGATTGTGCTGACTGCAGCCGCAGCTGTTTTGGCCATGATTCCGCTGTCGCGCAGTGTGTTCTGGGGCCCCATGGCTGTTGCCATCATGGGCGGTTTGATCGTTGCCACAGTGTTGACTTTGCTGGCCTTGCCGGCCATGTATGCGGCTTGGTTCAGGGTTAAGCGCTGAGTTCAAAATCATTCGGTGAAGCCAGTTAGAATCACTCTTTGACCGATTTTGAACGGGCGGTCTGTTTGCGCAGACCGCCTTTTGCTTTTTTGGGGCTCGCGCGGGTGGCGAAATTGGTAGACGCACCAGGTTTAGGTCCTGACGCCAGAAATGGTGTGGGGGTTCGAGTCCCCCCCCGCGCACCAAAGCATTCATTTTCAAACGCCTATCGATTCATTTTGGAGAAGCCTCATGGCCGTTACTGTAGAAACCTTGGAAAAGTTGGAACGCAAAATTACTTTGACGTTGCCTACCTCCGTTATTCAAAACGAAGTCAACACCCGACTCAAGCGCCTGGCTCGTCAAGTCAAAGTAGATGGTTTTCGTCCCGGCAAAGTACCTATGAATATCGTTGCCCAACGCTACGGTTATTCAGTGCACTATGAAGTGATGAACGACAAAGTGGGCGAGGCTTTCAGCGTTGCCGCCAACGAAGCCAAACTGCGTGTGGCCGGTCAACCCCGTATCAGCGAAAAAGAGCAGACCTCAGAGACCGAGATGGCGTTTGACGCTATTTTTGAGGTGTATCCGGAAGTCGTGGTCAAAGATTTGAGCCAAGTCGAAGTCGAAACCCTCAAGTCTGAAGTGACAGAAGCGGCCATCGATAAAACCGTTGAAATTCTCCGCAAACAAAAAAGAACATTTGCCCAGCGTTCCATGGATGCTGCTGCAACCACCGACGACCGCGTCACCGTGGACTTCATTGGCAAGATCGACGGCGAACCCTTTGACGGTGGTCGCGCTGAAGACTTCCAATTCGTGGTGGGTGAAGGCCAAATGCTCAAGGAATTTGAAGAAGCTGTGGTCGGCATGAAATTGGGCGAAAGCAAAACTTTCCCCCTGAATTTCCCGGCCGATTACCAAGGCCGCGAAGTCGCTGGCAAAACAGCAGACTTCATGGTCACGCTCAAGAAACTCGAAGCCACGCATTTGCCTGAAGTGACCGATGAACTTGCCAAATCACTCGGCGTGGTTGAAGCGACAGTGGACGCCTTGCGTGCCGACATCCGCAAAAACCTCGAGCGCGAAGTCAAGCACCGCTTGCTGGGACGTAACAAGCAATCTGCCTTGGAAGCTTTGGTGGCGAACGCTGAGTTGGATTTGCCCAACTCGATTGTTCAGTCAGAACTCGATCGCATGACACAAGGCGCGCGTGAAGATTTGAAGCAACGCGGCATCAAAGACGCTGACAAAGCACCTATTCCTGAAGAAGTGTTTCGCCCGCAAGCCGAGCGTCGCGTGCGCATGGGCCTGGTAGTTTCCGAAGTCGTTCGCATGCACAACCTGCAAGCTACCCCTGAGCAAATCAAAGCGCATGTGGAGGAATTGGCTTCCAGCTATGAAAAACCAGCAGAGGTAATTCGTTGGTACTACAGCGATAACCGTCGCATGGCTGAGGTCGAGGCTATTGTGATTGAGAACAATGTCACCAACTATGTTTTGTCGTTGGTCAAAAACAAAGACAAAGAAGTCAGCTTCGACGATTTGATGAGCCAACAGGCCTGAGCCTGAACCGGAGAATTTCATGAGTGCATTAGATATTCAAGCCTTGGGCATGGTCCCGGTTGTCATCGAACAAAGCGGCAGGGGTGAGCGCGCTTATGACATTTACTCACGTCTGCTGCGTGAGCGCGTCATTTTTTTGGTGGGTCCCGTCAACGACCACACTGCCAATCTTGTGGTGGCTCAGTTGTTGTTTCTTGAGAGCGAAAACCCCGACAAGGACATCTCCCTCTACATCAACTCACCTGGCGGTTCTGTGAGCGCAGGTATGGCGATTTTCGACACCATGAATTTCATCAAGCCACAAGTTTCCACACTGTGCACCGGCATGGCCGCGAGCATGGGCGCTTTTTTGCTGGCCGCCGGCGCCAAAGGCAAGCGTTTCAGTTTGCCCAACTCCAAGGTCATGATTCACCAGCCCTTGGGCGGCACACAAGGCCAGGCCACCGAAATCGAAATTGCTGCGCGTGAAATTCTCAAAACCCGCGAGCGTTTGAACCAGATGCTGGCCGATGCCACCGGACAGCCTTTGTCCCGCATCGAGCAAGACACTGAGCGCGACTACTACCTGACCGCGGAAGAAGCCAAGGCTTACGGTTTGGTTGATGACGTCATCTCCAAGCGCCCTTGATTCCAAACTGCCCAATCCCCGTCCAAACCGCCAGCGCCGACGGCGCTGCGGATTTGAGTATCATTCGACCATCATCTACAGGTAAGCACTGAATGGCCGAAAAAAAAGGATCCACCAGCGAAAAGACTTTGTACTGCTCTTTTTGCGGTAAAAGCCAGCATGAAGTTAAGAAACTGATTGCTGGTCCGTCTGTCTTTATTTGCGATGAATGCATAGACCTGTGTAACGACATCATCCGCGATGAACTGCCTGCTAGTACGGTGCGCGAAGGGCGCGGCGATCTGCCTACCCCCATAGAAATCAAAACCAATTTAGATAACTACGTCATCGGCCAAGAGCCTGCTAAGCGGGCTTTGTCCGTGGCGGTTTACAACCACTACAAGCGGTTGCAGCACAAGCTTGAATCTAAAAAAGACGACGTCGAGCTGTCTAAAAGCAATATTTTGTTGATCGGCCCTACCGGTTCCGGCAAAACGCTGCTGGCGCAAACCCTGGCGCGCATGTTGAATGTGCCGTTTGTCATGGCAGACGCCACGACATTGACTGAAGCCGGTTATGTGGGCGAGGATGTGGAAAACATCATCCAAAAGCTGCTGCAAAACTGCAATTACGATGTGGACCGTGCCCAACGCGGCATTGTGTACATCGACGAAATCGACAAAATTTCCCGCAAGTCCGACAACCCGTCCATCACGCGCGATGTGTCCGGTGAAGGCGTGCAACAGGCCTTGCTCAAGCTGATCGAAGGCACCATGGCCAGCGTGCCGCCACAAGGTGGACGCAAGCACCCGAACCAAGACTTTTTGCAGGTTGACACCACCAATATTTTGTTCATTTGCGGTGGCGCATTTGCCGGTTTAGAAAAAGTCATCGAAAACCGCACAGAGCGCTCCGGCATCGGTTTCAGCGCCGTGGTCAAGACCAAAAAAGAGCGCAGCCTGACGGAAATGTTCGGCCAAGTCGAGCCTGAGGATTTGATCAAGTTCGGCTTGATTCCTGAGTTGGTCGGCCGCTTGCCGGTGGTCACAACGCTCAGCGAATTGACCGAAGACGCGTTGGTGCAAATTCTGACCGAGCCGAAAAACGCCTTGGTCAAGCAGTACGGCAAGTTATTCGCCATGGAAGGTGTCGAGCTTGAAATCCGTCCGTCTGCGTTGAAAGCCATTGCCAAAAAAGCTTTGGATAGAAAAACAGGTGCGCGCGGATTGCGTTCCATCATTGAACAATCGCTGATTGACACCATGTTTGATTTGCCAAACAGCAGCAATGTGGAAAAAGTCGTGGTGGAAGAATCCACCGTCGACGAAAACAAACCCCCGTTGCTGGTGTACCGAGAGGCCGCTAAAAAGGCTTGATTTCCCTAACGGGCTGGTCAGTATCCAGCCCATTTTTTTGATTGGAAGTTTGACCATGTCAGGACAAACCCATTTGCCCTCCGAGCCTATTGACCTGCCAATGTTGCCTTTGCGTGACGTGGTGGTGTTCCCGCATATGGTGATTCCCTTGTTTGTGGGCAGACCTAAGAGCATCAAGGCGCTGGAAACGGCGATGAGTGCGGACCGCAGCATCATGTTGGTGGCGCAAAAAACCGCGGCCAAAGACGAACCCGCTGTCGGCGATATGTTCCAAGTGGGTTGCGTATCCACCATTTTGCAAATGCTCAAGCTGCCGGACGGCACGGTCAAGGTGTTGGTCGAGGGGCAGCAACGCGCCACGGTCAATCAGATTGAAGACGGTCCACTGCACTTTGTTTGTAACTTGACGCCGGTGAATCTGCCCGCATCCGCTGACGCAGACACAGAGGTCGAAGCCCTTAGACGTGCAGTCATGCAGCAGTTTGATCAGTATGTGAAGCTGAACAAAAAGATTCCGCCCGAGATCTTGACATCCATTGCCAGCATTGACGATCCCGGTCGTTTGGCTGACACCATCGCCGCACATTTGCCGTTGAAGTTGGAAAACAAACAAGCCGTGTTGGACTTGCCCGAGGTCAAAGCGCGTCTGGAAAACCTGTTCACGCAACTCGAGCGTGAAGTTGATATTTTGAATGTGGACAAACGCATTCGTGGACGCGTCAAGCGCCAGATGGAAAAGAACCAGCGCGATTTTTATTTGAACGAGCAAGTCAAAGCGATTCAAAAAGAACTCGGTGAAGGCGAAGAGGGCGCTGACATCGAGGAGATTGAGAAAAAAATCAAGGCTGCTCGCATGCCTACCGAGGCGCGTAAAAAAGCCGAAGCCGAATTGAAGAAATTGAAATTGATGTCACCCATGTCGGCAGAGGCCACAGTAGTGCGCAATTACATCGATGTCATGGTGAATTTGCCGTGGAGCAAAAAAACCAAAATCAAACACGATTTGATGAACGCAGAAGCGGTGTTGAACGAAGACCACTTCGGCCTGGAAAAAGTCAAAGACCGCATTCTGGAATATTTGGCGGTGCAGCAACGCGTCGACAAAGTCAAAGCGCCCATTCTGTGTTTGGTCGGACCTCCCG
>JACCDM010495077.1_pt1 | contig 10757 bp, 8 predicted proteins | sample 7445851 | NCBI WGS metagenome assembly JACCDM01 (sample SAMN15323438, study PRJNA562643) | freshwater metagenome | isolation source: river surface water | place: USA:Blue River Watershed | collected 2017-08-16
TAAAAATATTAATATCACCGCGCATCACTCCTGAATCAAGAATAGATTTTATAGAATCAACTTTCATTTCAATAGGTGCAAATTTGTTAAAATATTCTTTAACTGATGAAACTGAAAATTTTTTTACATGATTTTTATTATTATTGTTGTATTCGGGAGAAGAAGGATCCAATTGTTTCGTAAAATGCTTATCGGGAATCATATCTTCCAATTCACAAAGCAAAGAAATGACTTTCCACGGTGGCAGTGGAGATTCACCTAACATCTTTGCACAATTATATGATTTATTCTTAAATTTATTATATAAGGCAAAAACGGATGGATTATATTTACGCAATTCAAATTCTACGTATTCAGTTGAATATGATATATTTTTCGATAATGTAATATAATAGGAATCAAAGCCGCATTTTTCTTTTTCATCGCAATACACGCTCGGAATTTTTTTATCAAATCTATATGCACACACCAACATACTATGTAACATAACGGGTGTATCAACAAGATATACAGGTATGTCACCGCAATCACGACCACATCTGCTACATCTATAAAACAAACGATATAAATCCTTACATATCGGGCAATCTCCTTGCTTTTTGGTAAAATTATATTCATCTTTACCATTAGGATAATTATATCTGAAAACTTCAGCGATAAATCCGATTCTATTACTTTGCGAATGTTTGGCTTGGAACCACGATTTACTCAACTCAATCCATACATTTGAGTGTTTTGTTAATTCGCACAATGTTTTGCAAGACAACGCAATATTTCGCACCCATAACACATTTCGCGGCGATGGATCACTTGCAACGTAACAAATAATATCAAGCAAATTATCACGTGCAATATTGAGTAAATCCATTGTTTTATATTAAGAAAATAATGATTCAATTGTTTGTAAAAAAAATAAAACAAATACACCACACCATGCGCATTATTTAATAATTCCGCGAATGACCTCAATAATATTTTCAATTTCTCGATATAAAATATTATTGAGTTTTCTCAATATCATTACTATTTCTAGAGGTATTAACGTGATAATACATTTAAGCCGTAATTTCCAATCCACAGATGATTCTAAAAATCCATTAAAATTATGTTTTTCTAAAAGATTAAATAATAGATCAATATCCGCATATTCATAGATATATTGAATTGGAGCAAAAATTGTCGCTGGATTATCGAAGTAAATTAATTTTTCAGATAAGTGTCCTTTTGGCATAATTTTATCAAATTCATCAAAATCTTGATATGTCAAATTACTCGGCGCAGCCGTACGTTTACTTACTTCCAGTGCTTTTATATATATTTTTTTGTCATGATTTTCAGAGCAAGCCACAACATAAGGATCATAATTTCTCACCTCATTCATATTAAATTCGCTCAAATTGCAAATATTTTTTGCTAATATTTCATAATATGGATCAAGCAGCCATCTACCTTCTTTATTATGTGTAAAACCAAAAATGCCTCTTCTGATCCGCAGCAAATAAATAAACATGCTATGTAGGGGTTTTTCTTCTATATCAAAATCATAAACAGATAATTCATCGGGGAAATTATACTCCATAACCCCAGAAATGAATTCTATTCTTGATTGTTTCACATGTTTTTCAAGGAACCATGTTTTGCTTAATTCACGCCAAACTCTGCAGTGTTTTGTTAAGCAATGGAATTTTTTGCAAACCAGCGAAATATTTGCTATCCATAAAACATTTTTTGGCGAAGAACTCTTCACCGTGCAACAAATGATATCAAGCAAATTATCATCATTTAAATCAACTATATTCATTATTTGTGTTTGCATATTTTACTTAGATGTTTATAATTCAATTTTTTGAATTTACAATTTAAAAACAACTGAAATGTAATCTTCTAGTATTTTAGACACAAACCCCAGAAACAATCATGAATTCAAACTTAACAAAATTTACAATAAACATAATAGATATTAACGATACTCAGATGACTTATCATTGTTATTCAATTCATCCGCATTTCGCTGTAATAGATAAAATTTGCCAATTATTTCCACAAATAACTAAATTTTTAATTTTAACAACAAAAGAAGAATTAATTGGGAATACACAATGCGTTTCATATAATTTTGATATGATTTCTATACTTAATCAAGAATTTGATACTGATATTTATGATTGTATATGGGAAGAAATTTGTGAATTTTCTTTGCCTTTAAAATCCGAAAAAGTTTGGCTGGGACTCGATGAAGACGAGAAGAATGAAATAAAAATCACAACAGGGCTAGATTTATTTGATTCATTTGATGTGGATGAAACTCTTGAATATTGCAATGAGTTTAAATTTGTTACTATTAACGCTTCTACAAATTAATGTGTTGCGGTTATAGCAAACCAAGTTTGCTAACAAATCAAGTTTGCTAAAAAAATTGAATCTACTAATTTCAGTATTTAATACCCTTAACTTTGCTACTTTGTTAGATTGTTAAACCTTTTGTTAAACCTTTTGTTAAACCTTTTATTGATTCAATGGCAACCGAACAGATCTTACCCCCTAAGACATATGATATCGTCACGCAAGAATTATTAACAGCAGATTCCCCTATTATTGATTTACAAAGCGATGTTTTCAAAAAACCGCTTTTTGATTATCAAAAAAGCGCAGTCTGTAAAATCCTAGAGATTGAGAATTCTAGGCATATTGTTATTAATCCTATTGTTAATAAAAATGCTTATAAATCAAAGCATCAAAAAGACGTAATGTCTGGTATCGGTAGATTATATAAAAATGCATCACCAACAAATATTGTTGCTACAACTAATACATGTGTGCTTTCTGAGCCTTATGGTTCAGGAAAAACCATTATTGTTTTAGCCGTTATAGCAACGCAGCCTAAAGTGCAAGCATATCCCGAGAATGTTAATAAATTGTTGGGTATAACAGAACATTCTAGGGGCTATGGCCAAAATACATTCCATAATCACGCTTACTACAACTATCATGGTTGTCGTTATGGCAATTCTTGCGGAATCGATGACAACGATAAATTTAAGCGCTGCAGCGGTGATAAAAAATTTAATGGGTTTCATTGCGAATTATATCGCAAATTCAAAACAATTATGCCCTGCAGCATGATTTGTGTCGGAGGCACTGTGTTATTACAGTGGGAAGCAAAAATCAAAGAATTTACATATTTATCCTGCTATGTTATTAAAGAATTATCCAATTTAAAAGAGTTTATAGAAAATTATTATTTCTACATGACATCTTATGATATTATTCTTATCAAAAACGGCCTTATCACAGGCGAATTTTATTTAGAGGGCGAAAACCCAGCAAACACCAAATCATCACGATATATAATGAATATTATAGCGTTGTTTATGATGCAGAAATCTATTGTTTGCCAATGGGGTATTTATGATGATTATGATGTTAATGCCGCCAATAATGATATTCTCGAAATTAATAGCTTGTTTAAGATTTATGTTTCGGCAACAACCAATATTGACACTAACAAAAAACACAGATCACCAAGCTCTACAATCACTGATCTTGTGTCTAAAAACACAAACATGACCCCAGAAAAATACTTTTCGTACGAATCAAACAATCGCATTAATGATGTTTGGTCCGATCAAATCTTATTCACGCATTTTAATGTGCGAAGCGAGAAATTGTATATCACGCAATCTACTAATTTGCCGATATATTATATTTATCGCTGCAAATATGATAATCCAAACGATAAATACATGAAATTGCTGGGCGTAATGGGAACAGAACAAGCTACCGCGATTATGGAAGCGTTAAATGGCGATGCAATTCAAACGGCTGCAACCGCCTTAGGTGTTGTTGCCGAGCCAAACGCTGGCTCTGTTTTCCAAAAAGTCCTAGAAAAGGAATGGGAAAAATACGAATCCGCGGTTTCTATCATTACGGTGGTAAATAACGCTAGACGATACACCGAAGAAACCCCGCGAGAATACGATTCTAAAGGATTCGAAAAAAAATACAGCAACGAAGCATTAGCGCGTATTAAGAGTAAATTGCTGAGTAACGCTAGAAAGCGCGTCACGGCTTTCAATAAATATATTCCTTATTATCATGATGATATTTTTAATACTTTTGATGAGGTTGAATCCGAAGCGATTCAAGTTAAAACAGAAGTATCAAAAATTATTGATCGTGTTAAAGAGAATATTAAAACAGGGGATTGCCCTGTTTGTTGTTGCCCTTTTGATGATATTATTATTACCAAATGCTGTAACTTATCAATCTGTGGCGCTTGTTTAAAGGGCTCATTTTGGGTCAGATCTGATCAAAAAGCCAACAAAAACAATGCAATTACGGGCAGTTGCGCCAATTGCAAAAAACCCCTTGACATGTCGCGAGATATCGTCTATGTGACACGCGGGATTAATATAGATGAGTTAGTTAAAACGGGGATTGAAACCAATGTTGAAATTAAACAACAGAGTGAAATCGAAGCAAAAGTTGAGCCCGTAGAAATTCAGCCAGAAACAGTCGACACATCTGCTAATAATGAAAATCCGGCTGCGCCACCTAAATTTGATATTGAAAAATTCATTAATGAGAGCGGCCCCAAGATGCAAGCTCTTTATGAAATTATTCATGGGAAAACTCCTAAATCAAACGAAAAATGCAATTATGAGATTTCTAACCTCATGCAAGGCGTTAAAGATATCCCTTATGTTGGCAGCATTAGAAAAATTCTGTTGTTCGCCGGATATAACGAGACACTTTATAACGTGCAAAAATTCACCGAAAAAATTGGCGTTAAAACTTTTATTTTGCAAGGGCGATATTCCACCATGTGCGAAATTCTTACTAAATTCCGCGAATGCACTGAGACATCAATTTTGTTGATTAACTCTAATCAAAATTGCGCTGGGATGGATATTCAATACGCAACTGATCTTGTGTTCTTCCATAAAATCTGCAATACCCAAATCGAAGGGCAAGTCGCCGGAAGAATGCAACGCGTCGGTAGAACATCGAATTTCAATATCTTTTACTTAATTTACAACAATGAAATTGGGTTGTTTGAATAAAAACCAATAACTTCCGGACAAAAAATTCATCAGAGAAATGGCTATGAATTATATTTTATTTTTTGCACAAAAAATAAAATTTATACTTGGAATTCAATAGCGGCATCTAATTTAGATAAACCACAATTCTGCGATTCCTCGCAATATCCATATTCATGCAAGCATTGAATTGGATGCAATTCTTCGCTATAAATACTTGGGTGATAATAGAATTCAATATCATCCATGCTAGAAATTTTGAATTGTTTGTAATTATTGCAAATTTGGGTCTGCAAATAATCTAATTTTACTTGATTATTCGCGGATTTAATGAAATTAGAAATAACTGTGATATCATGCCAAGTAAATGGCTTATTATTTGCTTCGTAGTTCTGAATAATTTGCGGAATTATAATCTCAAATTTCGAACTATCACACGAATTAACGATGGTTTTTCCTAAAATTCTATTTTGCAATAATAAATGGTTTTTTAAATTTTTAACACTTAAATTTTCTTTAAAAGAAATATAAATTTTTCTGCCACAATCGCAGTTAACTGGGCTGGAATTCACAGATTTATCCAAACGTTCGAAATAATCGCGATTTGTAACGCTAATAAGCGGCAGTGCAAAATCAGAATCATATTGGTCTTGTCTGCCGTTGAATTCCCCAAGCACTGCAAAAGCAGATCCACATGCTACACCACGCAATTCTCGCGTTGGGTATAAATTTTGCGCAAAATTATCCGATTTTATGCGCTTGGGCAAATTTGCATGGCTTTCTTCGCTAATTGGCAATTGTTGCCCTGATGGGTCTTTTGCATCTTTTTCGTTTTTTGCATTTTGGTCAGTTTTGTCAAAGTTAACAGTTTTGTCAAACTGATCACATTCTTCACCCAAACAAACGCAATTATATTCGCATTTGGTGTTTCCAGTGCAATTTTTATGGTATTCGATCGGGCAATAAATATGTTCGCAAATATTTTGTTTGTATTTGCTAGAACAATAAAAGCATAAATGCACATGATTTGTCATGCATTTTTTCGATAAAGTACGCAACGAAAAAGGTTTATTGCTTTTGTCGCTTGTATTTCGCCGCGACGTAGTACCACCTGCTAATTTTTTTGATCGCAAACAGTGCCCATGTTTTTCATCCAATTTTTGCTCAAAATTTTCATCACTGTTTGGACCGAGTTTGCAATTGCTAATAAATTGATTAACAAAATTATTGTCATTGCAATTTGATGGCAGTTCGATGTCATTTAAATCATCGTGCCCGATATCAAAACAGCCGATGTTAAAATCTAACAGAATAATTTTTCCATCTTTTGTGCTGTTGCCAAAATCATAATTTTCCAATTCGCATTTTTTATAAAAATTGCTGAAAACATAAAACTCGGATAAAATCCCAATATTAACAAATGCATCATTTATTTTGCTTAGATAGATGCACGCTGCATGGTTGAAGAATTTACTGATTTTCCGCGTATTCATAATTTCGCGAATAGATAAATAATGTAAAATTTCGGCAATCAAATCAATTGATAAACAATATCCATTTATTTCGCAATCAATTTCTTGACCGGCGCGAATTCCGAATACAAACCCAAATGGAGATAATGCATTCTCAGATTCGAAAATCATACCATGTGGGTGGTTAATAGAATGCCGCAGTTCATTGCTGCTTAATAGTTGCTGTTGCATTATTCAATAGAACGCACAAAACGAGCCTTAATGAAAATAAAAAAATACATTTCAATTGTTTTTTATTTTCCCGCTAAAATAAAAACACTTAAACGGCGGCATTATGGCTTGTGTGGTTCATTGCCTTTTAGTGCGGCCAAAAAATACACTATTTTCGAATAAAACAAACGTTGCAAAAAATATAGCAGAGTTAATATAATTGGAATCCCTGCAAGATAGTAAAATGATTTACCTAGATAATAATGCCACAACTATAATGCCCCCTAATGTAATCCAACAAATCACAGCCTGGATGAATAAAGGCAATCCAAGCGCCAGCTATAAATCAGCGCAGTCCTGCCGCAAACTAATGCAGGACTTCAGGCGCTATATAGCATCGCAATGCGGGGTTACGTCATATGAGCTGAAAGACGATAACACACCGCCGAATTATACTAAAGACCAAATGAAGTCTGTGTACCAATTTATATTCACATCCTGCGCTTCTGAATCAAACAATTTTATAGTTAGATCTGTAGCGGCCGCATATCGCATGTGTAACCGCAAAATCCCGCACATTGTAACATCCACCATAGAACACAAGTCGCTGCTGCGCTGTTGCACGGCGCTAGCGGAACAAGGCTTAATTGAATTAACGCTTGTTGAAGCCAATAAAATGGGGTTTATTGACCCCGATGTAGTACGCAGAGCAATAAAGCCCAACACATGTTTAATATCAATAATGAGCGCCAACAACGAGACTGGTGCAATTAACGATATCAAAGCCATAGGCCAGATCGCGCATAAGCATTTGGTGCCCTTTCATACCGATTGCGTGCAAACGTTCGGCAAATTCAAGCTAGATCCGCTCGATTGCAATGTAGACGCCTGGAGCGTTTCCTTCCACAAATTACACGGCCCGGCAGGCGTCGGTCTTATCGCAATCAAACGCGCATTTGTCGAGGGATTTCAATTGCAAGCCGAAATATGTGGCACGCAAAATAACGACTTACGAGGCGGCACTGAGAACATAATGGGAATAGCGGGGTCTTATGAGGCCCTTAAGCACACTTGGCGCAATCGCAGCGCTAAGAACGCGCAACTTATGCGGATCAAAAAATACATTATGGATGAATTAGCGCAGCAACTCCCAGCGCAAACTTACCGCGAATATCTGGAGAATCCAACTAAATACGCGGCGATGCCTGTGTACGTGGTGTTTATTTCGCTGCCAACCGCGAATTATTTACCTAACACAATTTTCTTATCTTTCGTGCGTAATAAAGAACCCTTGATGTGCAATGTCAATCTCAAAAAATGCCTTGAAAAAAACAACATCATCGTAAGCGTGGGTAGCGCCTGCAACACCGCGAGTAGCAAAGCGTCACATGTGCTGGATGCAATTGGCGCGGATATGTTTATCAAAAAGGGCGCTTTACGCATTTCGATGCCCGATGATATGACGAAAGAAATGGCGAGTGAATTCATAAAAAAAATTGTAGAAATAGTTAATGAGTGTGTTGTGGCAAAATGAATATTTTGATATCGGCGAAATAAAAAACAATTTATTTATGCTGAGATTGTTGTGCAGAACAACATGCAGAACAATAATATACTGTATTATATTTTTCGCAATACATTAGCATCATCAAAATATCATACGCTGTTAATCCAGCGACGCAAGCAATGTCTATATATGTTAATCCGCATAGCATTTTTTGATTATCTAGCGTATTTGATTCTGGTAGAATTTCGCAATTGCCAAAATAGGTTGGTATTATTATTTTTTCATTGCAATGATTTGTCTTATCTTTTTTGCATTTTTTCGTTAAATGATTTGATTTTTTTAATGCTAAAGATTTCATAATTTGGTAAATGGTTTCAGAACTTCGGGTTGCGTTTGGGGGATATCCCCCAGTTTTAAATGTTTCATCATAATATTTGCAAAAAGGATTGACAATAGTGTATTTGTTCATAATTTATTGAATTCTAATAAAATACAATTCAACTGTTTTGCGCAAAAAAAAATGTAAAATATTTCAGTGAAATATTTTACTTATACTTATCAAAAAGTTCTGAAACAATAATATGCATGTATTTATCTTGCACTGATGCATAAAATAAAGGTGTCAATCCATAATCATCTTCAGCATTTTGATTTGCCCCATGTTGCAATAATAATTCGATATTCACAATATTTTTGCTAAGTACAGCAATATGCAATGGAGTCAATCCAAACCTATCTGATTTAACATTGGGATCGGCCCCATTATTCAATAATACTTCGACACTTTCGACAGCCTCCGAACCCAGTGCGAATATTAAAGGAGTCGAGCCGATTAAATCATCTACAATATTAACATTTGCACCATTGTTCAATAATAATTTAACAATTTCTCCGTTGTTTTTATATGCAGCAATATGTAATGCAGTTACTCCGGATGATTTTATGGGTAAATTAACATCGATAATTTGAGTTAACAAACTCACCCAATTTGTATGATTATAATATGCTGCTAAATGTAATACAGATTTTTGATTACCACTCATTACTTTCAAATCACAGGTGTCATAAAACATTTTCTCAAAACGACTGCTCACTCTTTTCCCAGCATTAAACATATTAACTAAATAACCACATTTTGGTTGTCTTCGATCGAAATATGCGTCAGCTAATTCTTTGAAAGTATTATGTTCTTTCTCACCACCAAACGAGAAACCAAGGAAAGAAACTGAATCTACAAAGTTTGGCAACATTGCCAATGCTAAGAACAACAGGATCAAACGAGATAACATACTGAAATTTAAATCGAGTTAGAACGTTGATTAATTTGAATTCTAATAAAATGCTATTCAATTGTTTTGCCCATAATACAAAAAAATGTAAAATATTTCAATAAGAAATTTAAGCCTTTATTGATTCAAAATTTTTATAATTTTACTAACGTAAAATTCAAAATCTTCTTTTGGGCCGTTGTAACTAAATGATTTGCCATTGATTGTAAATTCAACAGCTGGTGATTTAGTTTCGGTTGGGCTTTCCTCCTTTTTGGGTTGTTCAATTTCGCGGGGTTTGGTGTGTTTTTCAATCAATGACACAATATCATTGCTACACGAACTTTTCGCAATTTCCAAAGCTGTACGGCCATCCTTATTTTTAATGGTGGGATCTGAGCCTTTAGCTAACAATAATTCAATACTTTTTTTTGAATTAAGTGTAACAGCATAATGCAATGGAGTATTTCCGCGATTATTTTGCAGATTAATATTTGCCCCGTATGTCAATAATAAATTGGCAGATTCCGTATAATCAAGACGTGCTGCCTCATGTAAGGCAGTGTCGCCAAACCTATCAGTGACGTTTATGTCACAATTTTGTTTCAATAATTTTTCGACTTTCTCCATATTATTAGACGCAGTGTACGTAATTAATTTCTGGTTTTTCACCTTTTCTTTTTCAATAACATTGGCTGCAATTGACAATTTAAGAGAAACTTCGATTTTCCCAGTTTCTTCATTAAACACGGAATTATGCTGGTCGACTTTGGTTTCACCGATCGAGATTGTTAAATTTTTTCCATTGACAGATGTAATTGGTTCACAGGGTTGGCTCATGTTATTGGTTAATAATAGGTTTGTTTCGGGTTGTTGATTTGTATATTTTTCATAAAAACCGGATTCAATTGTTTTTAACGTGTTTTTTTTATAAAAATTGTTTAAAAATTCACACAAAAAATAAAAAGATTTTGTTTGTGTTTTTTGTGAATTCATAGAACTTCATATAAAACACATTGAAAACAACGCGGTTTAAAGTTTTTGGAGTTCTTTGATGTAATCAACGATTCCAGAAGCAGGACCGTTGTATTTATAAGGTCTGCCATTAATTTCAAAACTAACGCAAGATGAATCATTTTGCCCTGATTGTTCAGTTTGTTTAACTTGTTCAGTTTGTTTAACTTGTTCAGTTTGTTTAACTTGTTCAGTTTGTTTAACTTGTTCAGTTTGTTTAACTTGTTCAGTTTGAGTATTCACA
>JACCDM010631042.1_pt1 | contig 10757 bp, 15 predicted proteins | sample 7445851 | NCBI WGS metagenome assembly JACCDM01 (sample SAMN15323438, study PRJNA562643) | freshwater metagenome | isolation source: river surface water | place: USA:Blue River Watershed | collected 2017-08-16
CGGCAACTCGAGTGGACTTAATCTTCGGATCAAACTCTATTTTGCGTGCTTACTCTGAGGTTTATGCCCAGGACGATAACAAGCGTAAATTCGTTGATGACTTTGTTGCAGCATGGACAAAGGTTATGAACGCTGATCGCTTTGATGTGAGTGCATAAGAGCGAAGCACTATCGCTTGCTCTCCTGTAACCACTTCTTTCGTTCCTGTTCTGAAAACTTCTCTATCGAATAACGCAGCATTGTGCGCGGCATTTCATGTGAGTGCGCTGAAAGAAACTTTCTAAGGGCGATTCCATTGAGCTTGCCCGCTTCGCGTAGCGCCCAGCCAACAGCCTTGTGAATTAAATCGTGCTTGTCATGAAGTAATTTTTCAGCCATTTCAAAAGTTGGTTCGATATCGCCTGCACGGATAAATGCGAATGTGAAAACAACAGAAACTCGGCGCTGCCAGAGAGATTTACTCTTTGAAAGTTTAGCGAGTAAGACGTATGGGTCATCAGTGTCAATCAAGTATTCACCAATTATTGGCGCAGTTACATCTACTAGATCCCAGTTGTTTACATAGCCAGCCTTCATAGCTTTCAAGTACAAATCAAAGATTTTCTTCTTCTCTTTGCGCTCCTTTGCGCTCTTGTACTGAAGCGTCAGAATTACTAATCCACATAATCGAACTTCATGTATTTTGGATTGAATGAGTTTTTCACACTCTTGAAGTGAAAGCACTTTATGTTCCTTCGCAATAGAGCGAACCTGCGGCACTGTTAGCCCTAGAAAAACATCACCTTCGCCATATTGCCCGGGTGCGGTTTGAAAGAATTTCTGAAGATCGTGTGCGCGCCCGCGATTGGAAAGGGCTTGTATCTCCTTTTGAACCTTTGAAGCGCTCATGCAGCAATCTTACTTTTATAATCAACCATGACCAAGATTTCAAAAAATGATGAAAGAGATGAAGAGTGGCGCGCCATTGGTTTAGCCGCCCCTGCTCGTCGCGCACTGGTCGATGCCAAGCTCTATAAAGTCTCTGATCTTCGAAAAATCTCATTAGAAGATCTCTCCAATCTTCACGGCATGGGTAAAAGTGCAATTGCTCGATTAAAAGTTGTTATGCACGGAAAGAAAATCACCTTTAGAAACTAAGGTCGACGCTATTATTTAGACTTAAGTAATCACGGATGAGGCGGATCTGATGTTTGAAGCAATAATTCTCGGCATCATCCAAGGTCTTACAGAATTTATTCCGATTTCATCAAGTGCTCATATTCGACTCGCAGGTGAAGTCTTCCCAAACGCAATTGACCCTGGTGCGATGTTTACGGCAATTACTCAAATTGGAACCGAGCTTGCTGTACTGATTTATTTCAGAAAAGACATTGTGCGAATTATTTCCTCCTGGTTTGCAAGTTTGACCGATAAGAGTGCACGCAATCAAGATTCAAAAATGGGTTGGTTAATCATTATTGGTTCTCTGCCAATTGTTGTAATTGGATATCTTGCACAAGATTTCATTGAAACCGATTTACGTTCGTTATGGATTATTGCAACCATGATGGTTGTCTTCGGTTTGATACTCGGTGCTGCAGATAGATATGCATCTAAGACAAAAGAACTTTCGCAGCTCACCGTGAAGCACGGCGTGCTTTATGGATTGGCTCAATCTTTAGCACTTATCCCAGGTGTCTCTAGATCGGGAGCAACGATTGCAATGGGGCGTTTACTTGGTTACTCCCGAGAAGCGGCACTGCGGTATTCATTCTTGTTGGCACTTCCCGCAGTCTTTGGAAGTGGCTTCTATCAACTACAAAACGCATTAACCGAAGATCAAGTAGCGGTCTATTCACTGGCAGAAACCTTCGTAGCAACTGCTATCGCCTTTGTTGTTGGGTATCTGGTGATTGCTTGGCTACTCAAGTTTGTGACAACAAAGAGCTTTGCCCCATTCATCATTTACCGAGTTATTCTGGGTACTTTGCTCCTGATTCTGCTTGCAACAGGCGTGCTCCAACCATAATCGCCCATAAATATCACTGGCTAAGCATTGGTATCCCTTTTTGCTGGGTTTAGGCTTTGCACATGCCTTACACATCGCCTCTGACGATCAAGCGCCTGCGAACAATTCTGAAATTCGGTTCACTTGTTTTCGGAATTAGCGCACTCTTTTTGCTTATTGCTCCAACAACTTTTCTAGAGTTACTTAATCTAGAAACATCAGAATCGCTTGAGTGGTCAATGCGCATGATTGCAATCACCTTGATTGCCTTAACTGGAAATATGCTCTCTGTATCTAGATTTGGTAGCGAAACAAGTGTTCTCTTTTCTGCACGGGTAATGATTGTTTCTGCAGCAGCATTGGGCGCTCTTACTCTCTTGATTCCAGCAGAATTTACGTGGTTCACAATTGCATATGCTGCGATTGGATTCTTATTCAGCCTGGCTTATTTGTCAGCGCTATTGAGAAAATAAATGAGCGACGGAATCAGATCGGAAATTCTGGAAACAGGTAACGAGCAGATTAAATCGGCTCGGATTGTAATCAACGCTCCAGCAGAGAAAATCTTTGCGGTCCTCTCAAACCCACATCGGCACAAAGAAATTGATGGTTCCTCGACTATTCAAGAAAACATCAGCGGGCCCGATAAGTTAGTTCTAGGCTCTAAATTTGGAATGAAGATGCACCTTGGTATTGATTATCGAATTAAGAACACAGTTGTCGAATACTCTGAAAATTCTCTAATTGCCTGGCGCCACCTTGGAAGATGGATTTGGCGTTATGAATTGGTGAACATTGGGCCACAAATAACCCAAGTTACAGAAACTTTTGATGCATCCCGCGCGCCATTAATTGCTAAAGCGTGGCTATCTTTTCGCAAGGCATACCCTTGGACACAGAAAGCAGTCGCTAAAACATTAGTGCGACTTAAGTCCACGTGTGAAGGATAAAAATGTTAAAGAAGTTAACTGCTGAATTTCTAGGTTCATTGCTGCTGGCAGCAAGTGTTGTGGGTTCGGGCATCATGGCTACGACATTGACACAAGACATTGCGATCCAGCTCTTTGTAAACACGATTACAACCGTCTTTATGCTCTTTGTGATTATCACGCTTTTTTCATCTATCAGTGGCGCACACTTCAATCCGCTTGTGACGATTGTAGAACTTTTCTATAAGAGAATTACCTTTCAAGAAACAGCGTTATTTATTGTTATGCAGGTTATTGGCACCTCAGCGGGGGTTGTGATCGCAAACTTAATGTTTGATAAATCAGCGATTGAACCATCGACCTTTACACGAAGCGGAAGTTACCTTTTTCTTGCAGAAGTGGTCGCAACCGCAGGACTGATTCTTAGTATTCTGCTCTTGCGTCATCAAAATAAAGGTTCGATGGCTGCAGTAGTAGTTCCTGCATGGATTGGTGCGGCCTACATATTTACTTCATCAACATCTTTTGCAAACCCTGCAATTACATTTGCCCGAAGCCTGAGCGAGTCTTTTGCTGGAATTGCGATTGAATCCGTGCCGATGTTTATCGTGGCGCAATGTCTTGGCGCTGTACTAGGAGTCTTATTGGCTGCCTTGTTAACAACGGATGCAAAGGATAAAAATGTCATCGGCTAAACCAACAGTTCTATTCGTTTGCGTTCACAACGCAGGTCGCTCGCAAATGGCAGCAGGATTTATGAGAACCCTCGGGGCTGATCGTGTTGAAGTCTTGTCTGCAGGTTCAGCGCCAAAAGATTCAATAAATCCAATCGCTGTCCAAGCAATGCGAGAAGTTGGCATTGATATTTCCAATAACACCCCAAAGATTTTAACTCCGGAAGCTGTACAAGAATCCGATGCAGTAATCACTATGGGATGTGGGGATGCCTGCCCGTTCTATCCCGGAAAGCGCTATGAAGATTGGGTACTTGATGACCCTGCGGGACAAGGAATTGAATCTGTGCGCGTGATTCGAGATGACATCAAGAAACGTGTAGAGCAACTCTTATCTGAACTTCTCTCGTAACTTTTCTCCGCAGAATAGACTGGTGCTATGAAGCGCCTATTTACTCGCACCATTGCGCTCTTTACTAACCGCAAAATCTGGGTCAGACAGATTGTTGTTGCAAGTCTTGCAGCGGGCGCGGCGTGGCTAATAGGGGAACAAGCATTTGATGGCGGGGGATTAGTAGCAGCAATTGTCTGCAGCTTGAGCATTCGAATCTCTTTATACAAATCTGTTCGTGAAGGTTTAGGACAGATTCTGGGTACTGCAATTGGTGCAGGTATCGCACTGTTAACCGTTTACTTCTTTGATTTTGGTGTAATTGCTGTGGCAACAACAGTTCTTTTATGTTCAGTAGTCGCACGAGGATTGCGATTAGGTGAGGTTGCTTCAGTAAACGTTCCGGTGACGGCTCTTATTGTTATAGGTCCAGGAATTAGCAGCAGTACTGCAGAACATCGTTTGTTTTCTACATTAATAGGCGCCGCTGTGGCAATTGTTTTCTCCTACTTTTCTCATGCAAGTACTCCTGCTGGCAGAACAATTGATCAGATCACTCGACTTGGAAAGAAATCTGCAGATTTACTAGGAAACATGGCAGAAGGAGTTGCCAGCGGATACTCACAAGATGATGCAGGTAAGTGGTTGTTACGCGCACGTATTTTGATTGAAGAGATTCCCAGCGTTCGCTCGCAAGCACTTGAAGCAAAAAGGTATGCACGATGGTCGCCATTAGCCGAAGTTGATCAAGCTGATGCTCTCTACCTTCGTGGCGTCGCCATGGAACACACAGTTGTGCAAGTTCGCACAATTGCACGAACTCTCTTCGATTCAGCCGTCGCAGGCGGTGTAACTCAGTTTGCTAATCGTCAAATAGGTAATGCGCTATCGGCCACAAGTTATGCAATTTCAACCAAGGTTGAATCAATTGAAACTCAGAACGCTGAACAACGTTCGCTCAATATTGCCGAAGATTTACGATTGGCAGCAGCAACTTTAGCTGAAGAGTTGATTGCAGAAAGTGATCGTATTGATCAAGAAGAGTTCGTAAGAAACATTTCTCTCGTTTCAAATATCGAAAGAATTGCTGACTCTTTAGATGAGAGCTCACCTGCTTTAAGTGATGTAAGGACACCAGGAGAACCGGCTCATGCAAAAGTTATGGCAGTTTCACCAGTTACTCTTGCTATGAAGTGGCCGAAAAGATTGTGGTTTGCAATCCGCAGGTTCTTAAGGAGATAGTGATGAGTATTCGCGAAGCACAACCAAGTGATGTTTCAGATATTTTGCGACTCATCAACGATTTAGCACTCTACGAAAAAGCTCCGAATGAAGTAGTTGCAACAGAAGAACTTTTGAATGCAGCCCTATTTGGCCCTCAACCGCATGTATTTGCGCATGTTGTTGAAGTCGATGATCGAATAATCGGAATGGCTATCTGGTTTTTGAATTTTTCAACGTGGCAAGGCGTTCATGGAATTTATCTGGAAGATCTCTACATTGAACCCGAATATCGCGGGCGCGGTTACGGATTAGCACTTCTTAAACACTTAGCAAAGATTTGCATAGAACGCGGTTACGGCAGATTTCAGTGGTGGGTATTGGATTGGAATACACCGTCAATCGAGTTCTATAAATCTCAAGGCGCTGTTGCAATGGATGAGTGGACCGTTTTCCGCGTGAGCGGGGAAGATTTGAATAAACTCGGATCATGAGCGCACGCGTCCTTTCGATAAATATCACTTCAGTTGTTCACCAAGGTGAGTGGACTGGAAGCGAAGGACGCACAGGCATAGATAAGCGAAGTGTTGCAGGTCCAATCGAGTTTAAAAATAACGGTGTAGTCGGTGATCGCATTATTGATACACATGTTCATGGCGGATATGACCAAGCCGTTTATGCCTACGCTCATGAAGATGCACAGTGGTGGGAAAAAGAAATTGGAGAGGAAATAACCGCTGGTCGCTTTGGTGAAAACCTGACAACCGAAGGTATTGATGTAAATGCCGCATTGGTTGGAGAACAGTGGAAAATTGGATCAGTAATTCTTGAAGTTTCGCAACCAAGAATTCCCTGTCGCGTATTCGCTGGATTTTGGAAGCGTGCAACGCTCATTAAGGATTTCACACAAGCAGGGCGCCCAGGTGCTTACCTTCGAATTATTCAAGAAGGAACAGCCACAGCGGGGGATTTGATAGAAGTAATCTATAAACCCGATCACGCAGTAAGTATCAGTGATTTGTTTTCTGCCAAAAGTGGAGAACGTGCGAAGATAAATGAAATCAAAGGTGTGCCACAGCTATCTCACGGATTTAAAGAGTGGGCCGAAAAGATTGCAGCCACACAGAGTTAAGCAATAGCTGCTGCGATTGCCTTTGTATGCGCAGGAGTAGAGCCACAGCAAGATCCAACGATGTTAACGCCCATCTCTTTCATTTCAGCGGCGTACTTGGCCATTTCATCCGGTGTACCTTCGTAAATGAATGTATCGCCAACAAGCTTTGGAAGTCCTGAGTTGGATTGAGTAATAATGAAAACGCCTTCTGGGCGAGCATTAACCATTTCTTGTGCAATCTGACGCATCTCATCTGTTCCACGACCACAATTTGCACCGATGATTCGCACGCCAATTGATGAAAGTTGAGTAACAGCCATTGCTGGCTTTACACCCATCATCGTTCGCAAATTAGTATCAAAAGACATTGTGACAATAATTGGCAGGCCGGGTGCAACCTCTTTTGCTGCTTCAACGGCCGCTTCAACTTCTGCAAGATCACTCATTGTTTCAATAAGTATTGCGTCAACACCGCCCGCAACTAAACCTTTGATTTGTTCAGCGAATAACTCTTTGGCGCTCTCTGGAGTCAATGTGCCCATGGGATCCATAAGTTCACCTGATGGACCGATATCGCCCATAACAAAACAACCAGGATGACGGTCAGCTACTTTGCGTGCGATTGCAGCCCCTGCTTGGTTTAACTCGATGACGCGATCTGCAAGGCCATGTAATTCAAGTCGACCGCGTGTGGCACCAAAAGTATTTGTTGTGATGAACTTTGCACCAGCTGCTGCGTAGGCTTCGAGCACCGCCTCGATTTCTTCTGGCTTCTCAACATTCCATAGTTCGGGGGCGCCACCGTCAGTTAATCCGCGCTCTTGCAACATTGTTCCCATTGCACCATCGGATGCAAGAACAGCGTTTGAAAGTGCGTCATAGATTGCAGACATGTGTAATTCCTTAACTCGCAGGATTTATTGCATCAAGAATTGCTTGTAACTTACTTTCGGAAAACTCTTCTTCGAGTGCTGCAGTGATACGCGCTGCAAGTTCTGCTGGAACTTCATCTGATGGTGTCCAGGGATCTCTGTTCCAGCCCGCTGTGTATGCATCAGCATCGATCTCGCCCATTCGCATAGCCGCTTCATCAATTGCTTCCTGAAATCGTGCAGGCAACATAACTTTAATTGTGTCAGCACCATCTCGAGCCATCACCATTGAAGGGATTTCTCTCCATCGCATTACTTGATATTCGCTCATGAAAGTAAGGCTACCAAGTGATGTTCACTATTTCACTCAGAGGTTTACGGGTGCGAGGCGCTATTTCGCGCGCCTTAATCTCATCAGAGAGTGAATCTGGGGATGTGCGCTTTCCAATAGCTATGCACGTGACGGGTTCGATGCCTGCTCCAAGCGGGAACTTAGATTTAGCAGCTGCGCTATCAAATCCACTCATCTGGTGAATGTCATATCCACGATGATTTGCTTCAACAGTCATTAGAGAAACAGCTAGACCAGTGTCATATAGAGCTGTTGGGTTTTCCTTTCCATCTTCACGAAATGTAATTGCATTCGTCAACACAAGTGCAGATGCACGTGTTGCCCACTCATGATTAAAGGGGATTAAAACCGAAGCAATTGAATTAAAGTTTTCATCACCACGTAAGCCAATAACAAATTTCCATGGTTGTGCATTAAAGGCACTAGGTGCCCAACGCGCAGCTTCAAAAATGGCTGTCAGATCTTCAGAGGAGATGGTGGCATTGTGGTCGTATGCACGTGGACTCCAGCGATCTGCGATAAGTGGATGTAGGGAAACTGAAGTATCTGCTCTCTTATTCATTTGCTCATTGTATTAGGATTAACCCATGGCGTTCATTCGAAAATCTCCCAACGAAAAAGGTTGGTCAGAACTCGAGCAGATTTCAGAACAAAAGCATGTCGGCGCCGATTTTCCTTCACAATCGACCCCACTTCTTGTGATGCATCATCTTTCAGATTTACACGTCTGTGATGCGCAATCTCCATTGCGACCTGAATTTCTAGATCGTTGGGCAGATCCTGATAGCCCAATCAGAGATGTTGTGGGAACAATTGGTTGTTATCGCCCACATGCGATGTTGTCACCACATGTTGTTGAATCGATGATTCAAGCACTCAATAAGATCACAACCGGTCCGCTTTCTGGACATCCAATTGATGCCGCCATTATTACTGGCGATACAACAGATAATGCACAACACAATGAAGTTGATTGGTATTTAGCACTACTAGATGGCTTAGAAATCACACCCGATTCAGGTGATTTAACCAAGTATGAAGGTGTTATGGATGATGGCGCAGAACACTACGACGTTAAGTACTGGCACCCTCACGGCACACCAGCGGGAAAAGAAGATGATGATGCGCGTGCAAAGTATGGATTTCCCGTTGTTCCTGGATTGTTAGATGCTTGCCGTCAACCATTTAAATCAACTGGTTTGAAATTTCCTTGGTATGCAGTTCATGGAAATCATGACGCGCTATTGCAAGGAACCGTAACTCCGGATGCAGAAACACAAAAAGCTCTCATGGAGAACAAACGATACGTCGGACTTCCTTCATCATTAACGCTACAAGAAACTCTCGAAGCATTTAATGAAGTGGGACCAGCATCGTTTCCTCGTGCAGAAGATGCTCCCTTTGAAATTGCTACAGCAGATGTTCGCAGACGAGCAGTTGAACGTGGTGAATATGCAGCCAAGCACTTGAATTCACCAGGTGTGCCAAAGGGACACGGATTTACAGAAGAGCATGTTGAGAAAAAGCACATGTATTACTCAACAAATGTAGGAAAAATAAAGTTAATAGTTATTGATAGCGTTAACGAATTTGGCGGTTGGCAAGGCTCTCTCGATGTCGCACAATTTGAATGGCTCGAAAATGAAATCAAAAATAGCGATCGCTTAGTTGTTTTGGCTTCACACCACCCTTTGAGCAAGATGTTTAATGGCTATGCACCAACAGGCAAACGAGTATGCGTAGAAGAAATCACCGAGATGCTTCTTAAGTACCCACGAGTGATTGCATGGTTTGCAGGGCACGAACATAGACATCACGTGGAGTGGATCGGCTCCGAGATTGAAGAAAAAGGCTTCTGGCAGATCGAAACAGCTTCACACGCAGATTGGCCACAACAAAGCCGCACAATCGAAATCGTTCAAAGCGAGAGCGGTGAAGTATTCATTGCATTGACTGTTATTGATCACGCAGCAGGTGCAACGTATAACCAAGCACAAACTCCACTCGAGATGGCTGCGCTTTCGCGTTTGCTGAGCGCAAACGTATGGCAGAAGAGAGAGTCACTTGGATCAAAACATGGCGCTGATTGGGCACTTGGTGAACCGCACGAACGAAATACGGTGTTGCGTTTAAGTACTAGAAAATAATTATCAGGCGCTTTAACCCGATTAATCGTGGTGGCGCAGACCTGCTGCTTTTTCCATTACCTGAGTGGAACGAAGGATCACCAAAATAATGATTGTCATGCCCACGCCAGCCACCTGAAAACCTAATCCAACGGCGCAACCCATAGCCGCAGTTGCAAAGACCGTAGCGGCAGTAGTAACTCCCTGAATTCCTGAATTTCGGTTAGTAAAAATAAGTCCGGCGCCTAAGAAACCGATGCCAGTAATAATTGCGTGAAGCGCTCGAGTTGGATCTCCAAAATCAGATGTCTTATCCAGTACCGCGCCGATAGCAACGATTCCGGCAGCCGATGCCCCAACCAATGCCATTGTGCGCGGTCCTGCTGATTTTCCGGCGCGGTCGCGTTCCCAACCGATGATTGAACCCAAGATGGCTGCGATTGCAGCGTCTATAACGACAGTGGCTTGTTGCCACAGGTCTATGGATTCAAGATTTAGCATGAGGAGAACTATACGTCTGATTTGTGCCTATTTCCAGAGTTTAAACGAAATACTTTGGCTGTGAAACTAATTCAGACTGATCGCCTCGACCTGCATCACATCGAAGCCGATGATCTGATTTATCTCTTTGAAAAACGCGATGACTCCAAAGTCTTAGCTGGAAAGCGTTTCAGTAATCCATATCGCGTTCTCATAGATTTTCAGGGCCCACTTGCAACGACTGTTGAGCAAGTAAGAAAAGATCCCACATTAAACAGTTGGTTTGTCAGGTGGGTTGTATTGCGCAGTACGAATGAGATTATTGGCAGCGCAAACTTTCACTCCGCGCCCACTGAGAACGGCGTAATTGAAATTGGTTTAGACGTTGAAACTGCCTTTCAACGACAGGGCTATGGCAAAGAGATTCTGCAAGGCATGTGGGAATGGGTTGTTACTGAACCTTCGGTAAAGATGTTGCGATATGTCGTTCGTCCAACAAATCTGGCATCAATGGCTTTGATTACATCTTTTGGATTTAACTTAATGGGTGAGCAAATTGTTGAAGATAATGAAGTCGCAGACGTTTATGAAATGTCAGCGGATGAGTACCG
>JACCDM011148094.1_pt1 | contig 10757 bp, 7 predicted proteins | sample 7445851 | NCBI WGS metagenome assembly JACCDM01 (sample SAMN15323438, study PRJNA562643) | freshwater metagenome | isolation source: river surface water | place: USA:Blue River Watershed | collected 2017-08-16
ACCCCGATGGCACATTAATCTCCATCCCCGTTAAATCCGCCAAGAAGATCGCAGTCCTGCTCCACATTGCCCGAGATCTATCCCCCACCACCAAGTATCCCGAGAAGGAACTCAACGCGATTATCGCTAAGTACCACGATGACACCGCAGCTATCAGGCGTCACATGATCGAGTATGGGCTTTTGGCGAGGGATGTGGAGAGAGTTTATTGGGTTTCTTCGGACTCAAACTAATTTGGGAGTGTTGTCCAAATTTGCTTTAAACGCAAAGTTGCTCGAATTTCCTCAGGTAATTTATCCCAGTTCGATGTTAAGTGATCGATAATGTCATCAGAATTCCAAGTATGAATTGTCAGGAAGGACTTCCTTACATCCTTTAATGCCTGACTTGTGAATCCCGACCAGCTGACAACAAGTCCCTTGCTAGCACCGAAATCTTGCATGGTCCCTTTTAAATCCCGAAGCGTAGAAGCATCTATCACAATATTTCCAGATTTAACTTGAACAGCAATAGTTGGTTCTTCAAATCCTGATGGGCCACTACCCGCTAAAACATCAACTCCGCCATCGGCCCCAGCCGGAGAAATTTGAACTGTGTACCCCTCAGCTTTCATAATTTCACCGACAAGATTCGCAAGGGCATGCCCTGCAAACTTTTGCGCAATTAGCTGTCTGATTTGATCCCGACTGAATTGCTCGACATCAAAATTTTCCTCAACAACATTATCATCTTCATTTTCAATGGTCGTTTCATATGTACTCTTTGGTTTCGACTTACCTGTGAGCATCATTTCAATTCTTGACTCAGCGTCGTTGCGTTTTACTTGAAAAACAGTTAAGAAAGCACCAAAAGAGAAGAGGAGGTCTTGATCAATTTGGTTACGAGGTATTTCGCGAATCCATTCAACTTTGCGTTGGTGAATTAGAAAATTGTAAGCATCTTTTACATATTCGTATTCGCCCGTAACTTTTCCAAAGGCGATTGATGCCGATTTCTTTAGCGGTAGTGCTACATAGTCACCAACTTGAATTCTTGTTCTAAATGAATAAATCTGAGCAACATTTGTGCGGATTTGTGCTATCGATTCAGTGGTGTACGTTTTTGTGTAAAGCTCTTGAATCTGTTCACGCTCGGTCAATTGCTTTAAGTCCTCAAGCGCAGACCAACCAATACCAACTATGTTTTTAGCAATCGGCTCTTGCTCATTTGCTCCGTCACCGCACCGAACTACCCACAGTGTCATTGGTTGCGACCCTTCTTATGCGGTGAAAAATTGGAAAAGTTCTTGTAAGAAGCAAACTCTAAAGCCTCAACGGTGCACGTGACAAGGCTAGGACACATTTTGAGACAGCCACTCCTCGGTTAAGGTTTCGGCCTGCTTAATGACAGTTTCAATAGCTTGATTTGAGAAATCCGGTGGGTATCCGTATTTATCCAGCAAGTCTCGAACCATCACTCGCAAGGCTGCTTGGGTGGACTCTCTAACTGACCAATCAACTTTGATGTTGTCTCTAACTTTCTTAGTCAACTCTTGAGCTAAGCGAACCAAAGTCTCATGTTGCATATCCCGAACTGCTGCTTCATTGACTTCCAGAGCATCATAGAAAGCAACTTCATAATCTGTTAAGCCGTCTGCATTTCCAGCCTTAATTTGCTCATTCAGTTCTTTAGCAAGGTCAATTAAAGCTTCTATCAACTGGGCGGTTTCGTACCCTCTATTTCTATATTTTGAAAGTGCTTCTTCGAGGAGGTCTGAATAACGGGAGTTCTTAACAACATTAAGTTTGAAGCGAGCTTTGATTTCATCTTTTAACAAACGAGCCAGTGCTTCAGCCGCCAAATTCTTTTCTTTCATAGCCCTAACTTCACGTAAGAATTCTTCTGACAAAAGCCCGATGTCTGGTCGCTTCAAGCCCGCAACACTGAAAACATCGATGATTCCATCTGGAACTATTCCGCGTGAAAGTGCTTGCTTAATGAGTAGCTCTCGCTCAGAGTCAGTTACTTTCTTTGCTGTGTGATCACCCTTTGTGAGCATTACTCGGATTGCTTGATAAAGAGCAACTTCTTCGCGATTAGCGATAGCTGCATCCTGACTGTTAACGAGTGAATAAGCCTTTGAAAGTGCTGCGGAGGCGTCAGCGAACCGCTTCTTTCCATCTTCTAGTCCAATTACAAAATCTGCAATCTTGGGGATAAATTCATGCGGTCTTTCCATAAAACCATTTATGTCGCAACCATGCAAAATATCGCGCACAATTCCGAGCTTTTCGAAAAATACACCAAGAGCCTCTTCAATGAATTCAACAGGTGGCGGTGCTTTTTTGCCTTTTGTATATGTGGCAAGGGCATCCTTTAGCTCAGTAGCGATTCCAATGTAGTCAACGACTAATCCACCAGTCTTGTCTCGGAAAACACGATTAACTCGTGCAATAGCCTGCATCAGGTTATGGCCCTTCATAGGCTTGTCTACATACATGGTATGACATGGTGGTGAGTCATAACCCGTCAGCCACATATCTCGAACAATTACGATCTTAAGCTCATCGTTTGAGTCTTTAAATCTACTTTCTAATTCCCGCTTCTGGGGCTCTGTATACGCATGTGGACGAAGCTTTTCATTATCCGAAGCAGATGAATGGAAGACGATCTTGATAGCACCCTTACGATGATCATCGCTATGCCATTGCGGGCGAATCTTGATAATTTGGTTATATAAATCGACACAAATATTTCGACTCATACCTACGACCATTGCCTTGCCATCGGCAAGTTCTGGAGATTTGCAGCGATTTTCATAATGATCGACGATGTCCTGTGCGATTTTCTCTAAGCGAGGTTCCGCTCCCACAATCTGCTCAAGTTCAGCCCATCGCTTTTTAAGGTTTGCTTGAATACTTTCTTCTTCGTCTTCAACAAGATCCTCGGCAAGCTCATTCAATTCCTTTTTGGCTTCGTCGGGTAATTCCAACGCTACTAAACGGCTTTCATAATAAATAGGGACCGTTGCACCGTCTTCATTAGCTTGCGCCATGTCATAAACATCGATTTCATCACCAAATACAAGCCGAGTATCTCTGTCTGCCTCGGCAACTGGAGTTCCTGTAAAGGCAACAAAAGTTGCATTTGGCATTGCGTCACGTAAGTGCTGGGCGTATCCCACCTTAAATTTATTATCTTTATCAATCCGTGCGCTAAAGCCATATTGAGAGCGATGAGCTTCATCAGTAAACACAAAGACATTGCGACGATCAGTTAAAGCTGGAAACTTAGTTTCATTTTCTTCAGGGGCAAACTTCTGGATAGTCGTAAAGATGACACCGCCAACAGGGCGTGAACTGATCATCTCTCTTATCTCGTCACGAGACTCTGCCTGCTCTGGTGTCTGGCGCATAAGAGCCTTGGCAGCAACAAAGGTGTCGAAGAGTTGATGGTCAAGGTTCTTGCGATCAGTAACTACAACAATCGTTGGATTCTTCAGCGCCTTACTTGTTGCAAGCATTCCTGCAAGACAAGCCATTTCAAAGCTCTTACCTGCTCCTTGTGTATGCCACATCAGACCACCGCGACCATCACCGTTCTCTGCGCTCGCAGTAATTGCTCGTGCATATGCTTTCTGTACAGCAAAGAACTGATGATAGGCAGGCAGCATTTTGATTGTCTTTTGACCTGGGATGAACACTGTGAAGTGCTGAATCATGTCTAATACATGGCGCTTGCTAAATAAGCCTTCAATTAGTGTCTGCGTATGACCGAATGTTCCATATGGGTCACGTTCTTCGCCATCTACCGAACGCCACTTCAAGAAGCGCTCCTGGTCAGCTGTCAAACTTCCCATTCGCGCGTCAGCGCCATCTGCAATCATCAATACAGAGTTGTAATAGAAGAGCCTTGAAATCTGCGCCTTATACGTCTGCAACTGCTCAAAAGCCTGCCAGATATCTGTATCTAAATCAGATGGATTCTTAAGTTCCAAAACGCTAATAGGAATTCCATTAAGGAATAGCACAATGTCAGGTCTGCGAGTTCCAGCATCAGCATCTACCTGAACTGAGTACTGATTAACTGCTAGCCAATCGTTATTTTCGATATTCTCAAAATCGATCAACCACAGTAGTTTGGTGGTTTCTTCACCAGATTCTTCACGAATCTTTACAGACATTCCCTCAGTCATCCACTGATGAATCTGTTGGTTTGCCTTCAATAAATCAGTCTCACCTGGGGACTCCAGCATCTGACGTACTTTTCTAATTACATCCTTAGGTGTTCCTGGATTAATACGTGAAATTGCATCTTCAACCCGGCCAACTAGCAAAATATCTTTATGGGAGGAGCGCTCAGGCATCATTCCATCATGAGCAATTTCCGGACCTTTTGCGAAACTCCAACCAATACCCTGAAGCCAATTTAGACATTGGAGCTCATAGGCATCCTCGTTGTAAGCCACCATTACGATGCCAACATTTCTTCAGGAATTTGTAGTTCACCAGATATTAATCGCGGTAGTAGTGAGTCCCTTAGGCTTCTCAGCGATTCACTTTGTCGTTCTAGCGCGCCAATCTCAAGAAATAGAGGCTTTACCGTTTCTTCAAACTTCATCACTAAGTCAATTGAATTCGGGAAGCTAAGTTTTAGGCGCATAAGGTCGGAAGGGTAGATATGAGGTTGTGCCGCACCTTGTTGCATTCCATAAATACGTTCTTGATTTCTTGACAAAAATAAGTACCAAAAATGTACAGTCTTGGTTGTTTCAGAATTTATGTACGAACAATCTGAAGCCCAAACATCCTTTAGGTAGAGGCGTACGTAGCCCGCATTTGCACCGGAAGCACTTACGGTTATTACTGGATGTAACGCATTTGCAGTGTTGTGAAAATATGCAGGCTGTAACCCTCCTGCGATGACGGGAACTTCACCGTCAACGCAAGTTGCCTTTGTAATTGTCTTGCCTTTCTTGGGCGTAACTAATTCTCCCAAGTGCTGCACTTGCCAGCCTCTTGGAATAAAACCAATCTCTGATTCGTCCATTGACTCAGGGAATAGCACCGCAGTCGCGGCATCCATACCCACTGGCTTCTCCCCCGCCATCTTTGCTTTTACAGGGTCGAAATCTATAAACCAGGATTTAAAGATTGTTTGTGCAATGTCTTCCAGCGTTTTAGAAATTTGAGAATTTACATTTATCTTATTCTGTAAGCTTGAAAGTACAATCGCTACAGACGCTTGAATCTCTGATTTTGGAAGTGCCAGGAGCTCATTATTTACAAAAGCTTCGTATTGAAAGTTTGAAATGCCAGTGGATTGACTATCGTATGACGCAACGCGCCCAGACTTATACAAATCCTGCATATACAAATAAAAGTAAAGTGGGTCAACTAAGTCCTTTTTCAAGACTATTTTTTTACAGAAACTTGCACAAATAGTTGGCCCGAGTTTATCCAGAATTTCTTGCGTTATGAGAAGTGTGCGGCCCGTGAACTGACCGTTAGCGCTACTGCCACCTGCGGTATCGAGTACAACATCTCCAGGTGCAAGAATTCGGTTCGCTAATTTTTTGTCCGATTCATAGCGGACGGGAACAGTTGAAAAATCACCTGAGGCAACTTTAGGAATATCTGTACCTCTTATAACTGCAACGCGTGAATGATTTTCTTTCGGCACTTCCGAGCCCCATCCGCCACCAATTGCGAAATCAATAAGTTCACCAATCGGTCCATTAAATGTCATAGCCAAGACCCTTTAGTTGCTTTGAGATTAAAGCTTCTAAGCGATGAGATTCTTCCAGCTGTTCTGAAAGTTGGACAGTCAAAGTTTGCATACGCGTCGCGAAGTCCTCATCATTTTCTGACTCCACTTCTTCTGTACCGATGTATCGACCAGGTGAGAGCGAGTCTCCATTTTTTGCGATTTCTTCACGGGTTACTGATTTGCAGAACCCATCAATATCTTCGTACTTGCCATCGCACCAGTTATTAAAGGTATCGGCTATGCGGGCAATCTCAGCATCACTAAATTCAATCTGGGTACGCGAGATTGCGGTACCTAATTTGCGTGCATCGATAAAGAGAACTTGGCTATCACGCTTCTTCTTCCACTTGGATTTATCCTTATTGAAGAACCAAAGCGAGCTTGGAATCTGAGTATTAAAGAAGAGCTGACCTGGAAGGTCGATAATGCACTCGATGACATCGTCATCAAGGAAGGCTTTGCGGATGGCGTCATCTCCACCTTGTGAAGAGGTAAGAGTGCCACGCGGCATAACAATTCCCGCACGGCCCTTGGGCGCTAGATGATGAACAGCGTGGCTCATCCATGCATAGTTTGCTGGTCGTTCACGTGGAACGCCGTACTTCTTCCATCTAACATCGTTGATTAGCTGTTCCTTTGGATAGCTTGCGTTGCTACCAAAAGGCGGATTCATGAGAATAAAGTCAAAGCGCTTATCTGGATGTTGATCTTCGGTGAATGTATCTCCATGAGATTTGCCTAGGTCGAAATCAATTCCACGTATGGCAAGGTTCATCGCACAGAGGCGACGGGTGGTTGGATTTGATTCCTGGCCATAGATTGCAATGTCACCAAGTTTTCCGCCGTGAGCTTCAAGGAATCTTTCGCTCTGCACAAACATTCCGCCAGAGCCACAGCATGGGTCATAGATGCGGCCCGATGTTGGTTGCAAGATTTCAACAAGCGTCTTAACAATGGATGGGGTTGTGTAGAACTGGCCACCTAGTTTTCCTTCGGCGGAAGCGAACATTCCGAGGAAGTATTCATATACCTGACCCAATACATCTGAAGCTTCGCGGCGATTGTTTCCGAAACTGATGGAACCAATGAGATCTACTACCGCACCGAGATCAGCTGCTGGAAGTTTGGCGTCTGCGTAACGTCTTTCAACAATTCCTTCTAGCTTTGGGTTTTCTTTTTCAATTTCATAGAGTGCATTATCAATTTGGGATGCAATGTCTGCCTGCTTTGCATTTTGCTGGATAACTTCCCAACGTGATGATTCTGGAACCCAGAAAACGTTTACCTCTTTATAGTAATTACGATCATCAAGGGCTGCCTTTAGACGCTTGGCATCTGGCTTATATCGATCACTTTCTGTGTCAGAAAATGCAGCTAAGAGCTCATCGCGTCGTTCAGAAAAGGAATCTGACACGTACTTCAGGAAAACGAGTCCCAGAACAATGTGCTTATACTCAGCAGCATCCAAATTCTTCCTGAGTAGGTTTGCCGAATCCCAGTACTTCTTTAGCTGATCTGTGGTTAATGACAAAATAATTCTCCTCTAGCTCTTTATGTAATAAGTCGAAATTCGCCCGAGAAGGCGTGTAACATCGAGCCACGAAATCATGACTCAACCTTACTTACAGTGACTGACAATTTGTATGAAATTTTGAATTTTGACCCATCAGATCTCGAAATGAGTCCTGTAACCATAACTGAGTGATGGGCAGTGGCCATATCTGGACTAGCCTTAAGCAGCGCCCAGATATGGTGCTCATATGTTGAGAACAACCTGCCGTCCGCTAGTTTTCTTGCTCGAATTGATTGAGGACTTTTAGAACGTTACCTCGGGCCGTGATTGCCGTAGACACAAGGCGGTCCACTGCATTTCTTGCAGATTTGGCATCTCGATTAATTGCATCTTCAATATCAAGATGTTTGATGATCTCTTCAATTGCCTGAGACAAAGTACCTTCATCAAATTGGGTGGAAGTCTTTAGTAACTTAGACATATATCGCGCATAAACATAAGCCGCATATAGAGCTGTCTCAGACTCGTTATCACACACGACAATGATTTTGTTTCCGGGAAAAATTTTGAGCATTCGACCTTGCGTAGGTGCTTGTTCTGCATTTGCGAATACAAGAATCCCAACATCAGTGCCTCGGTTCTCGCAGTTTTCAGAAATTTCTTTTAGAGCAGCGCGTTCGGATAGCTTGGAGTTCTTAGCCTCGACAGAGAAACTGATTGGATTACTTGTGTTGAAAGTGTCACTCAAAGTGACACGGTAATCACCGGACTTGCTTCTGCCGTTTGCGTAAGAGGTACCTGAATTGTCACTCGACAAGTCGGTGACGATATCTGAACCAGCTAGTCGTTCTAAGGCTTGACCCACATAGTCTTGGTGCGGGATACCTTTCTGAGTAGATTGGTCAAAAGCCTTTTTCAAGAATCCTAGATTCTTTAATCCTTCGTCTAGTGTCGTCTTCTGCTGCTTCATGTCTTCTGATATCTGAGCAGTTATGTCCTTCTTTAATGCTTTCATTGCAGCTTCAATTTGCGAATTTAGACTATTCGTTTGTTTAGGATCAAGAAATTTCAAGATTCCTTCTACAAACTTTTCTGTCTTTTCCTCAATAATCCGCGGAAAGTTTTCATTTGCTTCTTTTCCAACTAGCTTTGCGAAATTTTCAGTAGCAGCTTCAAGATGATTGCGCATAGATTCACTTTGAACGGCATCTAAAGCGATAGCTCCAAATTCCATCAGCTTTGTGATGGTTTCCAGTGGGGCAATACCTTGCAATGTCCCCTCGATTATTCGTTGCGCCGGTTGACCGGTTATCTTCAAGTCCTTTGTGATGACGCAGTCAGTTTTAACCTCCACAAGTGAGGCTGAAAATGCTGCTTGATTATTACTTGACATATTTGTCCTTAAGTTAGTTTTCTAATGGGGTAATTTGTGCTCCAAATGACTCAAGTTGGGACCGATGCTTGTTGAAATGATGTGAACAGAAGTAAAGGTCACCAGACTTGAGAGTCACTTGGAATTTCGAGCGGGCTGTGCAGGAATCGCACGCGACGAATGTACTTTTTAGAACAATGGGTGAAGCTATTTTATTCCTTACCTGGCCGCCCCTTTCTCTTCTTGAGAATGGGCTTTAACTTAAGACCTAGGTCGTGGTGGATATTGCTTAGGGCTGATCGGATGAGAGTTTCAACATTTTCATGGTGATTTGTGAAGGAGTAAATCTGTGATTTTCCGTTTTCGTCACTATAAATAAGTCGAATGTGGGGACGGATTGTCGGCTCTGGCATGGGTGCGGGAGACTTTGCGTTTGTGTGTGCGTGTGCTGGTACATGCCATGAGAACCATTCGGAATAGCCATCTGCGCCTTTATCCACTGGCGAGAGTATCAACTCGTAGTTGTCTTCGAGTTTGATACAGAAATTGGTGGTTTTGCGAGCACCAATTCTGGTACTGACTAGCCCTAATGACTGGATGTATTCGGCAACAAAGGTATCTTCAAGAGCTTTAGCCTCTTGAGGAAATGCCATCCGGAGTTGCCATGCTGATGGAGTTTCATCCCACATAAGTTTTCACCTCTTTCCTATTGGGATATTCGTAAAGGGATATTGCTAAACTGACTATGAAACAAAATTAATTGCAAGATGAGGAACTTTGAAGTACCTGGTCCGCCAACTGATCAAGCTGGTCAAGACTTAATGAAACTGTTAATAGATTTGCTGAGCCATCATGACCCATGAAGTGCAGAATTTCATGATCTGCATGAAATTGAAGTTTTACGCTACTTCCATCGAGGACGGAAGCTGTGACCTGAAAACCAGGAATGTGGTCAAAAACCACGGCGCAAGGAAAGCTTGCACTCGTTGAGAAGAACAAAGAAAGTGATGCTAATTCACGTCCAGTCATTGGAGGCAAATCAAAAGTTGCAACTCCTTGCTTGCTTGAAAAAACAAACTTTGGAGCGTTTAGTGAAAATTCTTCACTAGTGCATGTATTACAACTAAAGTGCTGAGACGAATATTCCACAGCGTAAGGCAGAGACTGAACTTCTTCAGCCTGAACTACCTCTGGCAAAGCAATTAATTGAACCATTTGAACCTTTCACTCAATTCCGCATTATCGTGGTTTTCCCTACACCATATTTATACAGCGTTAGTAAAAAAAGTGCTTTTTGTGTCCAAGAGAAGATGGAGATGACGTTGACCTAAATTCACAGGATTCTAAAGTTCTTGAGTCAAGTGTCAGCGAGCCCTCGAAACCTTAATACAGCGTAAGCAAAAAGGTGCTCATAACAAATTTAAAACTCGTCAATTATGGGTTTAGCAATGACCAGTTGCAGAGATGCAGAACTACGACTTCTAAATTTCTCTGCTTCTTTCCTTGTTTTCTGCAATCTTCAAAATCAGTCGCTTGTAATCTGCGCTCGCTTGATCAAAGAATCCTGATGGCCAATTTTGAATTTCGCCAAACTCGTTAACCTTCACCTCTCGATAACTTGTTCCCTCATGTGGATCTTTCTCAACAAACAAAATTTTAGCTACATCTCTAGAGCCACTATTATCTAGTGAATTTAATCGCAATCGGGTAACAATATATTCACTGTGAGTCTCTACAATAATTTGGCGTTCAGTCTTTGCGATCTCCAACAAAAAATCTGCAAGAAGTTGCTGCATTGAAGGATTTAAGTGCAATTCTGGTTGCTCAAGTAAAATAAGATCGCCACGTCTTGCAATTAGACATAGTGTGAGAACTGGAAGAACTTGACTTATTCCAGTGCCAAGCATTGGAAGTACACGACCACCAACAGTTAACATGAATCCAGAACGTCCCTGTGGTTCAACCTTTATAGAGCCTTCAATTTGCAAAACTGGGAGCCATTTATTAACTGCCTCTATCAGTGGCATTTTTACTGAATTATTTAGGTTGTTCGGGAGTGGAAAGATCAATGGCGTTCGATCATACAATCTTTGTGCAAGATGTTCACCCTTAGATCCGATTGGG
>JACCDM011617452.1_pt1 | contig 10755 bp, 16 predicted proteins | sample 7445851 | NCBI WGS metagenome assembly JACCDM01 (sample SAMN15323438, study PRJNA562643) | freshwater metagenome | isolation source: river surface water | place: USA:Blue River Watershed | collected 2017-08-16
AGAAATCACAAGCATAATCCTACACGTAAAGGAATTAAAATATTACGAGTTGGGTGTGTTATTTGTAGAAAAGAGTTGGGTGTCAATAACTTACCACAACATATAAGGATTAAACATGCCTAAATTCATTGTTTATGAAACAAAAGCAAATGGTAAAGATTATCGCTTGGCAACTTGCGATAGTCTTGCCGCTGCTTTGAAGGAGCAAAAGCGTCGTAGAAAGCTGGTTAATCCTGAAAGTGTAGTAGGAGTTCAGGAAAAATCAATGTATGAGTTTATTAAAAGTGTTCAACTAAAAGAAAGAGATAAGAATGGCAACTAAACCTGCAACTAAAAAAGTTAAAAACGGTAACTTAACTAAAAACGGTAAACCAAAACTAAAAGCGATGAATGAAGCGCAATTAGTAGATGCTGTTAATAAAAACTCAGCGCCTGCTAAGAATGCTACGTCTAAGTTTGGTAAGATCTTAGCTAAACTAAGAAGCATGCTATTCCAAAAGCAACGTGCAAAACAAACGCGTGCGCCGAAGAAATCCAGTAGCTAAATTTGCTCGCTTGATTAATAAAGCAGCAACACATCGGTCTAAAATTCGTTACCGTCGAAAACCGAAGCACAGTCAAACTGATGAGTCCTAAATGGACGAAACCGTAAACGATAGCTGATCACTATCAATCACATACCTATATCTCCGCTATGGTAACATAGCAGTCGCGAGCCTGGTACGTATGTGAGCGGTCTTTGACAGAAAAGGAGTAATTATGGCTGGAGAACAGTCTAGTTGTTTACGTCCTGATCCAACTTTTAAACCATATAAAGTAAAGCCACATAATAAACCTGTATCTACAGTGTTCTTTAATGCTGTTAAACAGTATATGCTAGAACACATGGCGAGTTTCACAGGAAAGGCTATTGCTAAGTATGGCGATAAAGCATGGTGGGACTTATGTAGGAAAGAGATGGATGAATATCAGTTTGGTTACGAAGGTAATCAAGCTACATTTATTTACATTAAATATAAGGATCTTATATGATAGAACCAACAGCAAAAGAGCTTCTTTCTCAAGCAAAGAGGCAGCGAGCGTTGATTGCAAAAGATGTTAGATCTTTATCTGCTCGGCGCGAAAACGCTCAACGGGCGCATCGACAAGCTCTCGCAGTCGGCGACAATGATTTTTACTTTAGAGTTGCTATGGATTTTCGCGGTCGTATGTATTATAAGTCTGCTTATCTTAACCCACAAATGGGTGATGATATTAAAGTAGTGCTTACATTAGGTGATAAACGCCCACTTGGTCAAGAAGGATTTAGATGGCTTTGTTGGGGCGTGGCATCAGCCGCAGGCTTTGATAAAGGTGATTTCGGCTCAAGAGTTAACTATGTTGCAACCCACTTACAAGAGATTAAAGAATCAGTTAAGAAACCTTTAACATCTACTTTCTTTAGAAAGGTTCTAAATGGTGGCGAGCCCGCTCTTTACTTACAAAGAGCTACAGAGCTAGTGAATGCAATTGATAGCGGTGATCATTTAAACTATGAAACTAATATTACTATTGCAATGGATGCTACTTGCTCTGGTTTACAGATTCTTTCAGCAGTTGCTAAAGATCGTGCAGGAGGTTCACTAGTAAACATCACCGAAACGCCAGCAGATCAGCAAGAAAAAGCAGACGTATATGGTCACATAGCGTCATTATTACTTTCTGATTATTCTAAAAGACAAGACGCTTTTTCTAAGTGGATGGTTACACATGGTATTCCTCGACGATTTACTAAGAGGACTGTAATGACTTTACCGTATTCTGCAACTGTTAGAAGTGCTATGGGTTACATTAAAGACGAATTACAAGGTAATCCAGAAAAAGGTGAAGCGCCATACCCATTACCAACAGATAATGCTGAAAGACAGGCTTTGCTACAAGCAATTAAAAGTCTTAACAGCAAAGGCGAGGAAGTCGACGTTGATGGTGTAAGCATCACAGGAATACAGAAATCACTTGAGAGTGAAAATCTGTATTACGGAATGGCTACATTGATAGCAAAAGATATTCATGCAAAATGTAGAGAAATTCTACCAGCTGCTATGAATTTACTATCATTCTTTCAACAAGTGCCTAGAATGCTCCCAGATCATGGGTCTTGGCACACGCCTGATGGCTTACTAGTTAGTCAGCGATATGGTAAAAAGATGCTTAAACGTCTTTCATATACGTTTTCATGGCCTGATCAAGACACAGGAGAAATAAAATCGCGCAGGTCTCAGCGCATGTATCAATATTTAGATCCCTCAATTCGCAATAATGCAAAATCATCTAACGGTATGCCACCAAATTGGGTCCACTCTCTCGATGGCACGCTAGTTAGACGTGTTGTATTAGCTTGTGATTTCCCAATCGTGTGCATTCACGACTCATTTGCTGCTCACCCAGCAGATTGTGGGAAGCTTGCTATAGCATTGCGCGAGCAGTTTGTGTGGTTAATAGAGACAGAACCATTACCATCTTTGTGCAGTGAGTTAAACGCCCAAGTTGGTGAAAACCACTGGGGCTTCTCAGCGGCTACACTAATGGTTAATACATGGGAGCCTAGAGAATCATTAAAATCAGAGTTTTTATTTTGTTAGGAGTATTATGATTACACAAGAACAGTTTGAAATAGAAGCGGCTACCCTTGCAAAAGGGCGAGATGACGAGATTAGAAATAAACTCGATTTAGTTTCTATTGAGTTTGAGCCGGAAATTGCTAAGTTAACTGATTTAATTACATCGTGGAGGGCGTCAGATAAATTATCATCTGACCGCTTTACCACAGCATATGTAGTTTTACTTAACAAAATTCCAGCGGCCGTATTAGCTGATAATGTAATTAGATCTATTTTAGAGTCTCATTTATTATCAGACCCAGGATCACCGCTTACTTATCAATATGTTGTGGCAGATAGGCTAATCTTAAATCGATTACGCTCATTATTGCCACAAGAAGAATTATCAATCCCTATTCAACATAAGTTCTATCCAATAGATCTATTAGTATCCCGTGTTGTTATGTATTTCCCAAATCTATTTATTCATATAGGTAGTCGTGGATCTAAAACAACAGATACAATTGGATTTACGGATGTATGTAAAGAAAGATTAGGTTTGATTAATATTCAAACACTATTAGTAGATGTGCCAATGTTTTGTAAGCCACAGCCATGGACGTCAGTCTTTGATGGCGGCTTTTTGACAAAGGAGCTTCAGCGAGCAAACCCACTAATAAGCTCAAAAGCACACCACTATAAAGATCTTAGGAACATTGATAAATCACTTCAAGAAAGCCCTGGCATTTTAGAAGCAGTAAATAAAATGCAAAATGTTAAATACAAAGTTGATAAACGTTTTGGCGAGTTTCAGTCTATTATTGATAAAGTGCGCAAGGCAACTTTAGCTGAAAAGAAGCAAGAACTTGCTAAGATAGATGAAGAGATCAGTGCATTAGTAGCAATACTGGATGCTGAAAAAGAAAACACTGGACAGGATCTCACTAATAGAGAGTCCTAAGCTCTTTATATCCAGTATAAGGATTTCACTATATGATAGTGGAGTCCTTTTTTTCTCAACTAAGAAAGTAGGTATTAACAATGGCAAAATTGAAGAATGCAATTACGCCCAAGGGTGTGCTATCATGGCCTTACATCGCTAAGCCAGATACACGTTACAACCCTGAAGGTGTATACAAAACCAGCTTGGTAGTAACTTCTGCTGAAGCAGAGAAGCTGATGGAAGAGTGCAAAGAAGCGTTTGTGAGTGAATATGGTCAGTCCAAGTTGGCTAAGGCCCACATGCCTTTTGATATTAATGAAGAGAGTGGCGAAGTCACTTTCAAATTTAAGTCAAAGCGTCAACCAAAAGTTTATGACGCCAAAGGCACAATTATCAAGAAGATCCCACAGATTTCTTCTGGCACTGTTGCTAAAGTGTCCACAGCGATCAACCCATATGCCACTGGCATTAACACAGGCGTATCGCTATATCTAAATGACGTTCAAGTTATTGATCTCGTTGAATACAACGCAGGTCCTAAGTTTGGCGCTGAAGATGGTTATGAGTATGAAGATGACGGCGAAACAACCACGAAAGAGCCATCCCTAAATGCGGAAGACAAAGACTCGGACTTCTAAACAAGTTGGTGTATTGTATGGCTTTCGATCAGGATTAGAAGAGCGCGTAGCTGATCAGCTAAACGCTTTAGATGTTGGTTTTGAGTTTGAAAAACTTAAGATTAAATATATTAAGCCTGCTCGTAATGCCATTTATACTCCGGACTTTGTCCTCTCAAATGGTATCATTATTGAAACTAAAGGCCGGTTTATGACCGCTGACCGACAAAAACATTTGCTCATTAAGGAGCAATACCCAGAAATGGACTTACGGTTCGTCTTTAGTAATTCAAAAGCACCTATTAGCAAAGGTTCTAAAACAACTTATGCGGATTGGTGCAATAAGCATGGATTTATCTATGCCGATAAGCTAGTTCCTTTGGACTGGTTGAAGTGATCCCATCTAGGATCTTCTAACGAGGATCTTAGAATGTTTTCACTTGGAGAGTTTATGAGTTTAGAGCAACAAGAAGAATCAAGATTCCTAAGGCATGAAGCTTGCGAATCATGTGGATCTAGTGATGCAAAAGCAATTTACAGTAATGGCAGCTCATTTTGCTTTTCCTGCCAAAAATCAACAAGACCTGATGGTCAAGGAAAGGTTAAAGTAATGAATGCTACACCGCCGCTTCTTAATCCATATTACGAAGCAGATATCGAGCCATTAAGTGCTAGAGGTATCTCAGCTGAAACTTGTAAAAAGTTTGGTGTAAGACGTGGTGATTATAATGGCACACCTGTGCAATTTTACCCTTATCATGATGATAGTGGTAATCTTGTAGCAGCAAAGACACGCGACAAGAATAAAAACTTTAGAGTAATTGGTGATGGTAAAGATTTGCATTTCTTTGGCCAAAACTTATTTACACCTAATGAAAAGCTAACTATTGTGGTTACTGAAGGTGAAATAGATGCTTTATCTATGTCACAAGTTATGGGTAATAAATGGCCCGTAGTATCGGTGCCCCAAGGTGCTCAAAGCGCAGTTAAAACATTTCGATCACAAATCGAATGGCTAGACGGCTTCAAAGATGTGGTCATTTGTTTCGACATGGATGCACCTGGTCGTGATGCAGCATTAAAGTGTGCTGAGGTCCTTAGGCCTGGAAAAGCACGCATAGCTTCATTGCCCATGAAAGATGCCAATGAGATGTTATTGGCTAATCAAACAGAAGCGCTTATGAAATCCTTTTGGGATGCTAAGCCATTCAGACCTGATGGTATTTTATCAGGCAATGATTTATGGGATGCTGTATCCCGTGAAGATGTTATTCAAACAGTTGAATACCCTTTTGCAAAACTAAACGAAACTACGTTAGGTATGCGAAGAGGTGAGTTGGTTACTGTCACTGCAGGTTCAGGTATTGGTAAGTCCGCTTTTATGCGCGAAATTGCTTACCATCTAATCGGCCTCGGTGAAACAGTTGGAATGGTGATGTTAGAAGAAAACCCAAGACGAACCGCTTTAGGTTTGATGGGTCTATCTATCGACAAGCCACTCCATTTGTCTCGAGATGGTGTTACTAAAGAAGATCTGCGCCAAGCGTTTGATTCTACTTTAGGCACTGGAAGAGTGTTCATGTATGACCATTTTGGTAGCACTGAAGTGGACTATCTCATGAACAAGTTGCGCTATATGGTTAAAGGCCTCCAATGTAATTGGTTGGTCGTTGATCACCTATCTATCTTAATTAGTGGATTAGAAGGTATAGATGAGCGAAGACTTATCGATCAAGCCATGACTATGTTGAGAACGTTTGTAGAAGAGACAGGCTGCGGCATGTTGCTAGTATCACATTTACGTAGACCTGAAGGACGAGGCCATGAAGAAGGTGCTCATACTTCTCTATCACAACTAAGAGGATCCCACGCGATCGCACAATTGAGCGATATTGTTATCGGCTTAGAACGTAATCAACAAGGCGAAAACCCTAATGAAACAACGGTAAGGGTATTGAAGAATCGATTCTCTGGCACAACTGGAGAATCAGGACGTCTTTACTTTAATCGAGATACGGGACGCCTCACAGAAACATTCGTGCAGGCTACTCAGTTCGACGCTGCTACCATGGGTGGCGGTGAATTTTAATTTTTTGGAGAGCAAACAATGAATAATTACTATTACACAATTAAAGCCATTAAAGAGAATGATGGCGCTACTGCAGCACAGATTGCTAAATATGGCGTGGCTAATCCCTCTGCTACTATTTCGGCACTACGTGATCGTGGCCATGAAATCTTTACACAAATGGTTAAGCGTAAGGGTAAACTCGTTGCGAAATATGTTATGCCATTCGGCACGCGCACAGAGGCTCAAAAGCTAAGCCGTGTTTCTAAACAAAACATTGCTAAAACTCTTGGCTTGCCTGTGCAATCTTTTATGATTAATAGCTAAGAGGTGAGCGGCTATTAACGTAAACTACTGTCGGGAGACAGCAGAAGCAACATCCACTAAGGAAACGCTTGGTGGTAATCGACTTGCAAGTATGTTGCCTGCAACTACTGGGGATTCTCGGTGGTTGTGGAGAACATATTGTTCTAGACGGAGAATAAATGAAACGTATTGTATTTGACATAGAAGCTGATGCGCTTTTACCTACCATCTCCAAGATCCACTGTCTCGTGATTCAGGACGCGGATACCGGGGAGGTAAAATCATATATCGGCCACAAAGACATCCAGACTAAGGGATTGGGAATTCTTGAGAACGCCGAGGAGGTTGCAGGCCATAACATATTAACGTATGACCTACCTGCTCTAAAGAAAGTATTAGGATGGACTTTACCATCGCATGTTAAAGCTTTTGATACGCTTTTAGTATGTAAGCTATACAACCCAGATATTTATAGTTGGGATGTAACAGGCCGATATAAAGCGCTTGAAAAGAAAAACTATGGCTCACACTCGCTTGAAGCATGGGGCCAGCGATTAGGTAACCATAAGATGTCCAAGCCAACAGACTTCTCTGTATTTACAGAAGAGATGTTGACATATTGTATTCAAGACGTTGGATCAAACTTAACTGTCTATAAGCACTTAAAGAAACTAGATATTAGTGCTAAGGCTTTAGAAGTTGAGCATACATTCCAAATGAATATGATGGACCTTGAGTCCGCAGGCTTCCCTTTTGATGTAGATTTTGCTACAAAACTATATGCAAAACTTTCATCTGAGCGTGAAGTAATTCGCAAAGAATTAACCACACTATTTCCTACACGAGTCATTGAGCGTGTCTCTGAGAAGACAGGTAAACCATTGAAAGCAAAAATCATTGAGTTTAACCCATCATCTCGTGACCATATTGCCTATTGGTTTCGTGAGAAGTATAAATGGCAACCTAAGGACTTTACTCCTGCAGGTAAGCCAGAAGTTAACGCTGAAATTCTTGAATCATTGGACTATCCAGAGGCTAAAGAGTTAAAGCGTTACTTTGAATTAGATAAAGTTATTGGTATGGTTGCTGAAGGTGCCAATGCATGGCTTAAATTAATCGGTGAAGACCGACGAATTCACGGTCGCATTAACACCATTGGTGCTGCTTCAACACGATGCACGCACTCAGCGCCTAACCTCGCACAAGTGCCATCACCACGTAAGCCATTTGGCTATGAATGTCGTCAGATGTTCCATGCGCCCAAAGGCTACAAACAAGTTGGTGTGGATCTTAATGCGATCGAGTTACGATGCTTTGCTCATTATCTGGCTGCCTACGATGATGGTGACTACGCAAATGCGATTGAAAGTGGAGACATTCACTGGAAAAACGCTATTGCTGCTGGTTTCTATCCAAATGATGGTAAGCCTTATGATGAGAAGGTGCCTGAAATGAAACAAGCGCGTAACAACGCCAAAACATTCATCTTTGTATAATGCATAGGATGACTTGATGGAAACATCTCGATTAAAATTCGGTGAACTCATGGAACACCCTGTAGTAAGGGCAATCATGAGCCAAGCCATGTACAGAAATAAAGATTCTAACTATAATGAAGGATTAAAGTTTCTTGACGGTGGGCCAGGCAAATTTGTATTTACAAATAAACATTGTAGCATTTGCCATAAAGCGTTTACACCTAAAGCTAGAACCCAAAATGTTTGCTCAATTGAGTGCAAATTACAAAAGAGCGTTGAAGACAAATTCAAAGGCTATGGGTTATCTCTACAAGAATACTTACAAATGTATGATAGTCATGACGGCTGTTGTCACATCTGTGGTGGAGCAGGCTTCCTAATGCGAGCCCCATCTAAGAATTCAATCCGATACCATGTATTGCCACTTTGTGTGGACCACGATCATGGCACTGGTAAAGTAAGAGGTTTATTATGTCACAACTGTAATAGAGCTATTGGCTTATTACATGACGACATCGGACTGCTAAACAAAGCAGTTCAGTACTTGGAAGGTGCAACGACTATCTCGAAAGAGAGTACACTCAAGCGAGTGGAAGCGCCGAACTCCTAGTAATAGGATGATGATATAGTCTGATCTCATAGGAAACTATGAGCTGTGTTAGCTCACGGGAGAGGAAGTAGCGCGCCTCTCTGAACATAATGATGCTTTGATTTACGGAGCTGGAGATCCAAAACTCGGCTCTATTGTTGGTGGTGGTAAGAAAGAAGGCACAGCTATTCGTAAGAAGTTTTACGAAGCTATTCCTGCAATTGAACAGCTTACTAACCAAGTAAAAGCAGCAGCAGAAGCCCGTGGCTCTATTAAACTATTGCATGGCGCTTTCATTCCTGTTCGTAAAGCATTCGCAGCACTTAACACTTTATTACAAGGTGCTGGAGCTGTTGTGCTTAAAGAGTGGACCAATGAAATACGTCGAATGGCAGATAGTAAAGGTTGGAAATATGGTGATGATTGGTGGTTCGCTGCCAACGTTCACGACGAAAACCAACTAATTGTGCGCGATGAAATTGCCAAAGAATTTGCTAAACTCACAGAGGACGCAGCATTTAGAGCAGGTGAAAACCTGAAAATGAAATGTCCTGTTAGAGCTGAAGCAAAGCTTGGTCAGAACTGGGCGGAATGCCATTAAGGAGAAATTATGGAAGTTGAAGTAAAACATGTCCACGTAATGCCATACATTGAAGAAGGCCAACTTGTTGTTGATCTTAATATTGATGGTATTCCTGTAACGCCTGTCGCCCAGAAGCTTGAGCAAATCTTTGAGGAGTATCTTGACTATCGTCGTAATAAAAACGATAGCCATCTTAATCCAGAATATCGTGAAGAAACGGTTAACCTAATTGCTACTCTTCGATACATCGCGTCACAGCTTGAAATTGAGACTGATGGTCTTCGAAGGGAGCTGCATTGAAACTCGCTATCGACACAGATATTCTATTGTTTCAGTCTTGCTTTGGTGCTCAAAACTCTGTTGATTGGGGTGATGGCGTTAAGAGTGTAGATGCTGATATTAATAAAGCAAAGAATACCTTTAGAGCCACGATACGCGAGTATCAAAACTTTACCGGTGTTAAAGAATTTGTATTATGCTTATCATCTCCTACTAATTTTCGTAAGAAACATTGGGAAGGTTATAAAGCAAATCGTAAAGATGGTGAACGACCTGTTCTTTTACCTGAACTACGTGTATGGGTTGAGGAATCTTATCCTACATTACAAATAGAACATTTGGAAGCAGATGATGTGCTAGGCATTCTAGCTACTAAACATCCCGGCCAAATCATTCATTGTTCTGCTGATAAAGATCTTCAATGTATTCCAGGCAAGATGATGCATGTTAAGAAAAACAGAAAACATTTATTAGTTGATATTACTCCAGAGATGGCCAAGCGTTTCCATTATCTTCAAACAATGACAGGTGATGGTGCTGACGGCGTCCCAGGTGTTGTAGGTATTGGCCCGGCCAAAGCAAACAAATATATGGATAAGTATGGAGTATCTTGGCAAACAGTCGTTAGATGTTATACAGATAATGGATTAACAGAAGACGAAGCCTTACGTAATGCTATTATGGTTAAAATATTAGATGCTGACCATTACATTGATGGTAAGGTAAAGATATGGAGTCCACCAGAAGATGAAGCAATGGGACCATAATCTAACAACAGAGGAATTGCTAATAATCTATAGAGGTAACTTCACATCAGTGCACGGTTACCATGTAGTTTATACGCCATCTCCTCTTACTAAAGAATGGCTTATAGATCAACTTAGTGCTTTAGACTGGTATCGTCGTTATGACTTTACTCCTAAAGCTCCTGAGCCTGAGCCAAAAACGAAACGCAAGGCTAAACCGCCTTGTCCTTTTACTTAGGAAAATAAATGACACAAGAAAGAGAAGCATTACCACCAGAAGTTGTTGAGGCAGCGCGTAAAGCTTTGGTAATTAGTTTACCTGAAGCCATCGCAACGCTCAATACCTTCGACTCAAGTTTTATTCCACTGTTAACTCAAGCTGTAGCTGATGCCGAAAACGACATTAAGTTACGGAGTGCATTAAATCGAATGTTGTTTACTTCACGTAATTCCACATTCGCACAGCAATGTAAAATTGAATTAGCAAAATGGAAGGAAAGCCATGAGCAAGCTTAATAAAAAAAGAGAAAACCGAACTAAAGAGATCACAAAAGAATCTCAATATAA
>JACCDM011000201.1_pt1 | contig 10754 bp, 11 predicted proteins | sample 7445851 | NCBI WGS metagenome assembly JACCDM01 (sample SAMN15323438, study PRJNA562643) | freshwater metagenome | isolation source: river surface water | place: USA:Blue River Watershed | collected 2017-08-16
CATCAGGAGCGTCAAAAAGCCCAGAGAATTGGCTGAGTAATGAGCGATTTATTCCATTCCCACTTCGCAGAGATAAAGATGCGGTTCCACAATTTACTTTGTGTGATTGCAAGACAAGTAAAGAAGCTGCCGAGATTATTAAGGATTACGGCAAAGAGTGTGTGAAATATAGAAGAGGTGAAGAGATTCGCCTTGGTTATGTTGCAATCACTCGTGCTAAGAAACATCTCTTCTGCAGTGCTTCCTACTATGCAAATGGTGTGAAGCCATTGAAGCCATCTTCTCTCTATATGAAGGTGCGAGAAATTGCGCTGACCCAAGGTCGAGTGATGGAAGATTTAGATGCACCAGGAAAAGATGATCGAAATCCTCGAGAGTTTGATGTGGTCACAGCGCAATGGCCAGCAGATCCTTTGGGAGCAGCTCGAGCACAATTTGATGCTTCAGTGGAGTTGGTCAAGAACGCTGCTGCCTATCCGCTCGATGTTGACACTCCTGAATATCAATCTTGGATTAGTGATGCTCGCGCCATTATCGCTGAAGCGAAAGAGTCTCACATCAGTGTTCTGGAAATTCCTCGTCCAGTTCGCATGTCTCCCTCCTCAATCATTGCGATGAAGAAGAATCCAACTGATTTTGCTAGAAGCATCAGAAGGCCAATGCCACGAGCGCGAGATGAATACTCATCACGGGGCACTGCTTTCCACCTCTGGATTGAACACCATCTGAAAGGCGGAACTATCTTCAGCGATGATGAGTTCCAAGATTTAGCGCCTATTGAAGATGATCGCACTTTGGAAGAACTCAAAACTAAGTGGCTTGCATCAGAGTGGGCTTCATTAGAGGTTCATAAGGTGGAAGTTCCATTTGAAACGGTCATTGCTGGAGTGCTCGTGAGAGGGCGTATTGACGCGGTTTATAAGACTGAGACCGGATATGAAGTGGTGGATTGGAAGACAGGCTCTCGTGTCCTTGATGAGGATTCTGCCATTCAGCTAGCCATCTATCGCATTGCTTGGGCAAAGCTTGCCGATGTGCCAGTTCAGTCAGTCACAGGCGCATTCCATTATGTTCCAACGGGAGTAACCGACAGAAGAGAGAATCTCTTGAGCGCAGAGGAACTTGATGTGCTCTTGAGTTAAAGCTCAATTGTGATCGGATGATGATCGCTGATGGGTTGTTGTGGATGCTGAATCTCCGCAATGTCTTGAATGTTTCTTGCAAGGATGTAATCAAAGGAAATTTTCGGAGACCATGATGGATATGAAAGTGCTTGAGTGGCCCGCTTCCATGATGTGAGTTTGGAAGGAATTCCCCACGGTAGATTGAAATCACCCAGAAGAATTACTTTAACTCCATAGAGTTTTTCTAACTTGGCACACCATCTACTCACCTTCATGAGTTGATAGAGATTAACAAGTGGCACAAAAGACAGATGTAGATTTACGACTGCATATCCATTTTCTAAAATTGCCGCCATTGCTACTCGTGGCTCATCTTTCACATAAAGGAGGCGAAGCTTTCCTGATTCATTTGCAATCGCAAGTGGCATTCCAATCAGTGAGCGACCGAGTTCAAGTCGTAACCAATATTTGACTGGAATCTTTGATGCTATTGCAAGGCCGTAGTAGCCAGATTGATCTTTGCTATCTGTGATGACTATCGATTCATCACTCTGGAGTTTTCGCCACTTCTCACCAGGAGTTCCAGAAATTGTGGGAGCAAATCCCCAAGTTGCGGCAGAGATCGCCTGCCCTACCTCTTCCGCCTGCACCCCTGCTCCAGAGCGAGAGAGGCGGTAATCAATCTCTTGAAGCGCGATCACATCTGAGCCAAGGGATTGGAGCACCTGCTGGCTGGAAGCCCCTGGTTGGAGGGGCTGTCCATGCAGGAAATTCCACGATGTGATGCGCATGAGGTAAGCCTAGTAACCTCCACCTATGACCGCGATTTCAATGCCTTCCTCCCTCATGGATCGCGCTGGAGAGCTCCGCTCCCAACCTGAAGTTATTGAATCCCTCTGGAAGTCAGCTCGGATTATTGAAGTGGGTAAAGGTCGGGTTCGCTCTACCACTGAAGGACTTACTTATCTCACCTCAACTGAGTGTGAAGTTGGAGAGCGCTACTTCTTGGGAATTGATCGCTCTGATGATCAACCGTATTTTGCATGGGCATCTGGAGCTGTTGAAGATGATGTTGAGGACTATCTAACTTTGCGCGAATTAGCAGGTGGACTTTCACCGCTTGAGTTAGAGATTGCAATGCATGCAATTGCTCTCAACAATTGGCACCACTCTCATCCACATTGCTCACGATGTGGCGCTGACACCAGAATTGATTTAGCAGGTGCTGCTCGCTTCTGTGAGAGCGATCAAAGTCAACATCATCCACGAACAGATCCTGCTGTCATTGTTCTCATCAGAGATAGAGAAGATCGAATCCTCTTGGGTCATCAACCAGTCTGGCCTGATGGGCGCTTCTCTACATTTGCTGGTTTTCTTGAACCAGGTGAAACTTTTGAACATTGTGTTGCTCGTGAAGCAAGAGAAGAATCAGGTCTTGAGCTCTCTGAAATTCGCTATTTGGGTTCACAGCCATGGCCATTTCCTGCAAGCATCATGATTGCATTTGAAGCTGTGACGGATAATCCAGCAGCAGCTCGCCCTGATGGCGAAGAGATAACTGAAGTTAAGTGGTTCTCTCGCGCAGAACTTAAAGAAGCTGCAGAAAATGGATCTCTCCTTCTTCCTCCAAAAGTCAGCGTTGCACGAAGAATGATTGAAGGATGGCTGGGTGAAGTCGCACGCGGCGGTGAGACATGGCGCTAACTCCTGAAGAAATTCTCGAAGCGCTAGATGAAGATCAAAGAGCGGTTGCACTTGCAACTCGCGGCCCTGTCTGTGTGATTGCAGGAGCTGGAACTGGAAAGACTCGAGCTATTACCCATCGCATCGCATATGCATCAGCGATAGGGACCATGGATCCGCAGAAAATTCTCGCCCTCACCTTCACTGCAAGAGCCGCAGGGGAGATGCGTGCTCGTCTGCGCTCCCTAGGCGTTCCTACTGTGGCAGCTCGTACTGTCCACTCCGCAGCCCTGAAGCAGCTCCTCTTCTTCTGGCCCTCAGTCTTTGGTGGCCGCACCCCAGATTTAATGACCACTAAGACTGGATTTATCACTGAGGCCATTCGGCGGGCTGGGCTGAGTGATTCCATCTCCTCACATAATCGAGAGATGATGCGAGATATCGCATCTGAAATTGAGTGGGCGAAAGTCTCACAAGTTGCTCCAGAAGATTATCTGGATGAGATTGCAAAGCGATTGACTAAGCCGCGGGTCAATCCTGAGCAAGTAGTTCAGCTCTATATGGCATATGAGTCAATCAAAAAGCAGGAAGTTGCAATCGATTTTGAAGATGTCTTACTGCTTTGTGCTGCAATGTTGGAAGAAGAGCGTGAAGTAAGAGAGCGTGTTCAGGATCAATATCGATACTTCACCATTGATGAGTATCAGGATATCTCTCCTGTTCAACAGAGATTAATTAATGTTTGGTTAGGAAGTAGAACCGATATCTGTGTTGTGGGAGATCCAGCACAAACCATCTATTCATTTGCCGGAGCAACTCCAGTTTTCCTTAACACATTTACTCAGCGCTTTCCCAATGCAGAAGTTATTCGTCTGAGTACTGGATATCGCTCGACACCAGAAATTACTTTTGCTGCCAATTCACTTTTACGCAGTGGCGCTATGGGTCAAGAGCTCACGGCATTTAATAGCCATGGAAGTAAGCCCCTTGTGCAAGGTTTTAAAGATGAGAGTTCAGAAATTGCAGGAGTGCTTTCAGACATTACAGCCCTACTCACCTCAGGCACTCAACCGCAAGAGATTGCAGTCCTTGCTCGCACCAATAGCCAGTTAACAGCTATGGAGCGAGAGATGAATCGCCAAGGCATTCCATATCAAGTGCGAAATACAGAAAGATTTTTTGATCGCACCGATGTTCGTGAATTTCTCAAGCAAGTGCGCCAAGCTTCTGTCATTCCAGTGGAAGGGGCAGCCTGGATAGATGAGCTTCGCACCATTGCTCAGCCTTATCTGACGGGTGAATCAATCGACGGTATTGCAGCACTGCTTCACTTAGGTAGAGAGCTAGATAGCGATCCACAATTTTCTCCACGATCACTCCGCGGTTATCTGCGTGAGGTGGAAGACCGTGTGCAGCAGAACAACCCACCAACAATGCCTGTTGTCACACTTGCCACACTTCATGCTGCCAAGGGCCTTGAATGGGAGCGGGTATTTCTGATTGGAGCCAGCGAGGGAGTACTTCCATTAGGGGCTGGATCTACTCTGACAGATGCTGTGATTGCTGAGGAGCGACGCTTGTTCTATGTAGGAATGACCCGTGCCAAGGCCGATCTACATATCTCTTACCGCCAAGATCCATCACGATTCCTGCGTGAATCGGGCCTTTTAGCGTAATTTCAAGCTCAGCCCTGCGTGAGGAAATAAATTACCTTGCGAGTAACCTCATCAAGGCTTTACTCTTACACCTCACTTCATAGCGGAGTGAATATTCGTGAAAGGTCAGGCGTGATGTCACAGACAATCGCACTTGTAACAGCAGGCGTATCACGCGCTGCTGCACTTTCACATGCTCACACAACCTCAGCCAATAACGCACATAAGCGAACATATTGGCCCGCAACATCAAAGTCAGCGTTCTACGCCAACTTTTATGCAGCGGATGAGGCCACAGGAGCTCTATTCGGTTAAACGAATACGAACCCACAAGGGCCTCGAATCCACTTTCGGATTCAGAGGTCCTTTTTATTTCCCCTACAAATCAATACAAACCAAAAGAAACCAAATCAAAGTAATTGAAAGAAAACTAGGAAAAGAAGAGAAAGAAGGTGAGAACCATGACAGTTCTCTACAGCGAACTACAGGTAGCAGGTTGGGCAGAGACAGGCGAGCGAATCGGACTTGGCGATGTGACTTATACATCCGATAGCGAGAAGGCCTTCACGCTCCCTTGCCATAACGCAGATCCTGATCTCTTCTTTGCCGAATCAGATTTAGAGATCTCACTTGCAAAGTCTCTCTGCGCTGGCTGCCCAATGAAGGCTGCATGCCTTGAGGGGGCGCAATCTCGACAAGAGCCTTGCGGTGTGTGGGGCGGCGAGCTCATTGAAGATGGAGTGGTGATCGCTCGCAAGCGTCGCCCAGGTCGCCCATCACGACAGGAGATTGCTGCATAGCTTTCTCTTTCTGCAGCTCTAGTGTGAGAAGCGCCACCACTCGTGCAGAAATTATTGTCGGTAGTAAAAGAAGAACCCCTCGCATCTGCGAGGGGTTCAACTACTTATTGGACTATTACTACTGTGCCTTACCGAGAATACGGTTGACCTTGGTTCCGCACACTGGGCAGATACCCTGTGCCATGCGGCGACCTGAATCTGAGACCTTTACAGTTCCCTCGAAGTCACGCTTCTCCTTGCACTTAACGCAGTAAGCGTCACCCTTGTATGTCTCTGCTGTCATGATTGCCTCCAATCGGCGTAACCGTGTTTGGCGGCCACGCGTATTAGTTAAAACCATACTCTCACCCACGCTCAAATCGGTGGAGATTGAGCGTATTTACGCATGCGAGTTTTAGCCCCTAGAACCTGGCTTCCTGAGGGATTTGAGCTCAACAGGGTCAGCCAGGGCTCTCTCAGCGGCCTCATACCCATCCAGGTAGGCGCTAGCCTGCTCAGAGGCCTCATATCGAGCGAGAATCTCAGTGAACTCCTGGCCATGGTCTGCCCAGCGCAGATGGATTGCCTCATGGAAGAGGACATAATCCAGAGCATAGTCAGGGGCGAGTTTGAGCCTATCTGAGATGCGGATCGTGCGATCGAGGGTGGTGCAAGAGCCCCAACGCTCACGCATTGGCTTCCAGGAGATGCTGGAGGGGCGCTCAATGATTTCAGGGGCTAAATCGCTTAGAAGTTGATCAATCCGCTCTGCCAATGACTCCTCAGTGGGCGTTTTAGCCGCTTCACGATTGCGAATGATGGAGATCAGCTCTGGAACCACCTGGGCTTCTTCAGCTTTGGTCATTCTGGCAGGGATGGAAATCACAATTCGCCCACCTTGGCGATAGGCAGAGCTAGATTTTTTTCGACGGGGGGAGCGGATGACAATAATCTCACCCTCTGAAATTCCTGGCAGGGTCATCTCATCAAAATCATCAGACATATTTCCTCCTCCCTTGGGCAACTCTATTGGCGAAAAGGCTCGTTGCTAGTTGCACACACGGTCATTTCTGCGTACTTTGCGCATACGAAGTCCTCGGATAACCGTTCGATATCTGCAAGGGGAAGGCAGATCTCGAAATGTGCGCCCGGGGACTTCGCTTTTCTATCTCAAGGCAGCAAAAGCTTTAAATCAACTCACCTTAGAGAAGGCCAGAGAGATCATCTGGAATCTCTGTCGATGCCAAGAAGAGATCGGGTGCAAGTAGTTCTGTCGCAGTAGGCAAGATGCCACTCCAGAGTTGATCGCGACCTGCAATATCTCGTAGCTCTCTCACTCGTGACCAGAACGCGCTCGCTTCTCGAGTCAATTTTGGAGAGACTTCAAGTCCCAACATTGTTTTGAAGAGTTGTTGTGCTGGTGCACTTGTTGCACGAGTGCGTCGTTGAAGTTCGCGGAGAGCGGTAATTGATGGAAGGCGATCTCCAGCTGCAACAGTTGCAACTTCATCTGCCCATCCATCAACTAGTGCGAGAACAGTCTCTAACTTAGAGAGTGCAGCTTTCTGCGAAGGTGTTTCTTCAGGTGTAAATATTCCTGCATCAAGTGCGAGAGTAAATGATTGCTCCACCTGACTCATCGCTTCTTCTGCTTGACGCTGAATTGCATCAATATCGATTCGAATTCCAGCACCATATTCAACAATTGCACTTCGAATATATGAAACGATCCAAGGATTATGTTCAAAGAGGCGTGCTATTGCACCTTCTCGCAATGCATGGAATAGATAGATCTCGCTCTTAGCAATTTCGGTATCTGCACCCCATGCCTCAATATTTTCAGCGATTAATAGAGGGTATGCAGGCTCAAGGATTGGAAGGTCTGCATCATGGGCGCCAATTGAAGTTGTGGAGATTGCTCCCACTGCCTGTCCAAGCTGAGTAGCAATCATGGTGCCAATAAATGAGCGTAAAAGGCCAGCAATAGCCTCTATAGGAATGGGAGGCTGGTTGGAAGGATCTCCGCTCGTTGCCTCATCAAGTAGGCGGGAGATTGCAGAGGTCAGACCTGCTGCGAGTGGCTCCATAGTGGTGTGCCAACCTTTAATTGTTGTATCAACCCAATCAAGGCGACTTGTAGCACGAGGCGCAGTTGATGAGTTTGCAGGAAAGACGGTTGCTTCATTGAGCCAGATATCTGCAATCTCGCAGGCGTTGTTAATAGCTGTCACATCTTTTGTGCCAAGGGGTTGTGACCCCTGTGTTGAAGTGAACTTCTTTGCTGTATCACGCACCGTTGCAAGTGGAAGAGTCTCACTTGGCGCTCCTGCAAATCCAGGAATTCCAAATCCACCGATACCTAATTGTTGGAACTGTTGTTGAATCTGCTCCTGCATTTGGCGCATCATCGCTTCAAGATGTTCGCGGTTGCTCTCTTCATCGCCTTGTCCGTCATCTGGAGTGAAACCAAATGGGCTCATTGTCGCTTCCGATCTCGTGCTAGATGTGTCGAATTATCCTTAGGTCTATTGCAACAGGAATCTCCATAAGAAAATTCCCGTTATATCTAACTCTCGGATGAGCATATTGCCCAGCCAGGGACTAATCTAATTCTATGGATACAGGCCACTTCCTTCTGACTTCAGCTCGATATTCGACTGAACTGGCTTCATCCTCAGCCTTTACAGCCCTTATTTGGTGGCTTGTTCCCTTGGCAGGGGTGCTCGGTGCAATCGGATACATCCTTTGGATCTCTCGATATAAAAGTAAGTTTGAGAAGGGCACATCACGGTCGGTCAATCAGTTCGAACGATTTCAGAATTCATTCCGTGATGGCGACGAGAAGAAATAACCTTCGCTTCTCTCGTACTCCGTGGTTAGGACGCTCCCTCTTCCTGGCAATACTTGCTCTGTCACTTCTTGCCCCCATGAATTTTGTATTAATTACACCTGGTGAGCCAACTGCTCTCTTTCCAAAGACTCTCACACTTAAAGGCGCCACAACCTATCCAACTGATGGTCAGCTCTATCTCCTGACCATCATGGTGACAAACCCTGAAACAAAGGTTTTGGGTGCAGAGATTCTTGGTTGTTGGGTCTGGGGAGAGTGTGCGGTGATGCCACGATCTGTGATGTATGAAGATGGCACAACCAATAAGGAAGAGGAGAAATCTGGCACCGAATCCATGGAGGATTCACAGAGTGAAGCGCTTTTGGCATCTCTTAAAGAGATCAAGAAACTCTTTCCAGATAATCGAGTCGACCTCATCGATCCTGATGCCATCTCGGTCAAGCTCAAGAACACAGGTGGTCCAAGCGGAGGTTTAATCTTTGCAATTGGAATTACTGAAATGTTGACTCAGCAAGACATTCTTAAAGGTCGAAAGATTGCTGGCACTGGAACAATCACAAGTGACGGCGTTGTTGGTCCTATTGGAGGTGTGGCTGAAAAAATTCTGGGAGCGCAAAAAGCTGGAGCTTCCCTTCTCTTTATTTCTCAAGAAAACTGTGGGGAACTCCCCGAAAAGATTGAGGGAATTAAGGTGATTGCAGTTCAAACCCTTCATGAGGCGATCGGATACCTGCTTTTAACCCCTCAAAAGTCCCCTTCAAGCCCTGTGATTGGCTGCCAGAACCTTTAGTTTCGCCTCAACGCCGCTCTTGAACTACTTTAGGGCCATGAATAGAAATCGCACCCCCCTTGCAATTACTGCAGCTGCCCTCGTGGTGGCTGGAGGTCTCTTCACAACCTTTAGTGGCTTCTATATTGATTGGCTCTGGTTTAAATCTGTTGATTTCACCAGCGTGTGGAGCAAAGTGCTCACAACTAAGGTTGAACTATTCGCATTAATCGGTTTAACAACATCTGCGATCATCTCGCTCAATGTATTTCTCGCATATAAGCGCCGCCCTTTCTATGTGCCAACTTCCATCGAACTCAATGGCGTCGAGAGACTGCGTGCTCAAATAGAGCCAGTGCTTCGCTGGGTATTCCTTGCACTCATTGCTGCAATCACATACTTTGCAGGAAGTTCAGGAACTCTCTTCTGGCAGGAATATCTACTCTTCAGAAACTCAACATCATTTGGAGTCAAAGATCCACAATTCAATCTCGACATCTCATTCTTTGTCTTTAAATTACCTCTTATTCAGGCAGCTTTGAGTTGGATTATCTCTGCTCTCATCATTGCGGCGCTTGCTTCAGCATTTGTCCACTACATGTATGGAGGAATTCGTCCTCAGGCTCCAAGTGAGCGAACAACTGTTGCGGCTCGAGTCCAACTCTCAATCCTCTTTGGACTAATTGTTCTTGTGAAGGCAGCTGCTTATTGGGTAGATCGCTACGCACTATCTCTGAAGACCAACAAACTCTTCACGGGTCTGACATACACAGATGTGAATGCAACACTTCCTGCTAAGGCGATCCTTACTGGAATAGCTGTGCTCTGTGCGCTTCTCTTCTTTGCCAATGTTGTTCGTCGCTCATGGTTACTTCCAGCAGCAGGAACTGCTCTCATGGTTGTTTCATCAATCTTGATTGCCGGGGTTTATCCAGCTGCAGTACAGCAGTTCCAGGTAAAGCCTTCAGAGTCTTCAAAAGAAGCGCCTTATATTCAGCGAAATATCGATGCCACACGAGCATCCTTTGCGCTAGAAAATGTTGATGTTCAAGATTACAACGCAACTTTGACCACAACCTCGGGTCAGTTGGCTGCCGATGCTTCGACTATCAACAACATCCGTTTGATGGATCCGAATGTCTTGTCCTCAACTTTCCGTCAGCTTCAGCAGATTAAGCCGTATTACACATTCACTGAATCACTCGATGTTGATCGATATACGGTCAATGGTGTCACTCGCGATGCTGTTGTTGCACTTCGTGAACTCAACATTGAAGGAAATCCAAGCCGTAACTGGATTAACGATCACCTTGTCTACACACACGGATTTGGATTCGTAGCTGCGTATGGAAATGCAGTTGATGCAGATGGAAAGCCAAACTTCCTTGTTGGAGATCTTCCACCAACAAAGGGACTTGGTGACTTTGAACCTCGCATTTACTTTGGTGAGAACTCACCTGAATACTCCATTATCGGAGGATCAAAGAGCAATACACCTGTCGAGTTCGATTACCCAGATGACTCATCAGCTAGCGGTCAGAAGAATGTGACCTACTCGGGCTCAGGTGGTGTGCCAGTAGGAAGCCTCTTTAATAAGCTTGTATTCGCCGCTCAATATCGCGAACAACGCATCCTTCTCTCAAATCTGATCAATAAGGATTCAAAGATTCTTTACAACCGCTCACCTCGTGAGCGAGTTGCAAAAGTTGCACCGTGGTTGACCCTTGATGGAGATCCATATCCTGCAATCATCGATGGAAAGATTCTATGGATTATTGATGGATACACCACAAGCGCTGGTTATCCATATGCGCAAGCAACATCTCTTGCAGATTCCACTGTGGATGCGTTGACTCAAAATTCTGCATCAGTGACTGCTCAAGGAAATCAGAA
>JACCDM010791720.1_pt1 | contig 10753 bp, 8 predicted proteins | sample 7445851 | NCBI WGS metagenome assembly JACCDM01 (sample SAMN15323438, study PRJNA562643) | freshwater metagenome | isolation source: river surface water | place: USA:Blue River Watershed | collected 2017-08-16
ACCAAAAGCGTCGTATCCCATGGGATGCAGAACATTGTAGTTGTTTAATCGTTTGTAGCGTGCAACGATATCGGAGGCAATATAACCCAATGGATGTCCAACATGTAATCCTGATCCAGAGGGATAAGGGAACATGTCTAAGACATAGTATTTAGGCTTGTTTGGATTAATTTCGGTCTTGTATAATTCGATTTTACGCCAGTGATCTTGCCACTTTTTTTCGATTTCCTGAAAAGTATATTGCGCGGACATTTGGATTTGAAGTGCGAAAATAAGCAAGATGCATGGTTTTTACCGACCTTTGCACTGCATGCCGGATAGTAATTTCATAGATTATGTAAAGATTTTTTGTCGAAGTGGCAAAGGAGGAGCAGGAAGTAGACATTATAATCGTACTAAGTTAAATCCCCGGGGGGGACCTGATGGAGGCGATGGAGGCAAGGGTGGAGACATTATTTTGCAAGGAAATTCGCAGTTGTGGACGTTGCTGCATTTAAAGTATCGTAAACACGTTTTTGCAGGAGATGGTGTAGGTGGAAGTGAAAATCGTTCTACTGGTAGATCGGGTGAGAGCATCATTTTGGATGTGCCTTTGGGAACGGTGGCAAAAGATGCTGAAACTGGTGAAATATTATTTGAAATTACCGAGGATGGCGAGAAAAAGGTAATGATACCTGGCGGTAGAGGAGGTCTGGGCAATGTACATTTTGCTACTAGTACTAATCAGGCGCCTCAATATGCACAACCTGGTGAACCCGGGATAGAAGGTTGGTTCATTTTGGAATTAAAAGTATTGGCCGATGTAGGTTTGGTTGGTTTTCCTAATGCTGGAAAAAGTACCTTGCTCAGTGTTATCACTGCGGCGAAACCCGAAATTGCTGATTATCCATTTACTACCTTAGTTCCAAATTTGGGGGTTGTTGAATACCGCGACTTTAGGAGTTTTGTTGTTGCTGACATCCCTGGGATTATTGCAGGCGCAAGCGAAGGAAAGGGATTGGGTCATCGTTTTTTAAAGCACATTGAACGAAATGCCTGTTTGTTATTTTTAATACCTGCGGATAGCGATGATTACCGCAAAGAATATGAAACCTTGCAGGCGGAGTTAGAGAAATTTAACCCAGAAATGTTGTTTAAAAAGCGCTTAGTGGTAATAAGTAAAAGTGATTTCTTGGATGACGAATTAAAGCAAGAAATTCGTAAGCAATTGGAAGGAGTTGACTTGATGTTTATTAGTGCTGTAGCTCAACAAGGGTTGGTAGAGTTGAAAGATGCACTTTGGAAAATTATTCAAGATAGTAGGCAGCAGTAAGTTGCTGTTGATTTTTGTATTTTTGAACGTTTAATAATCGATTAATAAGTTATGAAAAGATATTTGGTTTCGTTGTTTGTTTTAACCACCGCGTTTTCGGCGTATGGACAAGGTGGTAGTAATGTGTCAAAAGCTAAAAAGATTGACAATCATATTGAAGTGGACAAAGAACGACCGGTTTTGGCTTCCCCTGTAATTGATCATTCGAAGTCTGAACTTTTGGTGGAGATGCCTGATTCGGAAAAGTCTATTTTTACCATAAAGGATGCAACTGGCAAAAGCATTACCGTTTATGCAGATGAATTTAAGCGTCAGTTTTTAAAGAATGCGAATTTACGTCAAAAGCCGGCAACTGAAGCCGACATCCAAGAGCATTTGGATTTGTATATTAAATTCAAAATGAAAGTATTGGATGCCAAATTGGCTGGCTTAGATACCAATAAGGCCTACATAAAAGAATTGGGAATGTATCGGGATCAATTGGCAAAAAACTTCCTCTATGATAGGAATGTTACAGATGCTTTGATTAAGGAGGCATACGAAAGGTTGAAGTATGAGGTGAAGGTTTCTCACATCTTGATTTTGGCTTCGCCTGATGACAGTGAGCAGAAACACAAGGCAGCCAAAGATAGAATCGATGGAATTTATCGCAAGTTAATGCGTAATCCATCGGCTCAGAATTTCGCGGATTTGGCAAAACAGGAAAGTGAAGACCCGGGTTCTAGCAATGCGGGTGGAAGTTTAGGGTATATGACGGCTATGCAGGTAGTATATGAGTTTGAAAACTATGCATACAATACGCCTGTGGGTGCAATTTCTTCTGTATTTAAAACAGACTTTGGTTATCATATTTTACGAGTTGAAGATAAGCGCTTGAATAGGGGCGATGTAAAGATGAACCATATCATGATTCGAGTAAATGGTAAAGAAGAAGGTTCTGAAGCTGAGGCTAAAAAGAGAATTGATGATATTTACAATAAGATAATTAGCGGCGCTGAGACTTTCTCAAGTATGGCTCAAAATTATAGTGAGGACTATTCTAGCCGTTACAATAATGGAGCATTGGATTATGTGCGGGTTACTCAGTTTTTAGGAGATGTAGACAAGCAAAATTGGGTAGATCAAGGATTTGCATTGACAAAAGATGGTGACATCAGTAAACCGTTTAGAACCAATGCAGGGTGGCATATTTTACAGAGGATGTCAGTAAAACCTTTGGGTAGTTACGATCAAATGAAAAATTACTTAAAGAATGAGGTACAAAAAGATTCCAGGTCTAAAGTTTCTGTAGATTCTTTAGTTTCAAAGATCAAGTTGGCAAATAATTTTAGATTGAATGCTTTGGCTGTTTCAGCATTGAAAGTGAATTTAGATTCAAATTTTTTGAAAGGTAAGTTTGATGCTAATAAACTACCTAAGATTATTGACGTTGTTACAGGAAGTGGAAAGACAAAAAAGGTAACGAAGTACGAATTACAAAGTTTACAGTTGTTTAAACTGGAAGCGTCTACGGCGACAGCTGGTGACAAATTAGCCATTTTCGAAGAGTACGAAGTTTCTGATTTTGTAGACTACATAGAAAAGAATAATCGCGCTCATGGTGGTTCTGTTTCTGAGGCGGTGGATGCACTACTAAACGAATGGATAAGCAAATTGGTGATTGAATACCAAGATAAGAACTTGGAATATTTTAACGCTGATTTTAGAGATATTTATCAAGAATACCGCGAGGGAATTTTGATGTTCAACCGAATGCAAGAGGTAGTATGGATGCGAGCAAATACGGATTCTGCGGGATTAGCTGAGTTTTTCGCTTCACAAAAAGGCGTGTACCGTTGGGGCAATCGAGTAGATGGGGAGTTTTATTTCTGTAAGGATGAAAAGATGGCAAAAACCGTAATGAAGCAGTTGAAAAAAGGTTTGGCCTTGGATAGTATTCGCAGATTTAACACCAAAGCGAGTGCTTTAGATTTTTCATATAAAATTGGTAAATATGAGCGTTCGGATTCTTTCTTATTTAAACCTTCGGCTGCACTATTGACAGTTTTCAATGACATAGAAAACAATACTAAACCAAAGTTTGCTAAACCTGGGATTTATTCCGTTGGTTTGATTGGTAATCAATTTGTTGTTTTTAAAAACAGAGCATTTTTACCGGCTATGGATAAAACACTGGATGAAACTCGGGGGCCTGTTAGCAGTAAGTACCAAGAAAAATTAGAGAAAGATTGGTTAGCTTCTTTAAAAACTCGTTTTAAGACCGACATTAATTCAAATTACCTACAACAAGTAACCACCGAATTGGTTGGAAAATAATGCGGTTGATAAGAAAATATTTTGTAGCTTGTTTATTATTCCAAGTAATTGTTGGGATTAAGGCTCAAGTAGTTCAAAAATCTACAGTAGCCATGCCTCCTCAGTTTGCAGACGGAGTTGTAGCCATAGTAGGTAACAAGGTAATTTTGTATAGTGAGTTTGAAACAGAGAAAATGCAACTTTCTCGAGGTGTAGCTTTACCCGATTCTCAAAAGCAGTTTTGTTTTTTATTGGAGCGTCTGATTATCGAAAAATTGATGTTGTCGCAGGCGGAAATCGATAGTTTGCCATTAGAGGATGATCGAGTGGAGGCGGAGATAGAAAATAGGTTGCGATATTTTCAAAGACAGGCGGGGTCGATAAGTGATTTAGAAAAGTATTTAGGTAAGAGTATTGGCGAGTATAAAGCGGAAATTCGACCTATGATGCGCAACCAGATGTTGTCCAAGGAAATGGAAAGGACGATTACTGCCAACATTAAGATTACGCCTAAGGAGGTTAGTCAATATTATGAAAAAATACCCCAGGATAGTTTGCCTATCATCCCTGCAGAAGTGGAGGTAGCACAGTTATTGGTGGAGCCTCCAATATCGGAAGAGGCAAAGGAGTTCGCTAAATCTCAATTAGAATCATTACGAAAGCGCATATTAAAAGGTGAGAGTTTTGAGAAGTTGGCCCGTGCCTATAGTATGGATGGTACAAAAAGTAACGGGGGAGTATTACCAGAATTTGGTCGAGGGGAAATGGTACCACAATTTGAACGCGTTGCTTATAAATTAAAACCCGATAGCATTAGTCAGGTGTTTGAAACAGGCTTTGGGTTTCATATCGTTAAATTAATTAAACGAAAAGGAGAGCGGGTAATTGCGGCTCATATACTTATTCGACCTGAGAATACAAGCGAGGATTTTGCGAAAGCAATGTCAAAGATTGATAGTGCTTATCAATTAATGGAATTGAGCACGGATAATTGGTGTAATGCCGTAAAAAAATACAGTAGCACATTCCCTAATTTAGGTCAGGATTATGGTAACAGAGCGAATTGCGGATTTTTCACCGATGAAATGACGGGTTTGCAAAAATTAACGTTTGAACAATTGCCATCGGATGTGAAAAAGGAATTAGATAAATTGAAGCCGGGTGAATTCACTCGTCCAACAATTACATTTACCCCGGATGGCAGACAAGTCTATCGCATGTTATACTTAAAGTCATTTACGGCACCACACGTTGCTAATTTGGTTCAGGATTATTCCAGAATTCAAATGGAAGCGGATATGGATAAGAAACAAAAGGCCATTGATTCTTGGGTAGATAAGTACCGCAAAAAAACGTATATACGGATAAATATGCGGAATTTGGAGTGTGACTTTATAAAGAAATGGGATAATGGATAATCAGGATATAGTTCAGTTGGCCAAAGAATTCACGCTGAAGACTGAGGCATTAAAACAAGAGATTGCAAAGGTTGTTGTTGGGCAGGAAGATGTAGTTGATGCGTTAATCACAGCAATATTTTGTCATGGACATGTTTTGATGGTAGGTGTTCCTGGTTTAGCTAAAACATTGCTGGTTAAGACCTTGTCTCAATCGATGCATTTGGATTTTCGCAGGATACAGTTTACTCCGGATTTAATGCCTTCCGATATCATTGGCAGTGAAATTTTGGATGATTCTAGAAGATTCGTATTTATAAAAGGCCCAATTTTTACTAATGTTGTTTTGGCCGATGAAATCAATAGAACTCCGCCTAAAACCCAAGCAGCTCTGCTGGAGGCGATGCAAGAGAGGCAAGTAACGGCAGCGGGGAAAGAATATAATTTAGACGAACCCTTTTTTGTACTTGCTACACAAAATCCTATTGAACAAGAGGGTACTTATCCACTTCCGGAAGCCCAATTGGATCGATTTATGTTTCAGGTTAATCTTAATTATCCGAAGTTTGATGAGGAAGTTTCGATTTTAAAGCAAACGACAGGCTCTAGTTCGGGGAAATCTGAGGCGATTTTGGATGCTACAGATATCATGCGTTTTCAGAAATTGGTGCGAGAAGTGCCAGTTCCGCATAACGTTTTTGAGATGACGGTTAGATTGGTGCATAAAACTCGACCTTCAGAGTCCATTGCTCCAGAGGTAACAAAGAAATATATTTCATTTGGTGCTGGACCTCGTGCGGGTCAGAATTTGATATTAGCAGCAAAATGCAAGGCATTAATGCGTGGTAAATTTTCCGTTGATTACGAAGATGTAGCAGCGGTTTCTCGCTGGGTATTAAGGCATAGAATTGTAAGGAATTTCAAGGCAGAGGCTGAGGGAATTTCTGCCGATAGCATTATTGACCAATTGGTTGGTTTGTAGCGGGATTATTCCACTATTTTTTATGTTGTTTAGTAGAAAATAGCGCGTAGTTGCCTATTTTTGCAGTGGCGGTACGGCCAGCTCCCTGTTCAATTCCCCAGGGCCGGAAGGCAGCAAGGACAATAGGTTGTAGCGGCGCGATACCGCCTTTTTTGTTTTTATTTTGCATCTAAAATAGGGATAATAAATTAATATCTTTGCATTTGTGAAACTTCAATCCACTCATTTAGTAAAGCAATATGGCGCTAAGCGCGTTGTTAACGATGTTTCGGTAGAAGTAAATCAAGGAGAAATTGTTGGTTTGTTGGGTCCCAATGGCGCGGGTAAAACCACAACGTTTTATATGTTTGTTGGATTGGTGCAACCCGATGAAGGTGGAATTTTTTTAGAAGGTGATGAAATTACACGGTGGCCTATGTATAAGAGGGCGCAATCGGGTGTTGGCTATTTGCCACAAGAAGCATCGGTATTTAGAGAATTGAGTGTAGAAGATAATATTCAGGCAATTTTAGAAACTACTTCTTTGTCCAAGGTTCAGCAAAAGGAAAAATTGGAGCAATTGATTGCTGAATTTGGACTGGGTAAAGTAAGAACAAACTTAGGTAAGGTACTTTCGGGAGGAGAGCGACGCAGAACGGAGATTGCAAGGGCGTTAGCAACTGATCCAAAGTTTATTCTATTAGATGAGCCATTTGCAGGTGTTGATCCAATCGCTGTAGAGGATATTCAGCAAATTGTATGGAAGTTAAAAGAGAAGAATATTGGGATTTTAATTACTGATCACAATGTTCAGGAGACATTATCGATTACGGATAGAGCATATTTGTTGTTTGAGGGTAAATTATTAAAGCAAGGTACAGCCGAGGATTTAGCGGGAGATGAATTGGTCAGGAAAGTGTATTTGGGTCAGAATTTTGAGTTGAAACGGAATCGGAAAACTAATTCCTAGTGCATGAGGCTGATTAATTTAGACAGTCTAGATGTTTACTTTAACTTAGCTGCAGAAGCTTTTTTCTTGCATCAAACTTCTGAAATTATTTTAATTATTTGGCGTAGTAGCAAAGCCGTAGTTTGCGGTAAACATCAGAATATTTGTGCCGAGATTAATGTTGAATATTGTAAACAAAATGACATTGCTCCGGCACGCAGAATTTCTGGTGGTGGTACAGTGTTTCACGATTTGGGCAATGTAAATTTTACTTTTATCCAGCCTATTGGAGATAGTTTAGATAAGGCCGTTGATTACAAGCAATTTTTGGAGCCAGTGAGAACGGTTTTGAATGGTATGGGAATAGATACCACTTATTCGGTTCGGCATGATTTGTTGTTTGGTTCCGATAAAATAAGCGGAAATGCGCAACATATTTACCAACAAGGCAGAAGAGTTTTACATCACGGAACACTGTTGTTTAATGCTAATTTAAATGCACTTGGGGGAACTTTACATGCTACAGGAACTTACATTGATAAAGCAGTAAAAAGTAATCGATCTACCGTAACGAATCTGGGTGATCATTTTCCAAAATATAGAGACATGAAATATGTTTTGGCCGAATTAAAAGCCGGGTTTGAAGTATTATATGGAACGAAGTTTGGTGGGTTGTCTAACGAGGAACAAGAGAGTATTAATCAATTGGTATCCAGTAAGTTTGCACTTGATTCATGGATTTTTGGTTATTCTCCCAGTTTTTCGGTAACAAAACAAATTAGTACCCCTGATCTAGGAGAAATTAATTGGACTTGGAATATTCAGAAAGGGATAGTGGAATCGGTAATAATTCAGCATCAACTTACTAAAGAGGTAGTATTAAAGAATGAATGTTCAATGATGGTTGGTAAGCCTTATTATGCGGAGGAAATAAGAAGAATTCTGAGTTTGTATAGTCTATCTTCAGACAAATATTATTATCAATTGTTTTAATGAAAAAGAAGGAAAAAGCTCAGTTTATCATTGATACTTTGGAGCGATTATACCCAGAGACACCTATTCCTTTAGATCATTACAGTGCCTATACGCTGTTAATTGCTGTATTATTATCGGCACAATGTACAGATGAGCGAGTAAATCAAATTACACCCTTTCTTTTCTCAAAAGCGGATACACCTCAGGCAATGGTGCAATTAACCATTGAAGAAATACGCGAGATTATTAAACCATGTGGTTTGTCGCCTGCAAAGAGTAAAGCAATTTGGAATCTTTCACAGATATTATTGGATAAATATCAAGGTGAAGTCCCTCAAACGTTTGAAGCATTGGAAGAGTTACCTGGAGTTGGACATAAAACCGCTTCAGTGGTGATGAGTCAGGCTTTTGGAGTGCCTGCATTTCCCGTGGATACTCATATCCATCGATTGGGCACGCGTTGGGGTTTAACCAACGGAAAAAATGTGGAACAAACAGAACAGGATTTAAAAAAGTTGTTTCCCAGAGATTTATGGAATAAAGCGCATTTACAAATTATATTTTTTGGCAGGCAATATTGTCCGGCGCGTGGACATAATATGGCGGAATGTCCAATTTGTTCTGTTGTTGGTTGTAAGGAATACAAGCGAAAGTGAGATTAATCATTCAGTCAGTAATTAAGGTGGACGTTTGTATTCTACAATATTATTTTTAGATAATTTTATGCAGCTTAGCACGTTTGATTAACGCTACAATAAACAAAAAAGGCCTTCTTTTTACAAAGAAGGCCTTTTTTAGAATCTCTTTTAATTAGAATGAGCTTGCTTTGAATTTGTTTTTGTGTCCAGCTGGGTTTTTTCTGCGTTTATTTCCCCCATTGGAATTCCCTCCAAAAGAAGATTGACCTCCAAAGGAGTTACCCCCACCATAATTTCGTTTTGGTCTGTCGTTACTGCTTGAAGCTCCAAATCCTCTTGTGCCATTAGCATCTCTTCCACGGCCGCCTTCAGAATTTGTGTTTCTTCCAAATCCACCGCCATTTTCGTTTCTTCTAGGTTTTCCAAATACTTCATTTCTTGCGGCTGGGTCTAAGTTTTGACCACCATTACTACCACGAGAAGGTCTACCGTCATTGTTTCTATTTCCACCGAAAGAACCTCTAGAACCGCGAGAATTACCTCTATCATTTCTTGAGCGATCACCAAATCTGTTTCCAGAGTTGAATTTGTTATCTGAGTTGGAAGGTCTTTCTGAGCTTCTTTCTTTTGTTAATTCGTCCATGATAATGAATTCAACTTGGTCGAAATTCTTATCATAGTTCTTAGGCTTAGACAATTGGTTCATCTCAGTTCCACGGAATTCACGGCTATTTCTTTCCGATTTGTTTTTGCCAAACCCTTGGTGATCTCCAAAACGATTAGGTCTGTTGGATTTATTATAGGATCTATCGGAACTTTTATTATCGGCGCTTCTATTTTCTGAACCTCTTGAATCGGTGTTTTTATTATCGAATTTTCTATTTTCGAACTGTCTGCCTTCGTTACTTCCACGGTTAGAGAAGCGAGAATTTGAACTTCGTCCTGCAGATTCATTTTTGCGTGGATGCTTCTGCCAAGGAATTTCGATAAAGTAATCGTGATTCATCATGGTCATAGAATCTTGTCCATGCTCTTTAAGGATATCTCGTAAGAACCTTGCTTCTTGATCATCACAGAAGGATATGGCTGTACCTTCGGCGCCTGCTCTACCTGTTCTACCGATACGGTGAGTATGGGTATCGGTGTCTAGGGCCATATCATAATTTAAAACGTAATTTAGTTCCTTAATATCTACTCCACGAGCGGCTACGTCGGTTGCAACTAAAAGCTGAGCTTTACCACGTTTAAATAATTCGAGGTTTTTGGTTCTTTCCCTTTGGCTCTTGTCTCCATGAATGGCTACCGAGAAGAAATTATCTTTGTTTAAGTAGTTTACTAAACGATCGGCACCATGTTTTGTTTTTGTGAAAATCAACATGGAATCTACTTCCCAACTTTCTAATATATCTTTTAGAAGCTTATATTTATTGGATTTGTCAACTGGGTAAACTTGCTGAACGATTTTTGGTTTTTGGTGACTTTCTGGTGCGATATCAATAGATGCAGGGTCTTTCAACATATCAGCAGCCAATCTTCTAATTTCGGAAGAAGCGGTTGCCGAGAATAACAGAGTTTGCAAATTTTCTGTTTTGATAAGATTGCCGATTTCACGGATATCGTTAATGAAACCCATGTCTAACATACGGTCGCACTCGTCTAAAATAAAGGTTTGAATAGCAGAAAGATCGATATATCCTTGTTCAATAAGATCCAATAATCTACCTGGGGTGGCGATAATAATTTGTGGATTGCGGCGAATTTCGTCTACCTGACGCATTTGAGAAACACCACCATAAACTAAGGCCATTTTTAAATTTGTACCGTTAGCGTATTTCTTAAAGTTATCCGAAATCTGGTGAGCCAACTCTCTGGTTGGTGCTAAGATTAAGGCGTGGGTTTTCTTTTGTGGGTTTTGAATGATGCTCTGAAGGATTGGAATAGCAAAAGCTGCTGTTTTTCCGGTTCCTGTTGGAGCGGTAGCAAACAAATCGCGGTGTTGAAGAATTACAGGCATGGCCTGAACTTGGATGGGCGTGGGGTTTTGGTAGCCTTGCTTTTCGATAGCAGCTAACAGGGGCTTAATAAGCCCTAAGTCTTGGAATGTACTCATTTTTTAGTAATAATGCGAAAGACTTTTGAGCCGGGTTCCGCATTTGTGTGACATGCACTTGCATGCCGCTAGAAATCGCTCTAAAGAATTAAGCGCTGCAAAGGTAGTATAAAAAT
>JACCDM010894149.1_pt1 | contig 10750 bp, 8 predicted proteins | sample 7445851 | NCBI WGS metagenome assembly JACCDM01 (sample SAMN15323438, study PRJNA562643) | freshwater metagenome | isolation source: river surface water | place: USA:Blue River Watershed | collected 2017-08-16
CGACCCGCGCGGCCTGCGCAAGTACGACGAGCCGGGGCTGTCCTCGATCGACGCGCTGGCGGAACGCGGCGAGGCCTACACCCGCCAGCATCCTGAGTTCTTCCGCGCCGAGGTGGCGCGCGGTCGTGCCGACGACGTCGCGGCGATGTTCTTCACCTCCGGCACCACCGGCACGCCCAAGGGCGTGGTGCACACCCACCACAGCCTGCTCGATCGCGCCCGCGCCGGCGCCGAGTTCGACCACCTGACCGAGCGCGAGGAAGTGCTCGCCTACATGCCGCCGGCCTGGATCGGGCAGAACATCTTCAGCTACGCGCAGTGGCTGGCGTGCGGCTACGTGGTCAACTGCCCCGAGTCGGCCGCCACGGTCATGATCGATCTGAAAGAGATCGGCCCCACCTACTACTTCGCGCCGCCGCGCGTGTTCGAGAGCCTGCTCACGAGCGTGATGATCCGCATGGAAGACGCCAGCGCCTTCAAGCGCGGCATGTTCCACCGGTTCATGGACGTGGCCCGCCGCGTCGGCCCGCAGCTGCGCGATGGCAAGTCGGTCGGCCTGTTCGACCGCCTGGCCTACGGCCTGGGCGACCTGCTGGTGTACGGCCCGCTTCGCAACAGCCTGGGCTTCTCGCGCGTGCGCGTGGCCTATACCGCGGGCGAGGCCATCGGGCCGGACCTGTTCACCTTCTACCGCGCCATCGGCATCAACCTCAAGCAGCTGTATGGCTCCACCGAGACCGCGGTGTTCGTGTGCATGCAGCCTGACCATGAGGTGCGCGCCGACACCGTGGGCGTGCCGTGCCGCGGCGTGGAGATCCAGGTCGCCGACAACGGCGAGATCCTGGTGCGCTCGCCGGGCCTGCTCAAGGAGTACTACAAGAACCCCGACGCGACCGCCGAGGTCAAGACCGCCGAGGGCTGGTACCACACGGGCGACGCCGGCTTCCTGGACGCCCACGGTCACCTGAAGATCATCGACCGCGCCAAGGACGTGGGCCGTCTGGCCACTGGCGCCATGTTCGCGCCCAAGTACATCGAGAACAAGCTCAAGTTCTTCCCCCACATCAAGGAGGCCGTGGCGGTGGGTGACCAGCGCGAGCGGGTCTGCGTGATGATCAACATCGACTTCGATGCGGTGGGCAACTGGGCCGAGCGGCGCAACCTGCCCTATGCCGGCTACCCCGACCTGGCGGGCAAGCCCGAGGTCTACGAGTTGATCCGCGAGTGCGTGGAGAAGGTCAACGCCGACCTGGCCAGCGACGAGCGCCTGGCCGGCTCGCAGATCCACCGCTTCCTGGTCCTGCACAAGGAACTGGACGCCGACGACGGCGAGCTCACACGCACCAACAAGGTCCGGCGCGGCTTCATCGCCGAGAAGTACGGTGTGCTGCTGGACGCCCTGTACGGCGGCAAGACCGAGCAGTTCATCGAGACCCAGGTGAAGTTCGAGGATGGCCGCACCGGCAGCGTGAGCGCCACGCTCAAGATCATCGACTCCCGCACCTATCCCCCCGTGAAGGCCGCCGCATGAAGACCGAGAACGACATCGTCCACGCGGGCGCGGGAGCCGGCGCCGCCCGCAAGACCGGCGACGTGATCCTGGATGTCCAGAACATCTCCCTGTCCTTCGGCGGGGTCAAGGCCCTCACCGACATCTCCTTCGATGTCCGCGAGCACGAGATCCGCGCCATCATCGGCCCCAACGGCGCCGGCAAGAGCTCCATGCTCAATTGCATCAACGGCGTGTACCAGCCGCAGCAGGGCGAGATCACCTTCCGTGGCGAGCATTTCCGCCACATGAACTCGCGCCAGGTGGCCGAGATGGGCATCGCCCGCACCTTCCAGAACCTGGCGCTGTTCAAGGGCATGAGCGTCCTGGACAACATCATGTCCGGGCGCAACCTCAAGATCAAAAGCAACCTGTTCCTGCAGGCCCTGCGCATCGGCCCCGCCGAGCGCGAGGAGATCCGCCACCGCGAGGCGGTCGAGCGCATCATCGACTTCCTGGAGATCCAGGCCTATCGCAAGACCCCGGTGGGCCAGCTGCCCTACGGACTGCAAAAGCGCGTGGACCTGGGCCGCGCCCTGGCCATGGAGCCGCAGGTGCTGCTGCTGGACGAGCCGATGGCGGGCATGAACGTCGAGGAAAAGCAGGACATGTGCCGCTTCATCCTGGACGTGAACGACGAATTCGGCACCACGGTGGTCCTGATCGAGCACGACATGGGTGTGGTCATGGACATCTCCGACCGCGTGGTGGTGCTCGATTACGGCAAGAAGATCGGGGACGGCGCCCCCCAAGAGGTCCGCAACAACGAGGACGTGATCCGTGCGTACCTCGGTACGTCGCACTGAGGGAGACGAGCGATGGGATTCTTCCTGGAAACGTTGCTCGGCGGCCTGATGGCCGGCATGCTGTATTCGCTCGTGGCCCTGGGCTTCGTCCTGATCTTCAAGGCCTCGGGCGTCTTCAACTTCGCGCAGGGCGCGATGGTGCTGTTTGGCGCGCTGGCCATGGCGCGCTTTGCCGAGTGGATCCCGGCCTGGACCGGCATCGACAGCAAGGTGTTCGCCAACGTCGTCGCCTTCCTGATCGCCGGCGCGATCATGTTCGTCGTGGCCTGGCTGATCGAGGCCCTGGTGCTGCGCCACCTGGTGAACCAGGAAGGCGCGACGCTGCTCATGGCCACCCTGGGCATCACCTACTTCCTGGAGGGCGTGGGCCAGACCCTCTTTGGCAGCAGCATCTACAAGATCGACATCGGCATGCCCAAGGACCCGGTGATGGCGTTCGAGAGCGTCTTCCAGGGCGGCATCCTGATCAACCAGGAAGACCTGATCGCCGCCGGCATCGCGGCGGCCCTGGTGGCCCTGCTCACGCTGTTCTTCCAGAAGACGGCCACCGGCCGCGCGCTGCGCGCGGTGGCTGACGACCACCAGGCGGCGCAGTCCATCGGCATCCCGCTCAATCGCATCTGGGTGATCGTGTGGTGCGTGGCCGGCGTGGTGGCCCTGGTGGCCGGCATGATCTGGGGCAGCAAGCTGGGCGTCCAGTTCTCCCTGGCCACCGTCGCCCTGCGCGCGTTGCCGGTGGTGATCCTGGGTGGGCTGACGTCCGTGCCCGGCGCCATCATCGGCGGCCTGATCATCGGCGTGGGCGAGAAGCTCTCCGAGATCTACCTGGGTCCCCTGGTGGGCGGCGGCATCGAGATCTGGTTTGCCTATGTGCTGGCGCTGGGCTTCCTGCTGATTCGTCCGCAAGGCCTGTTCGGGGAAAAAATCATCGACCGGGTCTGAGGGAGAACAACGCATGCTTTACCGCGAAAACGGCCAGTTCAAGGCGTCCTACCGTGCCGACCAGCAGATCTTCCCGATCGCGCAGGACCGCATCTTCATCATCGCCCTGGTGCTGGCGGCCTTCCTGGGCGTGCCAGCCCTGGCCTCCGACTACTTCTTCCAGGCCATCCTGCTGCCCTTCGTGATCATGTCGCTGGCTGCCCTGGGGGTGAACATCCTGGTGGGGTACTGCGGCCAGATTTCGCTGGGCTCAGGGGCGTTCATGGCGGTGGGGGCCTACGGCGCCTACAACTTCTTCGTCCGCTTCGAGGGCATGCCCCTGATCCCGGCGCTGCTCCTGGGCGGGCTGTGCGCCACGTTCTTCGGCATCCTCTTCGGCCTGCCCTCGCTGCGGGTGAAGGGCCTGTACCTGGCGGTGGCCACGCTGGCCGCGCAGTTCTTCTCCGACTGGATGTTCCTGCGGATCAAGTGGCTTACCAACGACTCGCCCTCGGGCTCGGTCTCGGCGGCCGGCCTGCAGGTGTTCGGTATCCCCATCGACACGCCCCAGTCCAAGTACTGGCTGTGCCTGGCCATCCTGGTGGTGATGGCCCTGCTGGCCAAGAACCTGGTGCGCGGCGCCATCGGCCGCGAGTGGATGGCGATCCGCGACATGGACGTGGCCGCCGCCGTGATCGGCATCCGGCCGATGTACGCCAAGCTGTCCGCCTTCGCGGTGAGTTCCTTCATCGTCGGCGTGGCCGGCGCGCTGTGGGCCTTCGTCTACCTGGGCACCTGGGAGCCGGCGGCCTTCTCGGTGGACCTGTCCTTTCGCCTGCTGTTCATGGTGATCATCGGCGGCCTGGGCTCCATCATGGGCAGCTTCTTCGGCGCGGCCTTCATCGTGGTGCTGCCGATCTTCCTGAACCAGTTCCTGCCTGGCCTCCTGGGCCTGTTCGGCATCGAGATCTCCACCGCCGGCGTGTCGCACGCCGAGTTCATCATCTTCGGCGCGCTGATCGTGTGGTTCCTGATCGTCGAGCCGCATGGTCTGGCCCGCCTGTGGTCCACCGCCAAGCAGAAGCTGCGGCTGTGGCCCTTCCCGCATTGATTCACCCACCCCTGGTTTTTTCACGCGTCATTACCCAAGGAGACATCGCATGAAACTTCGCACCCTGATCACCGCCAGCCTCATGGCCTGTGCGGCCCTGGGCTCCAGCGCCGTCATGGCGCAGGCCAAGGAGCAGTTCTTCCCGCTGCTGTCCTACCGTACCGGGGCCTATGCGCCCAACGGCACGCCCTGGGCCAACGGCAAGCAGGACTACCTGAAACTGATCAACGCCCGTGACGGCGGCATCAACGGCGTCAAGGTCACCTTCGAGGAATGCGAGACCGGCTATGCCACCGACCGCGGCGTGGAGTGCTATGAGCGCCTCAAGGGCCGTCCCGGCGTGACCCTGTTCGATCCGCAGTCCACCGGCATCACCTTCGCCCTGACCGACAAGGCGATCAACGACAAGATCCCGCTGCTGACCCTGGGCTACGGTCTGTCGGTGGCGCAGGACGGCATGTCCTTCCGCTACAACTTCCCGATGATGGGCAGCTACTGGACGGGCGCGGACATCCTGATCCAGCACCTGGCCAAGAAGGAAGGCGGCTTCGACAAGCTGCGTGGCAAGAAGATCGCGCTGGTCTATCACGACTCGCCCTTCGGCAAGGAGCCGATCCCCCTGCTGCAGGAGCGCGCCAAGATGCACGGCTTCGAGCTGCCGCTGATTCCCGTGACCGCACCGGGCGTCGAGCAGAAGGCCGCCTGGCTGCAGGTGCGCCAGACCCGTCCCGACTACGTGCTGCTCTGGGGCTGGGGCGTGATGAACTCCACCTCCCTGAAAGAGGCCCAGGCCACCGGCTACCCGCGCGACAAGATGTATGGCGTGTGGTGGGCGGGCGCCGAGCCCGACGTCAAGGACGTGGGCGAGGGCGCCAAGGGCTACAACGCCCTGGCCCTGAACGGCTACGGCACCAGCAGCAAGGTGATGCAGGACATCCTGACCCACGTGCATGGCAAGGGCCAGGGCACCGGGCCGAAGGATGAAGTCGGCAACGTCCTGTACGTGCGCGGCACCATCATCGCCATGCTGGGCGTCGAGGCCGTGCGCCGCGCCCAGGAGCGTTTCGGCAAGGGCAAGGTCATGACCCCCGAGCAGGTGCGCTGGGGCCTGGAGAACCTGAACCTGGACGACAAGCGCCTGGCGGCCATGGGCTTCACCGGCGTGATGCGTCCCCTGTCCACCAGCTGCGCCGACCACATGGGCTCCACCTGGGCCCGCGTGCACACCTGGGACGGCAGCAAGTGGAACTTCTCCAGCGACTGGTACCAGGCCGACGAGCAGATCATCAAGCCGATGGTCAAGTCCGGCGCCGAGAAGTACCTCGCCGACAAGAAGCTCACGCGTCGTGACGTGAAGGACTGCCAGTCGTGATCGACTGAGTGTCCGGATTGGTGGCTCGCCCGAGCCGCCAATCACAAGGCCGGAGCGAGCCGGCCTTGTGATTGGTCCCGAAAGCGGTCCCGAGGAAAACATGTCCACTCCCAACATCGTCCTGAACGTCAACGGCATCGAGGTGATCTACAACCATGTGATCCTCGTGCTCAAGGGCGTGTCCTTGCAGGTGCCCGAAGGCGGCATCGTCGCCATCCTGGGCGGCAACGGCGCAGGCAAGACCACCACCTTGCGCGCCGTGTCCAACCTCCTGAAGGGCGAGCGTGGCGAGGTGACCAAGGGCAGCATCGAGCTGCGCGGCGAGCGCATCGAAAACCTCTCGCCCGCCGACCTGGTGCAGCGCGGCGTGGTGCAGGTGATGGAGGGGCGCCACTGCTTCGCCCACCTGACCATCGAGGAGAACCTGCTCACGGGCTCCTACACCCGCAAGGACAAGGGCGAGATCGCCGCCAACCTGGAGAAGGTCTACAACTACTTCCCGCGCCTGAAGACGCGCCGCACCTCGCAGGCCGCCTACACCTCGGGCGGCGAGCAGCAGATGTGCGCCATCGGCCGCGCGCTCATGGCCAACCCCTCGCTGGTGCTGCTGGATGAACCCTCCATGGGCCTGGCGCCGCAGATCGTGGAAGAAGTGTTCGAGATCGTGAAGGACCTCAATGCCAAGGAGAAGGTCACCTTCCTGCTGGCCGAGCAGAACACCAACATGGCGCTGCGCTACGCCAACTACGGCTACATCATGGAAAGCGGGCGCGTGGTGATGGACGGGCCCGCCTCTGACCTCGCCAACAACGAGGACGTCAAGGAGTTCTACCTGGGCGTGGGCGGCGGCGAGCGCAAGAGCTTCAAGGACGTCAAGAGCTACAAGCGACGCAAGCGCTGGCTGGCGTGATGGTGCCTCGGGTGCCGCCTCAGGTGCCGCCGGCGATCGCCCAGAGTGCCGGCAGGTCCAGCACCTCGATCGACCCATAGCCAATCCGCAGGACGCCCGCGTCCTGCATCTCGTGCAGTGCGCGGTTGGCAATCTGGCGCGACACGCCCGACAGCCGTCCGATTTCTTCCTGAGAAATTTCCAGGTGGCGCCGCATCTCGGGGTACAGCTCCGGGTTGAACAGGCTGGCCAGGCAATAGGCCACCTGCGCCTTGGTGTCGTTCAGGCGCAGGCTCTGCACCATGGCGATGAAATGGCCCAGGCGCGCATTGAGCTGTCCGATCAGCCAGCCCGAGAAGGGATGGCTCTCCTGCATCAGGCTCTGGAAGGTGGCGCGCGGCATGAAGGCCACCACGCTGTCGCGGATGGCGACCACGTCGTAGGGCCGCAACTCGCCCTTGATCACCGAGCCTTCGCCCACCCACGAACCCGCGGGCACACCGATGAAGCTGGCGCTCTTGCCGCCCGCGGTGATGGTCTCGATCTTGAGCATGCCCTCGACCACGCCGACCCAGTGGACCGAGGGCGCGCCTCGCGCGCAGACGGTGGCCCCGGCGTCGTAGGCCCGCACCAGCGTCTCACGGTGCACACGCTCGGCCTGGTCTGGCGTCAATCCGGCCATCCAGGGTGAGGTGTCCAGGAACTTGCGAAGCGCTTCGGAATTCACTTCAGGTATCCATCAAGGGGTGCGCGCGATTCTGCCCGAGGCCGGGGCCTGCCCCGCGTCTCCTGCTCCGGGTTGATTCCGGGTTAACCCTGTGTTTGCGTGATCGCGAATTGGTGACGCCATGACAGTATGGTCCGCCCGCTCCCCGTAGATTTGGGGCATGACTGCACCGAATTTCGACGCGCAGGAGCGGCGCGATCCCGCCCAACGCGAAGCGGCCCTGATGGCCGCACTGTCCCGCCAAGTGGCCCATGCCCAGGCGGCGGCGCCCGCCCAGGCCGAGCGTCTGCGCGGGGTTGACGCGGGGGCCATCACCAGCCGCGAAGCCCTGGCCCGCCTGCCCGTGCTTCGCAAGGGCGAGCTGTTGGAGGCGCAGCAGGCCCAGCGCGGCGTCGAGCCCTTCGCCGGCTTTTCCGCCAGCGGCTGGCGCGGCCTGAACACGCCGCGCCGTGCGCGCCGCGTGTTCCAGTCGCCCGGCCCGATCTATGAGCCGCAGGGTGAGGCGCTCGACTCCTTCCGCATGGCCCGTGCCATGCACGCCGCCGGATTTGCGGAAGGCGATTTGATCCACAACGGATTCAGCTACCACCTCACGCCCGCCGGGATGATGGTGGAAGGGGGGGCCTTCACCCTCGGGTGCTCGGTCTTTCCCGGGGGCGTGGGCAACACCGAGTTGCAGCTGGCGGCGATGGCCGACTTGCGCCCGCAGGGCTACGCCGGCACGCCCAGCTTCCTGAAGATCCTGCTGGAAGCGGCGCAGGCCAAGGACCAGAAGCTGTCGGTCACGAAGGCGCTTTTCAGTGGCGAGGCCTTTCCGCCGTCGCTGCGGGACTGGATGCGCGAGCGTGGCGTCGAGGGCTACCAGTGCTATGCGACTGCCGACGTCGGCCTGATTGCCTACGAAACCCCGGCGCGGGAGGGCCTGGTGCTGGACGAGGACGTGATCGTCGAGATCGTGCGTCCTGGCACGGGCGATCCCGTGCCCGAGGGCGAAATCGGCGAGGTGGTGGTCACGGCGCTCAATCCCGACTACCCCCTGATCCGCTTTGGCACCGGCGACCTGAGCGCGGTCCTGCCGGGGCGCTGCCCCACGGGCCGCACCAACACCCGCATCCGGGGCTGGCTCGGGCGGGCCGACCAGACCACCAAGATCCGCGGCATGTTCGTGCACCCGGGGCAGGTGGCTGAAGTGGCGCGCCGGCATCCGGGCGTGGGACGTGTACGCCTGGTCGTGGAGGGCACCATCGGCGACGAGCGGATGGTGCTGCACGCGGAGACGGCTGCCGCCTCGCCGCAGCTGGAAGAACAGTTGGTCGGGTCGGTGCGTGATGTCACCAAGCTGCGCGGCGAGGTGAAGCTGGTCGCCCCGGGATCGCTGGCGGCCGATGGCAAGGTCATCGACGACCAGCGCAGCTACCAGTAGGCCGCGCAGTAGGCCGCGCGCGAGGGCTTCGCGGACCGCCCGCAGGCGCCCGCGTACCCAATACCCGAGCGCCGCACTCCCTCAATAAATGTCCTATTGACAGGACATTAGGAGCAGATCAGGATCGCGCCGTGAAAAGTTCACGCGCCAACCTGCCGCTGCCCAAGTACCACCGGGTCTATCTGGTGCTGCGCCAGCAGCTGGACGAAGGCCGGTTCGCGCAGGGCGTGCCGGGCGAGATGGCCTTGATGGAGTCGTTCGGCGTGTCACGCGTGACCGTTCGGCGCGCCCTCGAGCAGCTTGCCGCCGAGGGCCTGATCACCCGGCACCCGGGCCGTGCCACGCTGCCCACGCGCGCCGCCGCGCCGCCCGCCGACGCGCCCGCGCAAGCCCCGTCCGAAACCCGACTGACCGGCCTCCTCGAAAACCTGGTCAGCATGGGCCTGCGCACCTCGGTGAGTGTGATGGCCCTGGAGACCCTGGCCGCGCCCGAGTCGGTGGCCCAGGCCCTGGGTGTCCCCGCTGGCGACCTCGTGCAAAAGGCCGTGCGCGTGCGCAGCACCCGGGAAGGCCCGCTGTCTCGCATCACCACCTGGGTGCCCCTGTCGGTGGCGCGCCCCTTCAGCCGTCGCGAATTGAGCAAGAAGCCGATCCTGCTGTTGCTCGAGGAGGACGGCGTCAAGGTCGGCCGCGCCGAACAGACCCTCACCGCGGTCCTGGCCGATGCCGAATCGGCCCACCAGCTCGATGTTCCGATCGGCGGCCCGCTGCTCGCGGTGCGCCGCCTGATCTACGACGACAAGGACCGCCCGGTGCAATGGCTGCATGGCCTGTACCGGCCGGATCGCTACGAATACCAGATGCAGCTGTCTCGCGTCGGCAGCATCGATGCCAAGGTTTGGGTCAGTAAAGAGTTGTCAGCTCAGTTTCACTAATGAAGGAGAACACCATGAGCACTCGTCGCCACTTCATCTCGCAAACTGCCGCCGGTGCCACCGCGCTGGCCTTCCCGCTGGTGGGCGGGGCGCAGCCCAAGACGGTCAAGGTGGGCGTGCTGCACCCGGTCACCGGTGCGCTCGCCTATTCCGGGCAGCAATGCCGCCTCGGCGCCGAACTGGCCATCGAGGACATCAACAAGACCGGCATCAAGTCGCTGGGCGGCGCCAAGATCGAGGCCCTGCTGGCAGACGCACAGTCCACTCCGCAGGCCGGCGTGGCCGAGATCGAGAAGATCAACGAAGCCGGCGCCAGCGCGGTGGTCGGCGCCTTCGCCTCCGCCATCTGCCTGGCCACCACCCAGGCCGCCGCCAAGTACAACCTGCCGCACGTGGTGGACGTGGGCGTGGCCGACCAGATCGTGGAGCGGGGCCTGAAAAACACCTTCCGCTTCGGCCCCGGCTACCGCAAGTGCGCCGAGGTGGCCGTCGCCAACCTGCACGTGCTGAACACCGCCGCCGGCAAGCCCGCCCGCACCGTGATGATCATCCACGAGGAGTCGCTGTTCGGTACCGGCACCGCCAACCTGCTTTCGCGTGAGCTCCCGGGCTACGGCTACGAAGTGAAGGAAGTGATCAAGCACGCCAACCCCACGCGTGACTTCAACAACATCGTGCTGCGCATGAAGGCGGTGAACCCGGACATCGTCATCCCCGCCAACTACTACAACGAGTACGCCCTCCTGGTGCGCACCATGCAGCAGCAGAAGGTCACCCCCAAGGCCATCTACTCGGTGCTGGGAGGCGCGGCCTCGCAGTACAAGTTCGTCAAGGAATTCCCGGACGCGTCCAACGGCATCATCGACTGCAACCACTGGTTCAATCCGCGTGACAAGCGCAGCGCCGAACTGAAAAAGCGTGTCGAGGCCAAGGGCCAGTTCTTCAGCTATGAGGTGTTCATGACCTATACGGCCATGCGCCTGCTGGGGGATGCGATCGAGCGTGCCAAGTCCACCG
>JACCDM010674554.1_pt1 | contig 10748 bp, 10 predicted proteins | sample 7445851 | NCBI WGS metagenome assembly JACCDM01 (sample SAMN15323438, study PRJNA562643) | freshwater metagenome | isolation source: river surface water | place: USA:Blue River Watershed | collected 2017-08-16
CCCCTTGCAGGGCGCGCTCTGGCTTGCAAGCCAGCGCCGTGCCGCGGGCATGCCGCATGCTGCATGAAACCCCCGCTACACCCTGCGCCGGGATGACGATTTTGAGGTCAACAGCTCTTAAAACGTCATCCCAGCGTCGGCCGGGATCCAGTGTCTTTGCTTTACCCAGGGGCATTACACTAATTCACGGCTTTCGCATACGGTTCACAATAAAATTGGGCCGCTTATTCAATTCTGCCTAGCTCCACTAAACACTCAAAAAAGTGTTGCGCTGCTCCATAGCCACTCTTTAGCTGGTCTAATTGCTCAATAAACTAAAAAAGACAACAGCCACTTCTTGAAAAATTGTATCCTATTTTATACATTTATTTACGCCGTAGATTTGAACAACTGACCATTCGGGAAACACGGCAACTGGGAGAATTGGATTGAACAAGACAGCACTGAAAAAATGGGACAGCACAGAACATCTGAAAACTTCCGAAGACATGGCGATGTATCTGGAAGCCTGCTTTGAGGAAGCCGGTGACGACGCTGCATTCATCGCCAAGGCGCTGGGCAATATCGCCCGCGCCAAGGGCATGTCTCAACTAGCTCACGATACCGGACTCGGGCGAGAGAGTCTCTACAAAGCGCTTTCTGGTCAGGGCAATCCCAGCTTTGCGACCATTCTTAAAGTCACACGCGCCTTGGGCATACGCTTGCATGCAGAGCCCGCCTAAACCAGCAATTAATTTTTACCCTTCGACCGAGCCTCAGCATCCAACCGCCTGAGATAAGCCAGCTTCTCCGCGATCTTGCCTTCCAGCCCACGCGGTGTGGGCTGATACCAGCCCGGCTCGCCAAGGCCTTCGGGTAAATAGGTTTCACCTGCTGCATAGGCCTCGGGCTCATCATGGGCATAGCGGTAGAGTTTGCCGTAGCCCAGTTGCTTCATCAGCTTGGTTGGCGCGTTGCGCAGATGCTCGGGCACGGGGCGCGAGCTGTCTTTGGCGACAAACGCCTTAACGGCGTTGTAGGCGTTGTAGACCGCGTTTGATTTGGCGGCACAGGCAAGATAGACAGTGGCTTCGGCGAGCGCGAGCTCGCCTTCGGGTGAACCCAAACGCTCATAGGTCTCGGCGGCATCCAGCGTCAGACGCAATGCGCGCGGATCTGCAAGACCAATATCTTCTGCCGCCATGCGAATGAGACGACGTGACAGATAGCGCGCATCGGCGCCACCGTCGAGCATGCGGACCAGCCAGTAGAGTGCCGCATCAGGATTGGAGCCGCGCACGGATTTGTGCAGCGCCGAGATCTGATCGTAAAACGCATCACCGCCTTTATCAAAGCGCCGCAGGCTATCGCCCAGACTTTCCTTGAGCAGCGCCGTATCGATTTGCGTTTGTTTTTTTTGTACTGCAGCGCGCAGGATGATTTCGGTGTTGTTGAGCAGCTTGCGGCCATCGCCATCGGCACTGGCGACAAGCATGAGGGCGGCGTCTTCATCGATACCGATATCTTCGTGCAGTGCCAGCGCACGCGTGAGCATCTGCAATAAATCATCCTGACTCAGGGACTGCAGCACATATACGGCTGCGCGCGAGAGCAAGGCGCTATTGACTTCGAATGAGGGGTTCTCGGTGGTGGCGCCAATGAAGGTGAACAAGCCACTCTCCACATGCGGAAGGAAGGCATCCTGCTGACTTTTGTTGAAGCGGTGAACCTCATCGACAAACAATATCGTTCGACGTGCTGAAGTGGCCTGGAGCAGCTGTGCGCGTTCGACCGCTTCGCGTATATCTTTTACGCCTGATAAAACCGCCGACAAGGCCATGAATTCGGCTTGAAATCCCTGCGCCATCAAACGGGCAAGCGTGGTCTTGCCGACGCCGGGCGGTCCCCAGAGAATCATGGAATGCGGCTGACCTGATTCAAAAGCCACCCGCAAGGGTTTGCCCGCACCCAGCAAATGCTGCTGACCTATGACCTCGTCAATCGATGTCGGACGCAGGCGCTCGGCCAGTGGGACAGCGCTCATCGCTTATTGCTGAAGTACGTCGGCGCCCTTGGGCATCACAAAACGAAACTGGTTAGCGGGGAGCGAGGGATTTTTTTCGAAACGGGTAAATGACAGCAGGGATATCTGACCAAAGCTGTCACGCAATTCCATCGCAACTGGCACACCGTCTTTCAAACCGATGCCAATTTTTTCGAAGTTGGTATCTTTGGTTTTTGGTATAGCTTGCAGCCACTCGATACCATCCCGTGTGCCGCCCTCGGAGAGATTGAAATTTTTTTCCAGATCATTGCTGCCGAACAGTATCGCCGCCGGCGAAGATCCGATGGCATTACCTAATTTTCTGACGGTGACCTGATTGAGGTCTTTATCGTAGATGTAGAGCTTGTCGCCATCCGCCTGCAAGATTTGCTCATACGGCTTTTGGTAGATCCAGATAAATTTTCCGGGCCGCGCGAACTGGAAGCTGCCCGTAGAGGCATTCGAGGTCTGAAGTTTGCCGCCCTCCTCTTTCACGAGTCGCTGGGTGAATTCACCGCGGGCGCTCTTGGTCGCAGCAACAAAGGCCTTGAACTGGTCAAGGGCCGCGGCCTGCACTGCCCAGGGAGCCAATAACAAACCGATAAGAAAAATCAATTGTCGCAAGCTTTTACTCCGTGTTGGTATTGGGAACAAGAATGTCACGATTGCCATTGGAATGCATGGTAGAGACTACACCGCTTTGCTCCATTTGCTCGAGCAAACGCGCAGCGCGGTTGTAGCCGATACGAAGATGACGCTGCACCAATGAGATGGAGGCGCGACGATTTTTAAGTACGACAGCAACGGCTTGATCATAAAGCGGGTCAGCCTCGCCGCTTGGTCCACCGATACCACCCAGATCGCCGCCACCATCTTCCGATACACCACCCTCCAGTATGCCTTCGATGTAATTCGGCTCACCTTGGGATTTTAGATGATTGACGACACGATGCACTTCGTCGTCGGATACAAACGCACCATGCACACGCACAGGCAAGCCGGTTCCGGGCGGCAGGTAGAGCATGTCACCCATACCGAGCAGCGCTTCAGCACCCATCTGATCCAGAATGGTACGTGAATCGATCTTGCTCGATACCTGGAAGGCGATTCGTGTCGGAATATTGGCCTTGATCAGCCCGGTAATCACATCCACTGAAGGACGCTGCGTGGCGAGTATCAGGTGTATGCCCGCCGCACGCGCTTTTTGTGCGATACGAGCGATCAGCTCTTCCACTTTCTTGCCGACGACCATCATCAGATCAGCCAATTCGTCGATCACGATGACAATAGTGGGCAACTTCTCCAAGGGCTCGGGCGCATCGGGTGTGAGGCTGAAGGGATTGGGGATTTTTTCTTCCTTCTTTTCAGCGTCTGCAATTTTCTGATTGTATGTGGACAGATTACGCACACCGAGCTTGGACATCAGCTTGTAGCGGCGCTCCATTTCATTCACAGCCCAGTTGAGTGCATGGCCCGCCTGCCGCATGTCAGTCACAACGGGTGCCAGCAGATGCGGAATGCCCTCGTAGATCGAGAGTTCAAGCATCTTGGGATCAATCAGGATGAGACGTACCTGATTCGGATCAGCCTTGTAGAGCAAAGACAGAATCGTTGCATTGATACCGACTGATTTTCCGGAGCCCGTCGTACCGGCGATCAGCAGATGCGGCATTTTGGCCAGATCTGCCACGACAGGATTGCCAGCGATATCCTTGCCCAGGCCGATGGTGAGCAGCGAGGCGTTATCGTTGTACACCTTGGAGCCGACGATCTCGGACAAGCGCACGATCTGGCGCTTGGGATTGGGCAGCTCAAGACCCATGTAGTTCTTGCCCGGAATAGTCTCGACAACGCGAATTGAAGTCAGCGACAGCGCACGCGCAAGATCACGGGCCAAATTAACGATCTGACTGCCTTTGACACCCGTAGCAGGCTCGATCTCATAGCGCGTAACCACCGGTCCGGGATAGGCCGCAACGACTTTGACTTCAACACCAAAGTCCGATAATTTTTTCTCGATCAGACGGCTGATGAATTCCAGCGTCTCGATAGCCACAGTTTCCTGCTCTGCAGGCGCCTCATCGAGCAATGACAGAGGCGGCAAGTTGGTATCGGGCAGATCAAGGAATAAGGAAACCTGCTTTTCTTTTTCCACGCGCTCCGACTTGGGTACCGAGACGACTTGCGGAACGATCTGTATGGGTGCATGTGACTCGACAATACGCGCACGTTCCTGAACAACGATCTCTTCGCGCTTGACGGCAGCCTCAAGACCCGCTTTGCGATCTTCGGCGGCAGCGTAGCGTGCGGCGATCCATTGCGCAAAATTTTCTATGCCACCACCGAGCTTCTCGGCAACCGCCATCCATGAAATATGAAAGCAGAGACTGAAACCCAATCCGAAAATCAGCAACAAGAGCAGTGTGCCGCCGTCAAAACCGAAGGTGTTCTGCACGCCGCCGCCGATGATCTCTCCCAATACGCCGCCATGCTTGCCGGGTAGCGTGAATTTCCAGGAATGCATGCGGATATGTTCCAGCGCAGCGCTACCAAGCAGCAGCATTACAAAACCAGCGCCGCGTATGCCGGCTTCGTAGCGATGTGGCTTCTCGGGTTCTTTTTTCAGCAGGAAGCGCTGCGCCAGATGGCGATAACTGACCCACACTGCAGCAAGCAAAGCGATGCTCCACCACCAGGCAGAAAATCCGAATACAAACAGCATCAAATCAGCAAGCGTCGCACCGGCAGCGCCACCCCAATTATCCGGACGCATATTGGCCCCACTGCGATGGCAGATGCCGTCCGCAGGCGCCACAGACCAGCCGGGATCGCAGGGTGAATAGGTAAACAGCGCCAGTGTGAGATAAGCGCAGAGCACGGCAAATACCAGCCAGCGAGCCTCGGAGAGCAAACGAATGAGGCGATTGGGCAAAGGGTCAGGCGGTGGTGCCGGTGGTGTACGGGTGTAAGTTGTGGTGTTTCGGGTCATGACTGATCGGGATTCCGGCGGCGCGAGTGAGTCTTGGTCAGTTCATCTATAATTTGAGCCTTGTTTCGGCGGCACTATCGCATGAATCAGTGCAGGATGATACTCCCTCCCGGATACCTGTTCTCCTCAAGCTCCAAGCTCCCGCCCTACCCGTCATTATTGTTCATTTCAAAAGATCCTTATGCCCAGCACCAAACATGCACGTGTACTTATCATTGGTTCCGGCCCCGCCGGCTACAGCGCTGCTGTCTATGCAGCCCGCGCCAACCTCAATCCGGTACTGGTGACCGGTGTTGAACAGGGTGGCCAGTTGATGACGACCACCGATGTCGAAAACTGGCCCGGTGATCCCATGGGGGTCCAGGGCCCGGAGCTGATGCAGCGTTTGCTGCAGCATGCGGAGCGCTTCAACACCGAAATCGTTTTCGACCATATTCATACCACCCACCTGAAAGAAAAGCCGATCCGACTGGAAGGCGACTCGGGCAGCTACACCTGCGATGCGTTGATCATTGCCACCGGTGCTTCCGCGCAATACCTCGGTCTGCCCTCGGAAGAAAAATTCATGGGCAAAGGCGTATCGGCCTGCGCGACCTGCGATGGTTTTTTCTATCGCAACCAGGAAGTCGCTGTGGTGGGCGGCGGCAATACGGCGGTCGAGGAAGCGCTCTATCTGTCGAACATCGCCAGCAAGGTGACGGTGATTCATCGCCGCGATAAATTCCGTGCCGAACCCATTCTGATCGATCGCCTGATGGCAAAGGTCGCCGAAGGTAAAGTCGCCATCCACTGGAACCACACGCTCGATTCCGTCACCGGTGATGACAGCGGCGTGACAGGTATCGTCATCAAATCCACGGCTGATGGCAGCACGAAGCCCCTAACGCTGCACGGTTTGTTCATCGCTATCGGACACAAACCCAATACCAGTATTTTTGACGGGCAGCTTGATATGCGTAACGGTTACATCATTACGCGCAGCGGTCTTGAGGGCATGGCGACCATGACCAGTATCGAAGGTGTCTTTGCCGCGGGTGATGTGCAGGATCATATCTATCGTCAAGCAATCACCAGCGCCGGTACCGGCTGCATGGCCGCGCTCGATGCCCAACGCTATCTGGAAAGCCTCGAGTAAAAAGCCTGTAGCAAAACACCAGGCACAGGCTCGAGGCAGACAATTCCACGCAATATCAGCCCACAGGGTCCGTGCTTATGAAAGACTTTACCGAACTCAAGTCGCTGCAGAAGCAACTGAGCGAACAGGCTGCCGCAAAAGCGCAGGCAGAGCGGGAGCAACGCGAGCGCGAGGAACAACTCGCTCGCGAAGCCAACCTGTTTCGCCACAGTGTCGGTGAGGTCAAACCTCTGAATGCCCCACCCAGAGTGGAGCCACCACCGCAGCATCCGCTACCGATTCCCCATCAGCGCATTGCCGACGATGAAGCCGTGATGTACGAATCGCTATCCGATGAGTTCAGCATCGACACGCTGCTCGAAACCGACGAAGCACTCAGCTATGCGCGCAGCGGTATTGGTCCGGATGTACTCCGCAAATTGCGTGGCGGCGAGTGGGTGATACAGGGTCAGCTGGATTTGCATGGGCTGCGCACCGACGATGCACGCGAGGCGGTGGCGCTCTTCCTGCGCGAATCCGTGCGACGCGGCTTTCGCTGCGTGCGCATCATTCACGGCAAAGGTCTGGGATCGGTGAACAAGACGCCCGTACTGAAAAATAAAGTCAGAAACTGGCTGGTGCAGAAGAATGAGGTGATTGCCTTCTGCCAAGCGCGCGCTGCGGATGGTGGCAGCGGCGCGCTGATGGTATTGCTGAAGGGCTAATCAAACTGCCTCAGCGCCCGTCTCACCGGTCCGGATACGTATGACTTGCTCCACAGCCCGTACGAAGATCTTGCCGTCACCAATTTTTCCGGTGCGCGCGGCTTTGACGATGGCTTCGATGGCATGCTCGACCACGTCTTCACTGACGACTGCTTCGACCTTCACCTTGGGCAGAAAATCCACAACATATTCGGCACCTCGGTAAAGTTCGGTATGGCCTTTCTGGCGGCCAAAGCCCTTGACTTCGGTAACGGTCAGGCCGGTGACACCCACACCGGCGAGTGCTTCACGGACTTCGTCCAGCTTGAATGGTTTGATAATGGCGGTGATCTGCTTCACGAGATACTCCTGTCAGTTAGTCTTTGAATTTTGAAGTAATCGGGTAGCGCCAGTCCCGGCCAAAAGCGCGATGAGTCACGCGCGGGCCCACGGGTGCCTGCCGGCGCTTGTACTCATTGATCCTGATGAGCCGGGTAATTCGCTCAACGTCTTCTTTACGATAACCCGCCGCCAGCAGTTCTGCAACGCCTTGCCCCTCTTCCATGAACAGTCGCAGAATGCCGTCCAGCACTTCATAGGGCGGCAGTGAGTCCTGATCGGTCTGATTCGGCCTGAGTTCAGCCGACGGCGCGCGCGTCAGTATGCGCTCTGGTATCACGGCAGAGATGCCATTTCGATAATCACAAAGCCGGTAGACCAAGGTCTTTGCGATGTCTTTGATGACCGCATAACCACCCGCCATGTCGCCATACAGTGTGCAATAGCCGGTGGCCATCTCGCTCTTGTTGCCTGTCGTGAGCACAATTGCGCCTGTCTTGTTCGACAGCGCCATCAGCAGGGTACCGCGTATGCGTGCCTGAATATTCTCTTCGGTAGCGTCTTCGGGCAGGCCGTCAAACTCGAACGCCAGTGCATTGCGGAAGGCATCAAAACAATCGGTGATGGGTATCTCGTCATAGCGAACGCCAATGCGCGCAACCATGTCGCGTGAATCGATCCAGGAGATATCTGCGGTATACGGTGAAGGCATCATGACCGCACGCACCTTGTCTGCACCAAGGGCATCGACGGCGATCGCCAGCGTGAGCGCAGAATCAACGCCACCTGAGAGACCGATGATGGCACCGGGAAAACCGTTCTTGCCCACGTAATCACGAACACCTGTCACCAATGCGGCATAGACCTGCGCTTCGACTGACAGTGCGGGCGACAGCGGCTGGCTTTGCGGCTCGGCGCCTTCAAATGCAATGATGGCCAGTGCTTCTTCAAACGAAGGCAGCTGTGCGCACATCTCGCCACGAGCATTGAGAACGAAAGAGGCGCCATCGAAGATCAGTTCATCCTGAGCGCCAAACAGATTAGCGTAGACCAGCGACAAGCCCTGACGGCTGACATGCTCGCGCATGACCTCTTGCCGCAGATGCTGCTTGTTCATGTGGTACGGCGATGCATTGGGTACCAGCAAAACCTCGGCACCAGCGGCGCGCGCTTTGGCGGGCATCTCGGGGAACCAGGTGTCCTCGCAAATATTCAACGCAAAACGCGTGCCCTTGACGGAAAAAACGCAGACATCATCGGCCGGGGTGAAATAGCGCTTCTCGTCAAACACAGTGTAGTTGGGCAGTGCCTGTTTACAGTAGGTGGCGATGATCTTGCCATTGCACAGTACGGATGCAGCGTTGTAATTGGCGCCACTGCGCGTCAACGGGTGACCAACGATCACATGCAGATCAGTCAGATTGGCCATGTCGGCTGCCAGCGCCTGCAACGCCAGATCGGATTTTGCGTAGAATGACCGACGTAGCAGCAAGTCCTCAGGCGGATAGCCGACCAGCGACAATTCGGGCGTGAGAACAATGTCTGCACCTTGGGTTGCCGCACGGCGCGCGAAATCAGCGATGCGCTGTGAATTGCCCGCCAGATCTCCGACGGTACTGTTGATTTGTGCGATGGCTACGTTGACTGTCATGGCCGTGAATCAGGCTGCATAGAAAGAATGAGACCCCTGCTTCAATGAAGCCTATCCCGCAAAAGTCGAATTATCGCACGCGTGTGCTTTCCTCTCTGGCGGAGGCTGGACAGCAAGCCTGGGACGCGCTGGTATCTCTGCAGTCGGAGGCGAATCCCTTCCTGTCCTATGCCTTCCTGCATGCCATGCATGAATCCGGCAGCGCCAGCGAAGACACGGGCTGGCAGCCTCAGTATCTGACCTTGTGGGAAGAAGACACCCTCGCGGCCGCGCTGCCGATGTATGCGAAGCTTCACTCCTACGGCGAGTATGTGTTCGACTGGGCATGGGCCGATGCCTACCGGCGCAATGGCCATGAGTACTATCCCAAACTATTGTCCGCCATACCCTTCACACCGGTGACAGGCGCGCGGCTGATGGCGCGCACTGAAGAGGCTCGGATTGCACTGCTGAAGGCTTTGCTGGATGTGCAGCAGGCCAGTGCCTTGTCTTCCACGCATATCCTTTATCCACCCGCTGATCAGGCCCTGCAGCTGGAAACTGCGGGTTTCATGCTGCGCAGCGGGGTGCAGTTCCACTGGCAAAACAAGGGCTACGCGAATTTTGAACAGTTTCTGGATACGCTTGATCAAAAGAAGCGCAAAAACATCCGCGCAGAGCGTCGTAAGGTACGCGATGCCGGCATCATCTTGCGCCAGATTCGTGGTCGTGATGCAAACGAAGAAGACTGGCAATTCTTCAAGCGGTGCTATGACCACACCTACCGGGCCCATTACTCCAGCCCTTACCTGAATCTGGATTTTTTTCTGCGCATAGGACAAAGCATGCCGGAAAATATTCTGATGGTGATTGCCGAACGTGAGGGCAAGCCGATTGCCTCGTCCTTGCTGATTCACGATGAAAGACGCTTGTACGGGCGTTACTGGGGCGCGATTGAACAGCATGCTTGCCTGCACTTCGAGACCGCGTACTACCAGCCACTGGAATTCTGCATCAGCGAAAACATTACTTCATTCGAAGGCGGTGCTCAGGGGGAGCACAAGATGGCACGGGGATTCTTGCCGCAAAAGACCTGGTCGGCACACTGGCTGGCCCATCCGGGATTTTCGGATGCGGTCGAGCGCTTTCTTGCTCAGGAAGGTCAAGGTATTGCGGCGTACATGGATGAACTCAATGACCGCAATCCATTCAAAAAATAAGGCGGCCGCTGAACACCGCCCCATCAGGTAATGAGGGCAGCCGGATATACATTACCCGGCTGACCGCAACATCAGAAGTTCGGCTTGCTTGCAGCGCGCTTGTACGCTTCAACGCCATTCATGATCTCAGCCTGCGCGTCGGCAGGACCAAACCAGCCATCGACCTTCACCCATTTACCGGGCTCAAGATCTTTGTAGTGCTCAAAGAAGTGTTGAATCTGTTTCAAACGCAGCACGTTCATGTCTTCGGGCTTTTGCCAGTGGGTATAAATCGGCAATACCGAATCTACCGGTACCGCAAGGACTTTGGCATCGCCGCCGGATTCGTCGGTCATCTTGAGTACGCCTATGGGCCGACAGCGAACGACCACACCAGGAATCAATGGAAACGGTGTGATGACCAGCACATCGACCGGATCACCATCATCGGCAATCGTATGTGGCACATAGCCGTAATTACATGGGTAGTGCATGGACGTTCCCATGAATCGGTCGACGAAAAGTGCGCCGGATTCCTTATCGACTTCGTATTTGATCGGATCGGCATTCATCGGGATTTCAATGATGACGTTGAAATCGTTCGGCAGGTCGCGACCTGACGGGACGTCGTTGAGACTCATGTTTTACCTCGGGGAGTTTGAAAAAGAATAACCCGTGATTATAACGGTCCAGGCTTTCCTTCTGCTTACAGATGGCGCGCAGGATTGAGGTCTTTCTCATCCAGTCGCC
>JACCDM011002014.1_pt1 | contig 10745 bp, 13 predicted proteins | sample 7445851 | NCBI WGS metagenome assembly JACCDM01 (sample SAMN15323438, study PRJNA562643) | freshwater metagenome | isolation source: river surface water | place: USA:Blue River Watershed | collected 2017-08-16
AACGAACCACGAAGTCGATGTTTCTTACTTTGATCTCAAGCGTGTTCCTGCTGTACATTTCACCCCAAAACAAAAAATAAAAAAATCAAAACTTTAAAGGCAACAACATGAATGGCATGCTCTATCAATTTAAACCTGCACATCAAATCTCTTCCGGTCCCAAGGTACATGAAGTCGGTTACCAAAGTTGGACAGAAGACAACCTGCTGGTTGAAAGTGAGCACAACGACATTCTTTACTACACCACTCGCTGGGACGCCCTTTGCCCCTATATCAATGTGACGCAGGAGATGCTCGACTCTGCACCTCGTCCTTTTGTGGTTTACGCATTGCCCCCTGACAGTCCCTTTGGTGTGCCTATCAATGACAAATACGGCTTGGTCAACACCATGGATGAAGCCTTCTGGACCGAAGCACGCCGTGAGCGCAAATTCCGCGAGTACGACAAACAGTACAAAAATTTTGTCTACACCGAGGAAGTCATACCCGGCTCTCAGTTGACAGTTGAAGACATGTTTGAAATGGGCGGTGAGCATTTCGCCAATTACTACATTGACGACCGTGAAGTTGAAGGTTTTGTGGACTATGTCCGCAATCTGGATGTGCTGATACTCAGGGTTCACAGCCCAGAAGGTGAACTGGTACTGACAGATGTGTCTATCGTGCTGCCCAAGTACAACCAGTTGTACGGCAGTTTCTGTCAGTGGAACCGTGATTACAAAAACCGCTCACCCGGCATATATGCTTGTTTGCAAGCCTGCCGTTGGGCAAAGAAAAACGGCTTACGCTATTACAACTTAGGTCCTGTGGATGACTACGGCTACAAAGCCTTGTTCGTGACCGACTTTGAGCCAATTTACGCTTTGGCTTTGATTGACCCTGATCACCCCTTGGCCACAGACCCGACCTCACCGCTTATCACAGACTTCAAGCCGCACGAGTTGAACCAAATTTACCGCCACATACCGGTAGTGCAGCAGGCTGTCCATCAGGACAACGTGCTGGTCATGGCAGGTTGATCAAAAGAAGTGTTTTTCGCCGAAGCTGATGTCGTAGTCGATAAACAGCTCTTCTCCCTCGGCAATGCTCTTCAAACTTTGAAGTTCACCGTTTTTCTTGAAGCGCAAATTAGGCTGTTTAGAGTGGTTCAGGTAAACGGCCAAATCAAATGAGTTCAAACCATTGACAGGGATGCTTACCTTCTTTCTGTCATAGAAACAAAACATATCTATTTGGTTGCGCACACCCTTAGGAAGGTTTTTGATTTCCTTTTTGGTCACATCAATTTCTCGGTTACCGATGTAACTTTTCAAAGGGTTGATGCCTTTGGGTATGGCTCTGATTGCAAAAACCCCGATACCGTGAATGGGAGAAATTCCCAATTTACAAAACACCTCTTGTTCGAGATGTTGGATGATTTTTTTCTTAGTTGTTGGCATGACAATGACTTTCGCAGTTGTGTACAACTATAACGAATGCATATGTCAGTCTTGTTGACTGCTTACAATCCTGCCGATGATGCCGCTCAACACAGACTCGCGTACGCAACGGTTAACTCTGTATTTATTAATTCTTTCCGCTTCTTTTATGTTGAGCGGCTTGCTTTTGGCGGGTACCAGCTACAACCATGAAGCCATGATAATCCTCAACCAAGCGGGAACCGGGGTAGATGGGTTTTGGTCGTTTCTCACACAATTTGGTGAGGGCGGGGCGGTCTTGTTGCTGCTACTGGTTTTTACCCGCTTTACACGGCATGGCAGTGCATTGAGCTTGAAATGTTTTGTGATCGGGTCTTTACTCTCACCCGCTTTGAAATCCTTTTTTGCGCACGCCAGACCTTTGAGCGTGCTTGAACCCGGCGTGATCCATTCCATCGGTATGCCGCCAGTCGCAGCCAATTCCATGCCTTCAGGACACAGCATGACTGCTATTGCCGCAGTCACTGTGTTGTGGCTTTGCATTCCACAACACAACAAATTCAAACCCTATTCCTTGTTGCTGTTTGTATTCGGCAGCCTGGTGGTTTTGTCCAGGATCATGGTCGGTGCCCATTGGCCTTCAGACGTGTTGGCTGGAGCGGGTTTAGGCCTGCTGGTTGTCTGGCTGGCCTGGCAATGGGAACTTCGCCAATCTTGGACAAATTATTTGCAGCAAACAAGCTTTCAGTGGTGTTTATTGATTGTCGAGTTGGGATTGGTGATTTATTTGCTGAGAGCGAATGTCCATACACCAGCGGAACAACTGGCCTTTGATTTGATAGCTACCGTGGGGGTTGCCGGTTTGATGTCAAGGCTGAGTCATTTGCGCAAAAAGGTATCTCAATGAAACCTCGGTATCAAGATTATTTTTTCAGCCTGCCATTGCTGTTTGTCTGCATCGCGTTTTTTCTGGCATTCCCTCAAATTGATCTCCAGATCAGCGGTTTTTTTTATGACGCCTCAAAGCAAAAATTCCCAGCTGAAGAATGGCTGTGGGTGAAATGGCTTTACGAATACACACCTGAAATCAATAAATGGGTTTCAATCAGTGCCGCCCTCTTTCTCATCTACGCCATGTTCAGCCGCATTGCAACTAACGTCAGTTGGAGAAGACGGTGCAGCGCTTGGTTGTTGATAGTGATCATCGGCATCGGGTTTGTGGTGGATTGGGTTTTGAAAGACCATGTCGGCAGGCCGCATCCTTACCAAACGATCAATTTCAACGGCACAGTCGCCTTTGTCCCGGTGCTTCACTACCAGCCTTTGTGCGAAGAAAATTGTTCTTTCGTCAGTGGCCATGCGGCAGGTGGTTTTGTTTGGATGGCTTGGGGCATATGGTCACGCAGACAGCTTCGCCGCCGCTGGATTTGGGCCGGTCTGGCCGCTGGCGGCTTCATCGGATTTGCCCGCATCGTTCAAGGCGGTCACTATTTGAGTGACGTGGTTTTTTCCGGCTGGTTTATCTGGATGGTTTATCTGTTGATAAGAAATGTCTGGCTACGCTGGCGTTGGCGGAAAATACATCTTCATGCGGTGCATACTTGAAACCCCAGAGCATTAAGGTTTGAACACCTTAGGCTACATTCAACTCTTTTGACATCAGAACATAAACATCATGGAATTACTCACTGACCCGCACATGTGGATGGCTTTGGCCACTTTGACCCTACTTGAGTTGGTTCTGGGCATAGACAATATTATTTTCATATCTATTCTTGTCAGCAAGCTTCCTAAAGCTCAGCAGGAAATGGCCAGGCGCATCGGCTTGTTCATGGCCATGTTCTTGCGCATTGCACTGCTGTTGCTGCTGTCTGTCATCATTGGATTGGTAGAACCTTTGTTCACCGTCATGCAACAGCCATTTTCCGGACGAGATTTGATTTTGCTCGCCGGTGGTTTGTTTTTGATTTGGAAAAGCACGGGTGAAATTCACCACTCGTTAGAGGGTGAACTTGAAGACCCGGCGACCCACACAAAACCCAAAGTGAATTTCTTCGCCACCATTGCCCAAATTATTGTGATCGACTTGGTGTTCTCTCTGGACTCGATCATCACTGCGGTTGGCATGGTGGACGATGTGCGCATCATGATCGCAGCCGTGGTCATCTCGCTTGGTCTGATGATGCTGTTCGCCCGGGCGATTGGTGAGTTTGTCGAAGCGCATCCGTCGATCAAAATGCTGGCGCTGAGTTTTTTAGTGGTCGTAGGTGTGGTGTTGGTTGCTGAAGGCTTTGGCCACCATGTTCCCAAGGGCTATATTTACTTTGCTATGGCGTTCTCATTCGGTGTCGAACTGCTCAATATCCGATTTCGCAAATCCCGCAGCAAACCCATCAAACTACGCGAAGCAAGCATTCCGGGTGAGGATGTCAATTGAGGGTATCTAGCAAGAGCAGTCCATTTACTTTCCCGCTGAATAAACCATGGTTGCTAGCCACAGCCATGGTCATCGGTCTTGCCGCCCATGCACAAGAGAGCAACACGGCGATTGTGTCCCCAGATTGCCAGCGCAGTGCCGGTTATTTCTCAGAGTTTTATGCCGGGTTGCAAACCATGCACAGCCACGGTTTGAAAAACTTTGCGCCAGGCTCTGCAGACGCCCAAGCGTATTTCATTCAAGTACAAAAAAACGGTGAAAAAGTAGAAATGAATGTGCTCAAAGGCCTGCGCGGAGACGGCACGCTGAAACCGGATATCAAAGAGAAGTTGATCAAGCTAAACCAAAAGGTTGCGCTGACTATGCGTCAATTGGCAGAACAAGATGCACGAACAGGTTTGGTTCGTGACAAAAATGCTGTCATTCAGGCCTTGGCCACATCTTGCTCTGAGTGAACAGTATGTAACGGCTTAGCAACCGCTGTCATTGACTGAGCCGTCAGGCATGACTGTTTTACAAAATTTCGCGTCATCCAATTTGGCACCGTCCATTTTGGCGCCTTTCAAATTGGCACCAGACAGCACAGCCCCTTTCATATTGGCGCTGTTCAAAACCGCGTCGCTCAGATCAGCACCGGTTAAATTGGCTTCACGCAAGTAAGCATTGGTGAAGTTCGCCATGTGCAAATTGGCGCCGGTGAAGTCGGTACGGCGCAAATTGGCATCTTCAAAATTGGTCACCAGCGTGCGTTTTTCCATCGGGCGCTCGCCCATGTTGGCTTTGGCCATGACAGCGCCGGATAAATTGGCGTTTTGAAAATCTGCTCCGCGCATATCGCGTCCGCCCAAAGGGGCATCGGTGAGATCACAGTATTTGCAAACATTGGTGGTTTTGAAGTCTTCCATCTTGCCTGCGTCAAACGCGCCGGCCGCCCAAGGCCAGAAGAGACTGCCCGCGGCCAACACCACAGACACTATTTGGGAACTTTTGTGCAAGACCACCACGGCAAACCCCTTTGAAATCAATGAACTCAGGATGGCGAATAATAACCAACTGCTCAGAAATGAATTTACACGCAACCAGTACCCTTGTAGGGCTGCCATGCGATGATGTACCGATCGAAAGGCTGTCATGCATTTGTTTTACTCCAGCGCCACCCCATCTCGGCCATTGCTTCGCCATTTATTTTGGGTTTTGGCTCTGTGCATAGGCATCAGCCAACCGGTTTTGGCCTACACCTTGACTTGCGATGTGCAAGGCTCCTTTCCCGAATTAGAAAAAATCAGCATCGAACCCGCGACTGTGAAAGTGGAGATCACCTCCATCGGGGACCATCTGTACATCAAAATGGACGGCCCCAAGCTATACACATTTTTTGTAAATACGCTCAAAACTCCGGAGTTTGAAGGCATGGACTTGACATCCAAAACCAGTTTATGGGTCAAGCGCAAAAACATGCAAACCCAGGAAGAATCCGAAGTCAAAATCAACCGTGAACCGGTGAATATCAAAGCCATCAAAGATGTTCAAAGATATGGCAAGAAGTTGAAGTTTTTCGTCACCGGCCCTTGCCAACTTCCACCCGGATGAACATCATGAGCCAACTTGCTATCAGACAACTATTGATTGATTTAAACACCCCCTTCGACCTGCGATGGAATGGCGGAGATGCTTTCACTTCTGCGTTCATGAACGCTTTGTCCATGAGCTTTCCAGCAGGTGAACAATTTTTTTTAGACAGCGTTCGCACTGGTCTCACACAACTTCCTGCTGAGCAACAGGCCTTATTCAAAGACGAAGTCAAAGGTTTTGTAGGCCAGGAAGCCACCCACCGCCGCCTGCACAGTTTGTATAACCGGCATTTGCTAGACCAAGGCATGGTCAACCATTGGGAGCAGCGTGCACTCAAGCGTATTGCCATCCTCAGCCAAATGGATATCCGGCATTCGGTTTCTGCGACTGCGGCCACCGAACATTACACCGCCGTGTTTGCGCATTGGTTACTTTCCAATGAATGGTTTTTCAACCATGCCGACCCGCGCCTAAAATCACTGTGGCTGTGGCATGCCAGTGAAGAAAGCGAACACCGCTGCACCGCTTTCGATATTTACCGGGCACTCGGCGGCAATGAAGAATGGCGACTGCGCTGGATGCGTCGGGTCACTTGGTTTTTTCTGACCGATTTAATTCGCCAAACGGTGAACAACTTATGGCATGACGGCAGCCTGTTTCAACTCTCGACATGGAAAAGTGCCTGGAAGCATTTGTTTGCCAAAGGCGGCTTGTTTCGTGAGAGCTTCCCTTTGTGGCGTGACTATTTCAAACCCGACTTTCACCCGTCCCAACATCCTGACGCTTTGTCCCGGCAGTGGCTGCAAGCGAATGACGACGCTTATTCCCTCGTAGGACAAGCGTCAACTGCCCACTGATTTACCTTGTTTTTTTGGAATACCCCATGTTAGATCCCCAAGCCCAAACACTATTGCGACTGATAGCCGAACGCGGCATACCTGCTTTCAACGCACAAACCCCTATTGAAGCGCGCCAAGCGTATTTGATGAGAAAAGGTTTCACGCAACCGGATCCACCTGCGGTTTCCCGTTGCCATGATCACATGGTGGAACTCAACGGAGCACAGATCAAGATCAGAGAATTTCGTCCTGACGGTGTGTCCCCCACCGCAGTTCTGCCTGCACTGGTTTACTACCATGGCGGCGGCTGGGTCATAGGGGATGTCGATACCCACGACGTGCTTTGCCGTCAGATATGCCAGGCCAGTGGCTGCGCAATTTTTTCTGTCGATTACCGGTTGGCACCTGAACATGTGTTTCCTGCTGCCTATGACGACGCGCAAGCGGCTTTCCAATGGCTGGCAGCCAATGCCGCCAGCTTGCATGTGAACGCCAAACGCATCGCGGTGGGCGGCGACAGCGCAGGTGGCAATTTGGCTGCAGCCGTTTGTTTGGGTGCGCGCGGCACTGCACATCAACCGGCATTTCAATTGTTGATTTACCCTGCCACGCTGATGTACCCCGACACGCAAAGTTACCGCGACAACGGTGAAGGCTATGCACTGACCGCCGATGTCATGAACTGGTTCATGGACCACTATCTGCCATCGCGTGACATGGCGCATGATTGGCGCGCGTCTCCACTTAAAGCCAAATCACACGCCGATCTTCCACCCGCGCTGGTGATCACAGCGGGCTTTGATCCGCTGCGTGATGAAGGCCGTTTGTATGCCGATGCTTTGTCAGCTGCGGGTGGCAGCGCGGAGTACATTTGCTTCGAGCGCCAGATACACGGCTTCATCACCATGGGTCGCGTCATGCGTGAAGCCCACGCCGGTGTGGCTGTGTGCGCTGATGCTCTCAAGCGTTACATGTTTTAAGGATCACAAGCTATGAAACTCCAAGTCAATGGCAAAAGCCACACCCTCGATATAGAACCTGAAATGCCCTTGCTGTGGGCATTGCGTGATGAACTGGACATCAAAGGTCCTAAATACGGTTGCGGCATTGCGCAATGCGGCGCTTGTACTGTGTTGCTCAACGGTGAACCTGTGCGCTCGTGCAGTTACCCGGTTTCATCGGCTGATGGCCAACAAGTCGTCAGCATCGAAGGACTGGCTGACAAAGGCAAGTTACATGCTGTACAACAGGCTTGGATAGACCACCAAGTGCCGCAATGCGGCTATTGCCAAGGCGGGCAAATTTTGGCGGCCGTGGCCTTGCTGAAGAAAAAACCCAAACCGACGGACCAAGACATTGACGCGGCCATGACCAACATCTGCCGTTGTGGCACCTATGCCCGCATGCGCACTGCCATTCATGCTGCTGCGCGTCAGGCAGGAGGCAAATCATGAGCACCACTCACCTGAACCGCCGCTTGTTTTTGCAAGTCAACACGGCGTCTGCCGCAGCACTCAGCCTGGGTTTCCTCTGGCCGCAAGACAGCATGGCAAGCAACCCCACCGAGGTGAATGCTTGGATTGAAATCAACGCCGACGAATCCGTCGTCATCCGCTATGCACGCACAGAAATGGGACAAGGCAGCCGCACCTCTGCTCCCATGTTGATCGCCGAAGAATTGGAAGTCGATTGGAAAAAAGTGCGCGTGGTAGACGTACCCGCCCACGAAAATTTGCGTCGCAAACGCGCCTATGGCGACATGGCAAGCGTGGGCAGTCGCACCATCCGCATGTCGCAAGAATATATGCGCAAAGCCGGTGCTGCCGCGCGCATCATGTTGGTTGAAGCAGCTGCACAACGCTGGAATGTCGCGCCCGGTGAATGCAAAGCCGTGCTTGGTCAAGTCATTCACAGCCCCAGCGGCAAAAAACTCAGCTACGGTCAATTGGCTGCAGATGCAGCCAAACTCACACCGCCCAAAGACATTCCTCTCAAAGATCCTAAGACTTGGACCATTGCTGGTAAACCGCTTCCACGGATTGACATCACCGACATCGTCACCGGCAAGATTCGCTATGGCGTCGATGTGCAACTGCCCGGCATGTTGCATGCGGCTATCGCCCAATCCCCCGTCTTTGGCGGCAAAGCCAAATCTGTAGACAGCACCAAAGTCGATAGCAGACGCGGTATTGTGAAAGTCATTAACCTGGGTGAGTTTGTCGCCGTGGTTGCCGACAACTGGTGGCGCGCCAAAGAAGCTTTGCGCGATGTGTCTATCGATTGGGACAACGGCAAAAACGGTGCGGTCAACAGCGCCAGCTTGATGCAGTACTACCGCGATGGACTGACTCAAACAGAGCAAGCCGTTGCGCGCAATGACGGCAACACGCTCGCTTCATTGGCTTCAACCAAGGTGATTGAGGCGGATTACTACACGCCCTATCTTGCTCATGCCACCATGGAGCCCATGGTTTGCACGGCATTGCTGGATGGCGACAAACTTGACATTTGGGCATCCACGCAAAACCCGGAGTCCACTCTGACTGCAGCCGCGTCTACCGCGGACGTGGCACAAGAAAAGGTCCGCGTATTCGCCATGCAAATGGGCGGCGGCTTAGGTCGCAAAAGCCCCCAGGACTTCACCCGACAAGCCGTGGCCATTGCCATGCATTTGCCCGGTAAACCCGTCAAGCTGATGTGGAGCCGTGAAGAAGACATGCAACATGATTTGTACCGTCCAGCCAGCTTGGTGCGGGTTCGCGCCGGTGTGGACGACAGTGGCAAGCCGCAAGCCTTGCATATTCGTGTGAGTGCGCCGTCTCTGTTTTCACAATTGCTGCGCATGCCGCTGCAAAACGGTGTCGATCAACAAGCGGTCGCCTGTTTCAATGACCATCCCTATGCCATACCCAACACTCTCGTGGACTTTGCCATGCGCAGCACCCATGTGCCGGTCGGTTTTTGGCGTACCGTCGGTCATTCACAAAATCCGTTTGTGCGTGAATGTTTTCTCGATGAGTTAGCGCATGCCGCCAAACAAGACCCGCTCGCTTACCGTTTGGCCTTGCTGCCGGACAATGAAAAAGCCAATCGCGACAAAGGCATATTGCAAGCCGTCGCCAAAGCAGCTGACTGGGGCAAGCCGTTGCCAAATGGCGTGCATCGCGGCATCGCCAGTGTGGACGGTTACGGCAGTTGGACGGCGTGTGTGTGCGAGGTGTCTGTCAACGCGCGAGGCGAAGTGAAAATTCACCGCATAGTGATTGGTATCGACCCGGGTTACGCCGTCAACCCGGACAATATTCAAGCGCAATTGCAAGGAAGTGTGGTGCATGGCTTAACAGCCATCTTCTGGGGCGAAATGACTGTCAAAGACGGCCGCGTGGAGCAATCCAATTTCCACGACTACCGCATGATGCGTATGAATGAAATGCCTAAAGTCGAAACCGTCATCGCACCAAGTGGCGGTTTTTGGGGCGGTGTGGGTGAACCCGCGCAAGCACCTCTGGCCCCTGCGCTTGGCAACGCCTTGTTTGCTGCCACCGGCAAACGGATTCGTTCACTGCCATTGAAAAATCATGGCCTGACTTTGGTCAAAGCATGAAGCGCCTGCTGTTATCCGCATTACTGTTTGGCGTGACTGCAGCAGGGGCCGCAGGCGACAGCATGCCGCCCACGCCATCTGCGCAAAATGCGGATGTCGAACGCGGCCGCAAGCTGGTTCAAAACCGGCAAGAAACAGGTTGCGTGTTGTGCCACACCATCCCTGGCTTTAAAGATGGCGGCGAAATGGGGCCGAACCTGGCAGGGCTCAGTCAACGCATGACGCCAGATCAAATCCGCATGCGCATCGCTGACCCCCGAGTCCTAAACCCCCAGACCTTCATGCCGGCCTACTTCAGTACCGAAGGACTCCATAATGTTGCCAAACCGTTGGTTGGCAAAACCGTTTTATCCGAGCAGAGTCTGGAAGACATCGTTGCCTACCTGCTGGAATTTACCAAAGGACCTTGATGTTTTTTTCTTTGTCACGCCGTGACTGGTTGTCCCGAATGCTTAAAGTCTCTGCCGGGGCATTGAGCTTGGGTGCAGGCATGGCGCGTGCGCAAGACATGTCAGTGCTGGGCCGAGTGCAAGACATGTCAGACGCGCGCTTGCGAAACTTTGATGAAATGATTGCGCCTTATGTGGTGGGTCAAGCAATCAAAAAAGGCGGCATCACTTTGTCTTTGCCCATGCTGGCAGACAACGGCCATTTGGTTCCATTGAGTTTGAAGGTGGACAGCCCGATGACCGAGGAATCGCATGTCACTCACGTTTATTTGATTTCCCAACGCAACCCGGTTCCTTTGATGGCCATGTTTGTTTTGGGTCCATGGAATGGCCGCGCCGAACTCAGTATGCGTGTGCGTTTATCCGGCACGCAAATGGTGGTGGCATTGGCGCGCATGTCAGACGGCACTTTCCGTTATGAAACAC
>JACCDM010666261.1_pt1 | contig 10740 bp, 7 predicted proteins | sample 7445851 | NCBI WGS metagenome assembly JACCDM01 (sample SAMN15323438, study PRJNA562643) | freshwater metagenome | isolation source: river surface water | place: USA:Blue River Watershed | collected 2017-08-16
CGCGCGCTCGAGTCGGGAACCGCGGGTCTGCGTGTGCCCACGGGCGAGGTCTGCGAGTTCCCCACCAACACCAGCGACGCCCTCACCAGCGGCGGCACCTATGCCATTGCGGGCGCGGTCGAGCGCATGGTGCAGCATGTGCGCCAACACTGCGGCGGCCAGCCGGTGTGCTACATGACAGGCGGCGCGGGCTGGAAGATGGCCCCCAGCATGTCGGTCCACTTTGAGCTGGTGGACTCCCTCATCTTTGACGGGTTGTTAGAAATCGCCAAACACCGACTGAGCCACCACGCTCCCGTTTGGCCCTCTCGCGGCTTGTATTGACCGCGGATTGAGGGATAGCCCTTCATGACAGAAGGGCAGCGCTGAGGCTAGACTCAAGCGCATGAAAGTCATTGATTCCATCGTCACGCAAGCCCCCAGCATCGCGGCCATTCGCCGTGACATTCATGCGCATCCTGAACTCTGTTTTGAAGAAATTCGCACCGCCGATTTGGTCGCAGCCAAGTTGACCGAGTGGGGCATTCCGGTGCACCGCGGCATGGGCAAGACCGGCGTCGTCGGCATCTTGAAAAATGGCAGCAGCGACCGCGCCATTGGTTTGCGTGCCGACATGGATGCCTTGCCCATGCAAGAGTTCAACCAGTTCGCCCACGCCAGCCAGCACGCCGGCAAGATGCACGCGTGCGGTCACGACGGCCATGTGGCCATGTTGTTGGCTGCGGCGCAACATTTGTCCAAGCACAAGCACTTCGATGGCACGGTGTACTTCATCTTTCAGCCGGCCGAAGAAGGCGGTGGCGGTGCCCGCGAAATGATTCACGATGGCCTCTTCAAACAATTCCCCATGCAAGCCGTTTACGGCATGCACAACTGGCCGGGTTTGCAAGAAGGCCAGTTTGCACTCAGCCCCGGCCCTGTGATGGCCTCAAGCAACGAATTCAAAATCACCATTCATGGCAAAGGCTGCCACGCCGCCTTGCCACACAACGGCATCGACCCTGTCATGGTGGCGTGCCAGATGGTGCAAGCGTTTCAAACCATCATCAGTCGCAACAAAAAACCGGTCGATGCGGGCGTGATTTCGGTCACCATGATTCACACCGGCGAGGCCACCAACGTGGTGCCTGACCACTGCGAGTTGCAAGGCACTGTGCGCACCTTCAGCATCGAGGTGCTCGACATGATTGAACAACGCATGCGCGATGTGGCCACACACACCAGCGCTGCATTGGGTGCCACTTGCACGTTTGAGTTTGAGCGCAACTACCCGCCCACCATCAACCACGCCGCTGAGACAGCCTTTGCGCGCGAAGTCATGGCAAGCATCGTGGGCGCAGACAACGTCACCCCGCAAGAACCCACCATGGGGGCAGAAGACTTCTCGTACATGCTGCAAGAAATACCCGGTGCGTATTGCTTCATTGGCAACGGCGACGGCGTGCACCGCGAAATCGGTCATGGCGAAGGCCCGTGCACGTTGCACAACCCCAACTACGACTTCAATGACCACCTCATCCCCTTAGGGGCCACCTACTGGGTCAAGCTGGTGGAGGACTTTTTGAGTTCAAAAGCGCCGCGCGCTCAATAAGCCGACAGCAGCGCGTTCAAGTGCGCTTTGTGGGTGGGTGCCGCATAGGGCACCAACAAGCTCAGCACATGTTTGGCACCGCGGAGCAGCGAGGCTTGGGCGCTTTCTGGCTCCAGCGCATGGCGCGGGTCACGCACATATTCGTAGCTCAACCACCAGGTCAGCATGACCACCATGTGCGTGGCAGTGGCTTCGCGTTCAGACACCGTGATGGCCAACACGCCCTCGTGTTCTAGGCTGTCCAGCAAGGTACGAAACGCCGTGGTCTTGTGAAGCAAGGCGTCTTTGATGTGGGTTTCAAGGCGTCGGTTCTTGCTGAGCAAGTCGTTCAAATCGCGGTACAAAAAGCGGTATTCCCACACCAACTCAAACACCGTGTGCATAAAGAACCAAGCGTCCTCTACGTCGTGTACCCCGGGGGCGGCCCCGAGCAAGTCATGCAGTGCCGTTTCGTAACGGTTGTACAGCGCGGTGACCAGCTCTTCTTTGGCGGGGTAGTGGTAATACAGATTGCCGGGGCTGATGTTCAGCTCCGACGAGATCAGCGTGGTTGAAACGTTGGGCTCCCCGAACCGGTTGAACAGTTCGAGGGTGACTTCAAGAATCCGTTCGGCTGTGCGACGCGGTGCTTTTTTCGCCATGGCTAGTGAATGCTCAGGGCGTTACTTTCTGGTGCTCGACTTTTTTGCGGCGGGTTTTTTTGCCACGGTTTTTTTTGCCACCTTGGGGGTTGATTTTCCCAAGGCCGCCTCTAACTGAGCAATACGCGCTTGAAGCTCTTGCAGCTCCTCCGCGGAAGGAATACCCAAGCGGTGCAGTGCTTTGGCGACACGGTCTTCAAAAATAGACTCCAACTTGTCCCATTGGCCCACCGTGCGTTCATTGAACTGATGTGCCGCTTGTGTGACCTTTTGGGTGGCCTGAGACAGCTTTTCTTCTGTCGCGATTTGGGCTTTTTTCTGCATCGAAAGGCCGTCTGTGACCAATTTTTCAAAAGCCTTGGAGCCATCTTCTTGTGCTTTTGCAAAAGCACCCAGTCCAGCCAGCCAAATCTGTTGCGCAGACTCCTTGGCCTTGTCAGACAACGCAGCGGGGTCGAAAGGGTTAGGAGTCTTCATATGAGTAGAGGGTTGTTAGACACAAGTCTTCACTTTACATCCAGTTTCTGTTCGTCACAAGACATGTCAAGTTTTTGAATCTCGGCCCTCCCAGGGCGCTTGCCGAATTGGTAAGTACGCGGCCCCGGCTACAATAACCGGCCAGAATAATTAAGCATTTAGCTTTTATTAATCTTCTGGCCTGCAAGTTTTCTTTGCTTTAAATGAATGGCTTTTTGAATATGTTGCCCCTCCCGACAAATTTTGCTGGCATGGCCACTGCGTTTGGGCCGTCTTCCTCTAAGCTCCGAGCGGCGTGCGGGGTTTGCCTGTCACTCATCCTGTGCGTTTTTGTGACTCCCGCTAGCGCACAAACAGAGAGTTTGCGCGCGCTTTTGCAAAATGCCATGGCCTCGCACCCCGATGTGGTCGCCAAACGCAACGAAGAGCGTGCAGCCGCATCCGAATTAGACGGCTCCAAATGGGGACGTTTCCCTGGGTTTTCCGTCCAAGCGACCAGCGAAAACAGCAACCAATTCACCAGTTCACGCACGGCAACCCTAGAGCAGCCCATCTGGACCGGTGGACGCATCACCAGCGCCATCGACCGCGCCGATGCCAACTTGGCCGTCAGCCAGGCCGCTGTGCTTGAAACGCAGCAAGTGGTGCTGCGCGACACATCTTCTGCCTTTTACGAGGTGTTGCGCCTAGAGGCGCGTTACAAAGACGCCAAAAGCAACGAACTTGAGCATTTGCGCTTGCAGGGCGTCATTGAGCGCCGAGTAGAAGCCGGCGTGAGCCCGTTGACAGACTTAACCCAAGCCACCGCGCGTACCCAGCAGGCCGTTGCCGATCGCATCCAGGTGGTGCGTCAACTCGAGGCAACCCGAGCGCAGTTGGACCAGTTGGTGGGGCGCCGCGTGGGCGCCATCAAGATCCCCAAGTCATTTGCGGTGGACCCCTCGTTGAAGGGGGGCGCCCTCGATCGTGCGCGCGATTTCTCGCCCACCCTGAAAAAGCTCCAATTGCAAGTGCGCGTGGCCGACGCTGAGATCGACAGTGCCAAGGCGCAAATCATGCCTAAGCTGGTGGCGGGCTATCGTAAAAACATCGGCACCATCCTCCCCGGTCAAGACGGCGGCGGCACCTACGTGGCGATTCAGGCCCAAACCGGCGGCGGCTTGAGTGCTCTGTCCGGCGTCGACGCCGCTGTGGCCCGTCGCGAAGCTGCGATCGAAAAAGTCACGGCGCAAGAACGTTTGCTGGAGCAAGAAATTCGTGCAGCCGTCAGCGACATTGACGCCTACGACCTCCAACTCAAATCGTTGGGGCGTTTGCTTGAAGACTCAGATGCCATCGTGTCCTCCTACTTGCGTCAATTTCAAGTCGGTCGTCGCAGCTGGATCGAAGTGTTAAATGCGCAGCGTGAAAAAACGCAAGCTGCCTTTAGTTTGAGGGACCTTGAATCAGCAGTCAATGTTTCAAAAATCCGTTTGCTGCTGCTGGTCGGGCAAATCAATGCTGAAAGTTTGGATGGTTTAAATGAGTGATAGCGGTACAACAGAAGTCGAATTTGGCATGCACGACGAGCCCCTGGCTCGTCTGCTCTCGAAGCTCGCAAGTTTGCAGGGGCATGCCGTCCCGGCCTATCGTTTTGGCATGGCGGCGCACACGGCAGACGGTGTTGATTTAAGCCAGTTGCCTCGCGATCAGCGAGCCACAGAGCTTTGGACCGCTCGCTTTCCCAGCGGCCAAGTGCAGCGCCTCACCGCTGAAGAGCTCAAGCGCGAGCACTTCCCCTTGCTCTGGGTGTCTGCGGACGCCCAGCAAGTGGTGTTGGCGCGTGGTCGACTCAGCAGTGGTGCCTTGTCCGTCGAAGACGACCAATACCAAACCGTTGAAATCCCCTCGGCCGTGGCCGAGCAGGGCGCCTTCCTGTCGATGCGCACCAACGAAGACGGTCTGGATGCCGAAAACCACACCGAACGCAGCGCTTCCGAGTGGTTCGCCTTTGCCATCCGCAAGCATCGCCGCGTGTTCTTAGACGCCGTCTTTGCCACCTTCATGCTGTCTGCGCTGGGTCTCATCAGCTCGCTCTACACCATGCAGGTGTACGACCGTGTGGTGCCCACACAGGGCTTCTCTACCCTGTGGGTGCTCACCATCGGCGCGGCCATTGCCATCGTGCTCGAGTTCGTCATGAAGCAACTGCGTGCCTACATGGTGGACCGCGCCTCCAAAGCCATCGACCAAGAACTCGCGGCCGTGTTCTTTGGCAAAGCGCTCGACATTCGCATGGATGTGCGCCCCAAAACCGTCGGAACCTTTGCCTCTCAAATTCGCCACTTTGAGTCTGTGCGTCAGTTCATGACCTCGTCCACCCTGTTCATCTTGACCGATGCGCCCTTTGCCATTTTGTTCATTGGCGTCATCGCTATGCTGGCTGGCCCCGTGGCCTTGGTGCCATTTGTCATGGTGTTTGCTGCGGCTGCCACAGGCATGATGTTCCGCAAGCCCATCGAAGACTTGACGGCCAAAAACATGGCCGAATCCAACCGTAAAAACGGTCTGCTCATTGAAGCCATCGATGGCATCGAATCCATCAAGGCCGCAGGCGGCGAGTGGAAGATGCTCGATCGCTACAACGCCCTCAACGTCGCCATTGGTGTGAGCGAGTTGGAGCTCAAAGAACTCACCACACGCGCCGCCAACCTCACGCAAACCCTTCAGCAAGTCAGCTACGTGGGCATGATCGCGGCCGGTGCCTATGCCATCACCGCGGGCAACCTGACCACGGGTGGTTTGATGGCTTGTTCCATCATCAGCGGCCGTGCGCTGGGGCCGATTGCGCAAATCCCGCAACTCATTGTGCAGTGGAAGCATGCGCAAATCGCCCTGAAATCGTTGGACGGCATCATGGCCATGCCCAGCGACCGCGATGCCGGTGAACGCCTGATCGTTCCCGAAAAATGCGCCGGTTTGCTGCAGCTCAAACAAGTCACCTTTGCCTACGCCGGCGACAAGCCTATCTTGGAAGTGCCAGAGTGCGTCATTCGCCCTGGCGAGCGTGTGGGTGTGATTGGTAGCGTTGGCTCTGGCAAATCCACCCTCATCAAATTGCTCTCGGGCTTGTACAAACCCTCCAAAGGCAACCTGTTTTTGGATGGTGTGGACGTCACCCACATCGCGCCTGAATTTGTGCGTGAACACATTGGTTACTTGCCCCAAGACGTTCGCCTCTTCAGCGGCTCGCTGCGCGACAACTTGACGCTTGGCTTGCCAACCCCCAGCGACAGCCAAATTTTTGCGGCTGCCAAGCTCACAGGCCTGGACGTCATCATCCAAAACCATCCCCGCGGTTTAGAGCTGCAAATCACCGAAGCAGGCCGCGGCTTGTCTGGGGGTCAACGTCAGTTGGTGGGCCTCACACGCATGCTGCTGGCACAACCCAAAATTTTGTTGCTAGACGAGCCCACCGCCTCCATGGACGGCGCACTAGAAGCCCGTGTCATGCAGCACTTGGTCAACGAAGTCGACCGTGACTCCGTCTTGGCCGTCGTCACCCACAAAATGGGCCTGCTCTCCTTGATGACTCGCATCATCGTGGTCGATCGCGGCCGCATCTTGATGGACGGTCCTCGCGACGAAGTGCTCATCCGATTGCAGCAACTTCAAGTTCAACAAAAAGAAGCCCAAGCCGCGGCTGCTAACAACTCAAAGCCCACCGCATTGGAGCAGGCGACATCATGAAAATTTTTTGGTTCTTAGATCGTTACATCTCGGGAGACAAATCTTCCGATGCCATGTCCGAACAAATGCGCGCATCGCGCTATGTTCTGTGGGTGACCGCACTCTCAATTTTCATCGTCATCGTCTGGGCCTACTTCGCCAAGCTCGATCAAATCACCCGCGCCACCGGCGCCGTCATTGCCAGCTCTCGCAGCCAGATCATTCAATCGCAAGATGGCGGCATTCTTGAAGAGCTCTTGGTCAAAGAAGGCGACATCGTGGAAGAGGGCGATGTCCTGGCGCGCATCGAGCGCACCAAGGCCGAGTCCTCATACCTAGAAGCCCTGGCCAAAGCCGTCAGCTTGCAGGCCACTGTGGCCCGCTTGACGGCTGAGGTGTACGGCGGTGACTTGAAGTTTCCTGCAGAAGTCAAAAAATACCCCGATTTCGAAAAAAACCAACGCGCCTTGTTTCAAAAGCGTCGTTCGGCCATCAACGAAGAAATCTCTTCCCTCACCTCGATGAAGGCACTCGCCGAGCAAGAGCTGGAAATGAACAAACCCTTGATGGCCTCTGGCGACGTCAGCCGCAGCGAAGTGTTGCGCTTGATGCGTCAAGTCGCCGACCTCGGCGCGCAAATCACCAACAAGCGCAACAAATACTTTCAAGACTCACAGGCTGAGCTGGGCAAAGCCCAAGAAGACTTGGCGGGCGTTCAGCAAAACCTGGCGCAACGCAAAAACCAACTCGACCTCACCGAAATGCATGCCCCGCTGCGTGGCGTGGTGAAAAACGTGCGCATCACCACCCGTGGTGGCGTGATTCGCCCAGGCGAAGAAGTTATGCAAATCGTGCCGCTCGAGGACGACTTGGTGGTCGAAGTCAAAGTCACCCCAAGCGACATCGCGTTCATCAAGCCTGGCCTCAGCGCCAAAGTAAAGATCGACGCTTACGACTACACCGTCTACGGCGACCTGCCAGGCACGCTCATCTACATCAGTGCGGACACGCTCAGCGAAGACCTCAAGCAGGGTGAAAAGCCCTACTACCGCGCCCGTGTGCGTACCAACGGCCGTAAGTTCAGCGCCCGTTCAGACGCCAATCTTGAGATCCTCCCCGGCATGACCGCCACGGTAGAAATCAAGACCGGTTCCAACACTGTGATGCACTACATCACCAAGCCTGTGGTGAAAACGCTACAGGAGTCGCTTGGAGAGCGCTAAGTTCTTTCTTGCGATTTACCTTACAAAAAAATTATGGTACAAACTGTACGAGAGACATCTGGGGGGCGTTGAGTGCTTTCAAATGCTCTACAATCTTCAACGAAACTTTTTTTAATTTCAACAACCCTAACCAACTGAGATAGGAAATCAAATGGCTAAACAAACCAAAACCACAAGCAAAGTCGTAGCGAATACGACTATTGGCGGTACCCCAGCAATCGCGGCGGCTAGTCTCGTCGGTAAGGTTGTTGCTCCTCAAGTGAAAAAAATCGACGAAGAATTGCTGCAAGCTGCTGGTGATGTCCAGGCTGAGCAAGTTGTTGCTGTTGATGCAGCGCCTGCTTCTGTTGGTTTTGAGTTGGCTCAAGCTGCTGGTGCAGCCGCTGGTTCCGCTGGCGCTGGCGCCGGTGCTGCTGGCATGAGCATTGGTACTATCGCCGCTATTGGTGCTGGTGTTGCTGTTGCTGCTAACGCTTCTAAGTCAAGCTCTTCTACAGCTGCTGCTTCTACAGGTACAACAGGTACTACTACTCCTGCTGCTGTTGCTGGCCAAACTTTCACGCTCACTAAGGATGCAGATATTTCTGGCGTTCTGGTTGGTTCTGGCGGTACCGTGGGTACTACTGGTGCAGACACATTCACCTCTGTGAACACTGCTGCTCAGTCCACATACGGCACGGGCGACGTGTTGGTTGGCGGCGATGGCGCTGACATCTTGAACATCACTACTGACAACGTGGCTCTTGGTGCTGCTACATCTGTGGTCGGTATCGAAACAATCAACGTGACCGCAGTGGGTTCAGGCGTTGTGAACGCCGCTAGCTTCGACGCAACTGGCGTTGTGGCTTTGGGTTCAACATTGAACGTCTCTAACAAGCAAGCCGTTACTAACGGTGGCTTCACTGTGACTGCTTTGGGTACTGGCGCAACTGTTGCTGCAGACGCCACCATCACAGGCACATTGAGCGTTACAACAGCAGCCTCTACATCACAGACATTGACATTGGCAGCAAACAGCGCAGCCACACAAACTGTGGTGTTGACACAATCTGGCACTGCTGACACTGCAACTATCTCTGCAGCAGGCACAGTGGGTTTGACAGCTACCAACATCGAGACATTGAACTTCTCGGGTAACGGCGCTGCAGCAACTTACACCATGGCTTCGGCTCTGGGTGCAACAGCTAACAACTTTACAGGTACACAAAGCGTCACATTGGCAGGTACATCTGCCAACTTCACAGCTAAGACTGTGACTGACAACACAACCGCTGGTACAACAACGATTGATCTGACTGCAATCACTGCAAACACAGACTTGACCAAGGCTGCAGTTGATCTCGTGACCTTGACTGGTGACCGTGCAGCTGCATTGTCTCTGAGCGTCAAAGCTGGTCAAGCCATCAAATCGGCTGTTGCACACACAACCGGCGACATCACGCTCAGCATTGACAACGGCGATACAACGTATGCTGACGGTGTTGTGACACTGGAACTGACAAAAGAGCACGGTACAGGCATTGGTTACGCTGTGGCTGCTAAGTCTGCAACTGCTGACAACATCACTACGTTGAACATCATCAACAACACAAGCAAGCAAGACACCTTGGAAGTTTTGGCTACTGCCGATACAGCCGTTGTGTTCAGTGGTTCGAAGAGCGTTACTCTGGAAACAACTTCTACTGCTAAGTCTGTCACTCAAAATGGTTCAGGTGCTTTGACTGTCAACATTGACGGAACTGCTGACATCGCAACCGTAACTGGCGGTTCAGGTGCAGACTCCTTCTTGGTTGCAGCTGGCTACTCTACTGGCGCGTTGACATTGGACGGCGGCGCTGGTGGTTCAGACAAAATCAAGCTTGCTGCTGCTGAATCTCTCGCAGCACTCAAGCTCAGCAACATCGAAATCATCGATCTGAGCACAACTGGTGTGACCACTGTTGCTGACTTCAAAGCATCTCAACTGTCTGGCAAAGACTACATCTTTGTTGGCGCAGGCGGTGATGACACAGTTGAAATTGATGCCAACTTGTCTATTGACACATTGAACATCGATTTGTCTAAGCTGGTTATGGATTCTGCAAACGTCAAGAGCATCGTTATTGACGGCTCTAAAGTTACTGCAGATTTCGGTGCAACTAACGCTCAAACATTCGTTGGTTCAACCGTTGCCGATACCTACACTGGTAGCGGCGGTGCAGACACCATCACTGGCGGCAATGGCGCTGACGTGATCACTGGTGCAGGTGGTATCGACACAATCAACTTGGCAGAAGCAACTGCTGCATCTGACAAAGTTGTTTTGGCTACCGCTCTTGCTGACCGTGACGTGATCAACGGCTTTACAGCTGGTGCAACAAACGGCGACATCTTGACATTCACTGGCGCGAAAGCTAACAACGTTGCAGCTACCGCAGGTGCTGCAGCTGCTGGCGATGTGGTTGCCTACTCAACATCAGGCAACTTGACTGGTGCAGCAGGTAAATACGTCTACAACGTCTCAGTTGAAGCCGCATCTACCCTGTCAAATGACGGCGCATCTGTGTTGAACGCATTGGTCACAGGTACAGGTAGCGGAACGATTACAGCTGCTAACGCCGCTGACATCTTGTACTTCCTGGTCTCTGACGGTACTAACGTTGGTGTTTACCGCGGTAGCGCAAGCGGTGTTACAGCTGACACAGCAGTTACTGCTGATGAAATCACACTCGTCGGCACGTTGAACAGCACAACATTGGCCAACGTTGTGTATCAAAACTTCTTGTTCGCTTAATATCTCAATTTAAGTTAGTGTTGGAAGGCCCCAGGCGACTGGGGCCTTTTTTTATATGCGTGATGATGTTAAAAAGTTAATCAACCAATACGGTCAATACATATATCCCAAGCCAACTGAGGATATTCATGCTGACTATTTCAAAAAAAATATTCGCTTAATGGGCGACCCCTATGGGGACAATAGACGCCTGTGGCCAGAAGGCCGAGACATAAAAGGGCTCAACGTCCTATGCGCCGGATGTGGGAGTGAGCAGGCTGCAATTTATGCCTACATGAATCCGTCCATCCATGTGACCGGAGTAGATCTATCTGAGAGATCTATTGC
>JACCDM011039391.1_pt1 | contig 10738 bp, 6 predicted proteins | sample 7445851 | NCBI WGS metagenome assembly JACCDM01 (sample SAMN15323438, study PRJNA562643) | freshwater metagenome | isolation source: river surface water | place: USA:Blue River Watershed | collected 2017-08-16
CCTGCCAGAACGGGTTCGGAAGGAATCTCATGTCGGCAACAAGATCAGCATCGCTCGGCAATCCATATTTGAAGCCAAACGACATAACAGTGATCTGAAGCTTGCGGCTTTGTTCCAGGGAAAAGCCGTCAGCAATTTTGTTTGACAGCTGGTGAACGTTCAAATCGCTAGTGTCAATGATTACGTCTGCCGATTCGCGAAGGTTTAATAGTCGTGTTCTTTCGGCTGCAATACCGTCAAGAATCGTCCCATTGCCTTGAAGCGGATGTGGGCGGCGCACAGACTCGAATCTTTTCACCAAGGCCGGATCAGTGGCCTCAAGGAAAAGAACTCGAAGGTTGATGTTTCTTGATCTAAGGGAGGTTAGGTGCTCATTTAGTTCGCCAAAAAATTCACCACCGCGAACGTCGATTACAACTGCAAGCCGAGGCAATGGAGTTTTTGCAAGAGTGAATAGGTCGGCAATTGGTTCCAGCATCTGCGGTGGCAAGTTATCAACCACATACCAACCCAGGTCTTCCAGCGCGTTTCCAACGGTGGACCTGCCAGCACCGGACATGCCGGTCACGATAAGAAGCTCGTGCTTCCTGTCACCGCTCTTTCCAGTGCTCAACTCTGTGCTCAATTGGTCCCCAACCGTATCGGCGTGTTGCCCGCTGTGACGCGGATTGCTAGAAGTCTAGCCCCTCGCGACACGCCGAAGAGTCCCTTTTAGGAAACCAGAGCTTCGACGATCTGTTGGGCCAAAATCGGTCCAATTCCGGCGACCTCAGAAATCTCATCGGCGGAGGCAAGTTTGAGTCTTTTTGCGCTACCGAATCGCTTTAGCAAGGCGCTAACCCGCTTCTCGCCAAGGCCAGGTATGTCGCTTAGCGTGCTGACAATGCTCGACGAGCGCTTTTGTCGCTGATAAGTGATGGCGAACCGGTGAGCCTCATCGCGAATTCTTTGCAATAGAAATAGTTCGTCCGTGGCCCTCGGGAGAATAACTGGAAAATCGCTGCCAGGTCGCCATACTTCTTCCAGGCGCTTTGCGAGCCCAACAACAGTCAAACCTGAAACGCCACTTTCGTTAATTGCTCTCTGCGCCGCATTCACCTGGGGAATGCCTCCATCAACAATCAAGAGTGATGGGCGGTAAGCAAACTTGTTGGCGACAGTCTCGAGCTGTTCTTCAGTGTCCGGTTCCTTGAGGTATTTCAAGCGTCGGCTCAGCACCTGGTAAATCGAATCGGTATCATCTTGAGTTTCCTCGATTGAGAATCTTCGGTAATGATCTTTCTTTGGCAGCCCGTCCTCGAATACCACCATTGATGCAACAACGTTAGTGCCACTTAGGTGGGAGACATCAAAGCATTCAATTCTCAGCGGAGCCTGAGCAAGGTGGAGTGCCTTTTGAATGCCCGCAAGTGCATCGGCTCTGGCTGTGAAATCGGCACTGCGTCTTGTTTTGTAGAGCATCAAAGCATGTTTGGCGTTGGTGAGTGCTGTTCCTGCAAGAGCGGACTTGTCTCCCCTCTGTGCCACGTGTAGATCAACCTTTGTTCCTCTAAGCTCACTCAACCACTTAGAAACTTCTTGTTGATCCTCTGGGTTCACAGGAACGATTACTTCTCGCGGAACTTCCTGAGGCTCGGCTCCATCGGTTGGTGCGTAGACGTTCTGCAAAACGTATTCAACTAACTCAGGAAGTTCTCGTTCAAGTTCTTTATCAATAACCCATCCGCGAACACCTCGAATTCTTCCACCGCGAACTATAAACATCGAAACAGCAGCGGCAAGTTCATCATCGGCAATGCCGAACAGATCCGCGTCAGTCTGGTCGCTGAAAACTACAGCACTTTTTTCCAAAACGGTTTCCAGCGCCTCGACGTCATCACGGTACTGGGCAGCTAGTTCGTACTGCTGTGCATCTGAAGCGGTTTGCATTTTCTTACGAAGTTGTGCGACGTGCTTGAGATCGCCGCCCGCCATGAAATCAATAAATTGCTTGGCAATTACCTTGTGATCCGATGGTGTCACTCGGCCCACGCATGGGGCCGCACATTTTCCGATGTCACCGAGCAGGCAAGCTCGATTACTGGATTGGGCACGTTGGTAAACACCCTTCGTGCAAGAGCGAACTGGATAGACCTTGAGCAAAGTATCCAAGGTCTCGCGAACAGCCCACGCCTGCGTGTAGGGACCAAAGTACTTAACGCCCTTCATTTCTCGATTACGTGTAATGAAAGCTCGCGGAACAGTTTCATTTATTGAAACGGCAAGATACGGGTAGGACTTGTCGTCTTTGAATCGAACGTTGAATGGCGGATCGAATTCCTTAATCCAGGTAAATTCCAATTGCAGCGCTTCGTACTCGCTATTCACGATGGTCCACTGCACATCTGCTGCACTGGTCACCATTCGACGCGTGCGCTCGTGCAGCGAATCGAGTGGGCCAAAGTAGTTGCTTAATCTGGCACGAAGATTCTTGGCTTTGCCAACGTAAAGGACCCGCCCGTTGGCATCAAGCCAGCGATAAACGCCCGGTTGGGTCGGTATCTCCCCCGTCTTTGGGCGGAAAGGGAGCTCATTGGCCATTAGCCCAACATTTCCTTAAGGAATCCACCGGTAAAGCTTTTTGCGTTCTTTGCGACTTGTTCTGGAGTTCCAATCGCAATCACTTCGCCACCACGGGAACCGCCCTCTGGGCCGATGTCAACAATCCAGTCAGCACACTTAATTACATCTAGGTTGTGCTCAATCACCAGAACCGTATTGCCTTTCTCCACCAGGCTGTTCAAGACCAAGAGCAGCTTACGAACATCTTCAAAGTGCAAGCCAGTAGTTGGTTCATCAAGAACGTAAATGGTTCTGCCATTTGAGCGGCGCTGGAGTTCGGTAGCGAGCTTCACTCGCTGTGCCTCACCACCTGAAAGAGTTGTTGCGCTTTGCCCGAGTCGAACATATCCAAGTCCAACCTCGACGAGAGTCTCAAGGTACCTAGCAATCGAAGTGATGGCAGCAAAGAACTCTGCTGCTTCGGCAATAGGCATTTCAAGTACTTCGGCGATGTTCTTTCCCTTGTACTTAACCTGAAGAGTTTCGCGGTTGTATCTTTCACCGTGGCAAACTTCACACGCCACGTAGACATCTGGAAGAAAATTCATCTCAATCTTGAGCGTGCCATCGCCCGAGCAAGCCTCGCAACGACCGCCCTTGACGTTGAATGAGAATCTGCCCTGCTGATATCCGCGGGCCTTGGACTCTTGGGTTTCTGCAAACAGTTTTCGAATGTGGTCAAAAACCCCGGTGTAGGTTGCAGGGTTTGAGCGTGGTGTACGCCCAATTGGGTTCTGATCAACGTGGACAACCTTGTCGAGTAGTTCCAGACCTTCGATGCGGGTGTGTTTACCAGCGACACCCTTTGCCCCGTTTAGTTTGTTGGCTAGTACTTCGTACAGGACATCATTAACGAGTGATGATTTACCCGAGCCACTGACCCCGGTAACCGCAGTGAAGGTGCCAAGCGGGAACTCAACATCGATGTTTTTTAGGTTATTTTCTCTAGCGCCGACAACCTTAATTTTTCGCGCGGGATCAATTTGGCGACGCTTGCTTGGTGTTTCAATCTTTTCTCTACCAGACATAAATGCGCCGGTGATGGACTTTGGATTCTTGAGTAAGTCTTTATAAGTTCCACTGTGCACGACCTCTCCGCCGTGTACGCCCGCCCCAGGACCAATATCTACAACCCAGTCTGAGGTTTTAATTGTGTCTTCATCATGCTCTACAACGATGAGAGTGTTGCCAAGGTCTCGAAGCTTAATCAGTGTTTCAATCAGTTTTCTATTGTCTCGTTGGTGCAAGCCGATGCTAGGTTCATCCAAAACGTAGAGAACCCCGGTCAAACCGCTTCCGATTTGGGTTGCCAAACGAATACGCTGTGCCTCACCACCGGATAAGCTCCCTGCGGATCGTTCAAGACTCAAATAGTCAAGGCCAACGGCCATAAGAAAATCTAATCGGCCACGAATCTCACGAAGTACCTGTGCCGCGATTTTCACATCGCGCTTGTCTAACGAGATATCTTTGAAAAACTTCACGGTTTCGCCAAGGCTAAGCGCAGCAACCTCAGCGATTGAGCGATCAGCGACCTTGACGGCAAGGACCTCTGGTTTTAGGCGTTGGCCGTTGCAAGATGGGCAAGGAACTTCGCGCAGGAAGTCAGACCATTTAGCTCTGGCGTAATCATTCTCAGACTCCAGGTATTTACGTTCAATGTAATTGAGTACACCCTCAAAGCCAGTGGTGTATTTCATTTCACGTCCGTAGCGGTTCTTCCACTTGACCTGCACATCAAAGTTGTTTCCGTATAAGACAGCTTCCTGAACTTCCTCCGAGAGCTTGTTCCAAGGCTTATCCAAAGAGAATTTCAAATCAGCGGCCAAACCCTCAAGCATCCTTGAAAAGTAGTGAAACAAACCCTTGCCCTGTGTTGACCAAGGCAGAATTACACCGCCGTTGATAGTTTCATCTGGGTCGCCAATTACAAGTTCTGCGTCCACAGCCTGTTTTACACCCAGACCAGAACAGGTCGAGCAAGCGCCGAACGGGGCGTTGAATGAGAAGGTTCTTGGTTCAATCTCTGTAAGGCTGAGTGGGTGCTCGTTTGGGCAGGACATCTTCTCGCTGAAAACGCGAGTCTTGCCCGGTCCTTCTTTAGCATCAACAAGCTCGATCAAGATTCTGCCGCCGGCTAGTTTCAATCCTGTCTCTACTGAATCAGTGAGACGCCCAATGATGTCAGGCTTGTTGACCAAACGATCCACCACCACGGAAATGTCGTGTTTGAAAGTTTTCTTTAGCGGTTTAGCTTCTGCGAGTTGAATCATTTCGCCATCTACGACGGCTCTTGCGAAGCCTTGTGAATTTAGATCTCTAAAAAGCTCTTCGAAAGCACCTTTTTTCTGATCAACTACCTGGGCTAGCACTAAAAACTTGGTTCCTGCTGGAAGCTCAAGAAGCTGATCAACAATCTGCTGTGGAGTTTGCTTAACGATTTTCTCGCCACACTCGGCACAATATGGAATCCCGATTCTTGCCCAAAGCAACCTGAGGTAATCATGAATTTCTGTGATTGTTCCAACCGTTGACCTAGGGTTCCTATTGGTGGATTTTTGGTCGATTGAAACTGCTGGACTGAGACCTTCAATGAAGTCCACATCAGGACGATCGACTTGCCCTAGAAACTGACGCGCGTATGCAGAGAGAGACTCAACGTACCTTCGTTGCCCTTCGGCGAAAATTGTGTCAAAAGCTAGAGAAGATTTACCAGACCCGCTCAACCCAGTGAAGACAACCATGGAATTCCTGGGTATTTCTAGATCCAGGTTCTTCAGATTATGGACGCGAGCGCCCTTGACAATTAACTTGTCTTCAGCGTGGTTAGGAGGTTTAGGCACGCTAAAAGTCTAAGCGTGGCCAGCCTTCTCCATTTGCCTTAGTTCGTGTTTCAACTCGGAAATCTCATCTCGAAGTCTTCCGGCTAGCTCAAACTTGAGCTCCTCAGCGGCTGCCTTCATCTGCTGATCAAGATCCACGACTATGGCCAATATCTCGTTGTAAGCCATTCCAGCTATGCCTTTTCGGGCTTTCATTGGAATTGCCGACTTTCCGTCGCGAAGCTTCTTGTTCTTTGCTGCCTTTTCGAGCAATTCAGCTGTGTCTTGCTCTTCACGCAGAATTTGGTCAGTGATGTCTGCAATCTTTTTTCGAAGCGGCTGCGGGTCAACGCCCTTTTCCTTGTTGTAGGCAATTTGCTTCTCACGACGACGCGTAGTTTCATCAATGGCGCGTTTCATTGAATCGGTCAGGTTATCGGCGTACATATGCACCTGACCATTGATGTTTCTGGCGGCACGACCAATTGTCTGAATAAGGGAGGTGGCAGAACGAAGGAATCCTTCTTTATCTGCATCAAGGATTGCAACCAACGAGACCTCGGGCAAGTCCAGGCCCTCGCGGAGAAGATTAATTCCTACCAATACATCAAAGACGCCGCTTCGAAGTTCCCTTAGTAGCTCGACGCGTCGAAGTGTGTCGACATCTGAGTGGAGATAGCGAACTCTTACGCCAGCCTCAGTCAAGAACTCCGTTAGCTCTTCCGACATTTTCTTGGTCAAAGTAGTGACCAGAACTCGTTCATCTTTAGATGCTCGAACCCTTATCTCTTCCAGCAGGTCATCAATTTGTCCGGCGCTTGGCTTTATTACGATTTCAGGGTCAACCAGGCCTGTTGGGCGAATAATCTGTTCGACAATCCCGGCACCAAGACCCATCTCGTACTTGCCAGGAGTTGCTGAAAGGTAAACAGTTTGGCCTACGCGCTGCTTGAATTCATCCCATTTGAGTGGGCGGTTATCTAACGCAGATGGCAGACGGAAGCCGTGCTCGACCAGGGTGCGCTTTCTACTGGAGTCACCTTCGTACATAGCTCCGATTTGTGGAACGGTTGCGTGCGATTCATCAATAACCGTAAGGAAGTCCTCTGGGAAATAATCCAACAAGCAACTGGGCGCCGAACCGGGTTCTCGCCCATCGATATGTCTTGAATAATTCTCAATGCCCGAACAGAAACCAATTTCCTTGATCATCTCCAAATCAAAGGTCGTGCGCATCTTCAGGCGCTGGGCTTCTAGTAGCTTGCCCTGTTGTTCAAGTTCCTTTACGCGCCAGACCAGTTCCTCTTCAATTCCTTCAATCGCCTTGCCCATACGCTCGGGACCTGCCATATAAAGGGAAGCGGGAAAAATCGAAATGGTACTTATGGTTTGGGCAATTTCGCCGGTCAGCGGAAAGAGAGAATGCAGGGCTTCAATTTCGTCTCCAAAGAACTCAATTCGGATAGCCATCTCTTCATTTACCGGGATGATCTCGATAGTGTCGCCCTTGACTCTAAAGTTGCCGCGAATGAACTCGTAATCATTTCTGCTGTATTGCATAGCGACAAGTTGACGAATCAAGTCGTCTCTATCGATAGTTGACCAACCTGAAGAGTCACTCGACTGTTCAGGTATTCCTCGGGCGCTCCAAGACCGTAAATGCAAGACACCGTACTTACGACAACAACGTCTCTTCGGCTAAGCAAACTTGTCGTCGCAGAATATCTAAGCCGCTCCACCTCTTCATTGATAGATGAATCTTTCTCAATGAAAGTATCTGTTTGGGCCACGTACGCTTCTGGTTGGTAGTAGTCGTAGTAGCTGACGAAGTATTCCACTGCGTTGTTCGGCAGCAGTTCGCGAAACTCGTTTACTAACTGCGCTGCAAGAGTCTTATTGTGCGCCAATACAAGAGTTGGTCTTTGCACTGCCTCAACCAACCACGCGGTTGTTGCAGACTTACCTGTACCCGTAGCTCCCAACAGGACCACATCGGTCTCGCCAGCATTGATTCTTTGAGCTAAATCCGCAATTGCGGTGGGCTGATCTCCAGATGGTTTGAACTCTGAGACAACTTTGAAGGGCGCGAAGGACCTAGTTGCTTCCACGACTGCCTAACTTGCTATTTGCCTCGTGTTCGATTTGTTGCCAGATTCTTCGGGCATCTTTCAGCATGAGATGAAGGTTCTGGTTTGAATTCAAAATTACGTCGGCCACATTGGCGCGCTGTACCGGTGAAGCCTGTGATTTCACACGCTGTTCGGCCTCAGCCCTTGGCAATTTTCTTATTGAAACTAGGCGCTCAATTTGCTTCTCTGCCGGAGCCTCTACGGTGACGACCTTGTCAAAGGGCAAGTCGACTGATGCCTCAACCAACAAAGGAACGTTATAAATGGCGATGCTGTCGTCTGGTAATGCTGCAAGTTTCGCCGCTGCTGAGTCCTTGACTAGTGGATGGATGATTCTCTCTAGAAGCTTTCTTTTCACTGGGTCGGAAAAGACTATTCGACCTAACTTAGGTCGATCTAGGCTCCCATCGGTGAAGACAACATCACCAAACTCCTTTCGAACCAATTCAAGACCAGGTGTTCCGGGGGCAATCACATCGCGGGCTAATTGATCGGCATCTATTTCAATTCCGCCTAGTTCCGCCCAAGCCGCCGCAACGGTGGATTTGCCTGAAGCAATTCCTCCGGTTAGTCCGACTAAGTACATGGCTCTAGCCTAAACAAAAAAGAGGGCCAACCTTTCGGCTGGCCCTCTTTTGAATGTCTGATTACTCAGCGCTCTTTAGCTTGTCTCGAAGAGCAGCAAGTGACTCATCCGCTGCAAGTGTTCCTGCGTCAGATGCTTCGCTTGAGTAGCTCGAGCTTGATGCTGCTGGAGTTTCAGCTGGAGCAGCTGGGGCGTCAGGAAGCTTTGCGGCTGCCTCATTTGCTGCCTTAACCTGCTTCTTGTGCTCTTCCCAACGTGCGTGAGCTTCTGCGTATTCCTTTTCCCACTTGGCGCGAGCTTCTTCGAAGCCGGCTTTCCATTCGTTGGTCTTAGGATCGAAGCCCTCTGGGTACTTGTAGGTGCCGGTCTCATCGTAGTCAGCAGCCATACCGTAAAGAGCTGGGTTGAATTCAGTTCCCTCTGGGTTCACTTCTTCATTAGCTTGCTTTAGCGATAGCGAGATGCGGCGACGATCTAGATCGATGTCTATCACCTTAACAAATACGTCCTGGTTCACAGCGACAACCTGCTCAGCAAGTTCGATGTGCTTTGACGATAGTTCAGAGATGTGAACTAGGCCTTCGATGCCATCTGCAACGCGAACGAATGCTCCGAATGGAACCAACTTGGTGACTTTACCTGGTGCGTACTGACCAATTGCGTGAGTACGAGCGAATACCTGCCATGGGTCTTCCTGAGTTGCCTTTAGAGACAGTGAAACGCGCTCACGCTCTTGGTCAACTTCAAGAACCTCAACGGTTACTTCTTGGCCGATTTCTACAACTTCAGATGCGTGCTCGATGTGCTTCCATGAAAGCTCAGAAACGTGAACTAGACCATCCACACCGCCAAGATCAATGAACGCACCAAAGTTAACGATCGATGAAACAACACCGGTACGGATCTGGCCCTTGGCAAGATCAGCAAGGAAGGTGCTGCGTGACGCTGACTGAGATTCCTCGAGAAGAGCACGACGAGAAAGAACCACGTTGTTTCGGTTCTTGTCTAGCTCAAGAATCTTGGCTTCAACCTTTTGACCCAAGTATGGGCCCAGGTCGCGTACGCGACGAAGTTCGATAAGTGATGCAGGAAGGAATCCACGAAGACCGATGTCAACGATAAGGCCACCCTTAACAACTTCGATAACAACACCGGTAACGGTAGCGTCGGCTTCCTTTACCTTTTCTACATCGCCCCATGCGCGCTCGTACTGTGCACGCTTCTTTGAAAGAATTAGTCGGCCTTCTTTGTCTTCTTTCTGAAGAACAAGTGCCTCAACTGTGTCACCAACTGAAACAATCTCTGAAGGATCTGCATCGTGGCGGATTGAAAGTTCACGTGAAGGGATTACACCTTCAGTCTTGTAACCAACGTCTAGTAGAACTTCGTCGCGGTCAATCTTTACTACGGTTCCAGCAATTAGGTCGCCGTCGTTGAAGAACTTCAGGGTTGCTTCTACTGCTGCAAGGAAGTCTTCTGCAGAACCGATGTCGTTTACGGCGATCTGCTTAGTTGTCTTGGTGGTCATATAGGTATTTACTCTTAACGGGCATTACTCGGGTCGCGACAAAAGACCCAGGATTTTCCAAGGATTCCACCGCGACGATGGATAGGGATTTGCACGAAAAACGCGCCCCTCTAGCCTATCGGCTTTGGTGGGTCAGGAATACCCCACGAACCCAATAAATTTCTGCTCTGTAGCGCCTAGTGAGCAGCCTGATCCCAACTCTTACCAACACCGATTTGGACCTCGAGCGGCACCGAAAGTTCAACGACCTGTTCCATTTGTTCGGTGACTAGGGAGGTGAGCACATCCAGCTCCCCCTTGGCTACCTCAAAGACCAGTTCGTCGTGTACCTGCAGCAGCATTCGGCTTGATAACCCGGCCTCTTGCATTTTTTGATCAATTGCGTTCATGGCTAGCTTCATGATGTCAGCCGCAGTTCCCTGAATTGGCGCATTCAGGGCTGCTCGGCGGGCGTTTTCACGAACTTGGAAGATTTTGCTGTTCAAATCGTCAAAAGGACGACGACGCCCAAAGGTAGTTGCCGTGAATCCAAGCTTCTTGGCCTCCTCGACAACTGACGCAAGGTATCTCTTCACGCCACCAAAACGGGCAAAGTAGTCGGCCATGAGTTGTTTGGCTTCCCCGTTGGGTATCCTCAATTGCTTGGCTAAGCCATATTCACTGAGGCCGTATACCAAGCCGTAGCTCATTGCTTTTACGGTGGACCTCATGGCGCCGGTCACTTCATCGGGTTTCACACCAAAAAGACGAGCTCCGACGAACCGGTGCAGGTCTTCACCTGTTTTGAACGCTTCAATGATTCCGGCGTCTTCTGACAGATGCGCCATGATTCGCATTTCAATCTGCGAGTAATCGGCACTTAGGAGTGTTTCAAAACCCTTGCCGGCGATGAAAGCATCACGAATCTCGCGCCCACGTTCGCTGCGTATTGGGATGTTCTGCAGGTTCGGATTCTCAGAAGACAATCGCCCCGTTGATGTTCCTGTTTGAACGTAATTGGTATGGATTCGGCCATCGGGACCAACTGCTTTGAGCATGGTTTCAACAATTTGACGAATCTTTGTGACTTCTC